>SXGQ01116389.1_pt1 | contig 18773 bp, 15 predicted proteins | sample 3178371 | NCBI WGS metagenome assembly SXGQ01 (sample SAMN11356859, study PRJNA531348) | freshwater metagenome | isolation source: freshwater sample F1-20 | place: China: Fuxian Lake, Yuxi | collected 2017-12-25 | reverse complement strand
ACTTAAAATCTTTGCTTCAATCTGCATTTGAATACTCCAATCTCTACTCTAGATGTTAGGGGTTGTGGTAAAATAAATAGGGTGTTTGTTTAGGAAAAAATTATGTGTTAGTTAATCATCAAGACTTTCTAATCCACTCATCTCTGCCAACTTTTTTCTGAGTGTATTCTTTTCATCTGCAACTTGATTTTCCATCTGTTTCTTCAACAAAATACCTTTTGATGATTTCTCATCGTAAATCTGTATCTGACCGATACTTGTATCCATCACGACAGGGAATGTTTGTCCGTCTGCACCAAATCTATTCTTAATAATATGGGCACGTCCTGTCTTATTGACTTTATCTTCTAACTTACGGCTTAATGAGATGACTAAATCAGCAGTCATAATCTTATTATAACTCTCAGAAATCTTATCTGCCTGAATGACATCATCTTGAATAGAACTTCTCTGGGTTTGTGATGCTGTCCAACACGGAATATTCAGTTCGCCAGCGATACCACGAAGTTCCTCGTAGATGGCACCCAATTCTTGATAACGGGCATCTACTCGTTCTGCTGCTCTTAATAAGTCTGCGTAATCGACCAACATTAAATCTGGTTTATATCCCAGTGCTGTCAATTGTTGTACGTGTGCCATGAGTGAATTACACGTTGCACTTCTGGCAGGATAGTATTTAATAATTAGTTGTCCCGTAATCTTTGATACTACGTCTTTGACTACATCAACGTTATCAGGAATCTTTCCAGGTTCAATACCCGTAAAGATAGTATCGTATCGGATACCAACATAGTTTTCGTTTAGTTCGAGTGTATAATGCACCACTCGCTTCCCCTTGCGTAGTGCGTTTGCACCGATGGTAGAGAGTGCCCAACTCTTACCGATACCAGACGGAGCTGCGATGACACCAAGTTCACCACCACCCAATCCACCACCAGTAATTGCATCAATAACATCCCAACCAGTCGGAACCGTATCACGAGAGATACGAGCCAAACGTGCTTCTACATCTTCCGACCAATTTAGACCGATTTCCTTTGGTTGTCCACTACGAAGTGCGTGGTCAACAACCGTCTTAATCTTATCGTAATCACCACTCTGTAGTAAATCAACTGACTTAATGATTGCTGACTTTAATGATTGATTACGAGCAAAGTCAAGAAACTTATCACGAACATATTCTGCATCAGTGTCGGTGACCTTGGTGACCACCTTACGAAGCAATTCAATAGTTCCCGCACGAAGTGAATCGTCGGTTTCTTGTGATAATTCAATCTTGAAATATTCAAGTGTTGGTAGTGTGCGATATTCGTTATAAAAGGATAGAGCTTTCTTCGCAATCCATCTACCAGAATCACTATCAAAGAAGTATGGATTGATAACATCAAACGACTGCTCCAAGAAATCTGGTGCAGAGATAATAGACGATAGCACCTTCGTTTGAAATTCAATACCATACTTCGATAGATTATCTACATTTGTATCATACGTTTGTGGTGCTGATACTATCGGAACCATTAGAGAACCTCGTTAGTGGAACAAATGTGGACGCAAGCCACATATCGTAAGTCGGAAAGTTAGATATAACTTTACTACGAATCATCAACTTTGTCAAGTCCATCTTGCGTAAATCCGTCTTAACAATGTCTAATTTATGAACTATTTTCATTTTTGCATCTGCAGAAATATTTACATCTCGTAATTGCATGAGTTGCATATTTCGTTCTACTATATCTTTATTACCTAATATATTTTCAATTAATTTTGGTTTCTTCTTTACGTCTGTGAACTTTTGTTCTATGAAATCATAATCAATCGTGTTTGTATTATCTACTAATTCTGGAAATAACTTTAGTATAGTCTTTTCACCAGCCCCACGGATACCATCAATATTATCACTCTTGTCACCAAGAAGTGCCCGATAATACACAAAGTTATCAGGATGTACTCCATAAGTTTCTATAACTGTTTGTACATCAAATGTTTTCTTCTTGACTGGATTATAGACTTTAGTTGTTTCTGTCACCATTTGTAAAAAATCTTTATCTGTTGAGTAGATAATTGATTCCCCACCTTGTGCAGTAATCAACTCCGATGCATATGCAATCACATCATCTGCTTCAATATTATCCATTGTAAAGATAGTAACAGGGAGACACTCTAACATTTCAATAAGTGTCACCAACTGATACTTCATATTTTCTGTTTCTTGCTGTTCGGTTGTCATATCATACTGACGGTTCAACCGAGTTGGTGGCTTACGATTTGATTTATAGTCTGAATAGATTTTACGTCTACGCTGTGACCCACCCTTCCCGTCAAATACAATCACAACACGAGAAGGTTTGAAATCACGAACAACAGACCCAACGCTTTTTAGAAATCCAGACATACCACCGATATGATTACCATTATCATCAAGTGTTGGGATTGCCGCGTAACTACGTAGGAACGTGTTGAGTGCGTCAATAAAGAGGACACGACCATTATACTTCGTGTCCTCTCTACTGACATCAAACTTCATAGATTCAAAGACTTTCTGTAAATCACTCATTTTCTTCTAGTTGCCCATCAACTCCTTCCATTATTCCCATGCGACGAGCCAATGCCAATACATCTTCATCCGACATATTATTGACATCTAAATTTTCAAGTTCTGTAAAAATAGGATCATTTTCGTTCATACTTGTTATAGCTTTTTCAACTTGGTTTAATGGAATAGGAGGAATGGTAGTTTTGATACTTGGTTGTTGTGTTGCAACAGTAGTATTATATACCATCAACTTTCTACGAAGTTGTAGTTCAAATTTATCTATGTCTCCATTTGCATTAGTAAATGCTTCTAATGCTACCGAAATAAATTCTTCTAGCATATTACTCATCCAATAAAAGTTGTTTACTATCTTCCTCACCTGTGTCAAGTGTCATAGCGTCTGGATTGTACTCACTACGATACTTCATAATAAGAGTATCACAAATCTTACTATAGATTTCTTCCTTACGAGTGATGTTTGAGTCTAAGAACTTTGGGAAGTCCTTTGATTGGAACTTGACTTCTTCACCAGTAGTTTCGTCAACCATAGTATACCACGCACCAGATTGCTTGACCAGACTGTTTTCCTTTAAGACATCCAACCAACTACCGTAATCATCAATACCACGGTCGAAGTAAATGTCGAACTCTGCTACACGATGCGGTGGACCAAGACGGTTCTTGACCACAACCGCCTTGACATTCACGCCAACCACATTCTTATTACCGTCTTGGATTTTACCAATCAAAGACAAACGAATACGAGTTGATGCGTGGAATGCGATAGCCTTACCACCAGAGGTAGTCCACGGGTCAGAGAACGCAGGTGCGTTCATCTTCTGACGAAGCTGATTGGTGAATACGAGTGCGATACGTTCACGACCAAGAAGGCCAGTAATCTTACGCATTGCCTTACTGATAATAATTGCCTTATCTGTAGCGTATCCATCCTGACCGAAATCTGCTTCCATTTCCTTCTTTGTAGAGGCTGCGGCAACGGAATCAACGATAATCGTGACCAACTTATCCTTGTCCTTACCAGCTCTAACCTTTTCAATAATGTTGGTGATTGCATCGAAAATATCTTCGACTGTTGATAGATGAACATATACCAACTTGTTCATATCAATACCCACAGCCTTAAAGAACTCTGGATTGACGGCGGTTTCCGTGTCAATCAATACCGCCACACCACCACGCTTCTGCGTGTTAGCGATAAGTTGTGCACCGACCAACGACTTACCAGAACCTTCCAATCCAGTAAGTTCTGTGATACGACCCACAGCGATACCGCCATGCGGACGATTACTGATTGCGATATCCAACATCGTTGCACCAGTTGAAATAAAATCGGTGAAATCCGTTGGGGTATCTTCCTTACCATCAAGGAAATACGCAATCTGGTCAGAGTCTTTATTTAATTTGTTTAGTGAATCTGCGATGACTTGTGCCAATTCATCACGGTCTGCCGCAGGAATTGGTTTCTTAGTTTTCTTTTCGGTACTCATAATTGATTACCGATTAATTGTCGAATAGCTTATCGAACTCATCAAGAGCGTTCTTGACTTGTGCCGACTCGGAAATCTCCGTCTTAACGTCGAGGACTTCGGCGGTCACACTCTTGACCTCAGAATTACCCTTTGCAGGAGCGGGGGTAGGAGTAGAACCATCTGGGTCAAGATACTTCTGGAGAACGACCATCAACTCTTCGTAGGAAGGTTCCTTGTAGAGTGCAAAGATGTCGGGCTGCTCGGTAAGAAGCTTCTTAGCAACATCAACATCACCAACCACAGGGGTCTGGTTCGGCTTGACCTTTACAGAAGTCTTAGCAAAGTTGGTATCGGACTTCTCTTGTGGGATGTATTCAACCACAACGTCACGACCAACCTTTGGGTCAGTAATATCACCGTAGTCAGGGTCAGCGATGTAGGAAAGAAGATCCTGATAGACTGTCTTACCGAATGAGAAGAAACGAACACCCTTGTCCTCTTCACCACGAACGATGATAGGAACATAGGTACGAAGCTTGGGACGGAAAGCATTAGCCTGCTTCCACGCAGCCTTCTCTGCTTCACGACCGTCACGGCGTGCATCTTCAACTAACTTGTCTGCGAATTCCGCGATAGGGTCACGGCGACCAAATGAAAGAGGCGAGATGTAAGTCTTATTTCCGATATAGTGGAAATAGAGTTCAATAAAGGGATTCTCGCGGTTCTTTGCCCACGGGACAATACGGATAGTTGTCTTACCTTCGGTGGGCTTCCAAAGCGACTCACTGCGGTCACTTTGCTTTGTGAATGTGTTGAGCTTTGCCTTTAGGGCATTAAAATCTAGTGCCATACAATTTTCTCCTTAGTGTTTAGAGTTGAGTGTTTAATACACCTCACTATGTATGATAATGAGGTAAGCTTAGTTTGTCAAGTGCTTAGTTTTGAATTGTAATAATATTTGATATTTTAGTATTTACTTTTTTAAGGCGACCATAGGCAGTGACTAAAACAGTATTTTGTAATTCTGTCCAATCAATCTTATAGGTCTTATCTAATACACCACCATTCTTTTCTTCAATCAACTTATTAATTGCATTGATTGTATAGATGGTGTTTGTTTGCTTCTTTCTATGTACTGAGATTGTAGATTCAGGTGCTTCACCAAGAACTGGTTTTGATAAATCAATATTGTACGTCAAGATTGCTTGGTTCTCATCATTCACATTATCCAATACATAAACCGAATTAAATGCGAGTGTGTAGATTTTCTTGATTTGTTCTATGGTGGATTCAATATCCTTTTTAGCACAGAAAGTACAAAGTAACTGTGTTTCTGGTTTCATAATATAAACTCATTAGGGTAGAACTATTACTCCTAATAAATATTATTATGTACTGTCAAACCTTATATTTCTACCTTGGAAAGCTCATTGTAGTTTTTACCTTTATACATTCTCGTTGGGTACATTTCTCCCTCTAACAAACTTTTGATTCGTGGTAATAATGCTGCTTCTGACCTGTGTAAATCCAAGAGTAATGCATCATAGGTATAAAGAATAGGTTTGGTCAATCGTCCATCTAACAACTCACATACCTTTGCAACATTAGCAAGTGCCGACTCTGTTTCTAACCACTGTACAGAATAGTTAAACACTTTATTCTGCGAAGGTTCCTCTACCACCAGTTTCTTACCTGTCTTGGTCTTTACATATCCAGAGGTTCTATAGATTTCCCACATTAATTCACTATACTTTCTAACCTTGTGGAAAAACTCTACATCACCAAAATCTTCGGTCATACCATACATCAATGCGAAGGTTTTTGCTTTTGACGCCTCATATTCCTCAGGATTGACTTCCTGCTTACCATAATACTGCTGAGCAAGAAAGGTATGGACGGAACTATTTGGAAGGTCATATCCCATTTGTGCCCCAACCAGACGTAAGTGGAACGCCTCGTAGTCAAACTGGATAAGTAAACCATCTTCCCCATATCTACTGGTAAATGCTCCACGAGTTCCATCTGACTTGTTGAGTGCAGCAAAGTTGATACCACCATATTTGTTGCTTGGACGACCTGTAGCAGTATATGGATTATATTCCGAATATATTGTATTATTAGTTATATATTTCTTTATGTCTGACCCAAAGTGTTCGGTCAAGATGTTTTGGTCAATATGCAACCCCGACTTCTCAATCGTGGTCAACGTTGGAATGATTGTATTATTGACGAACTCATATCCATCTGGGGTCGTATGCTTCTTATACGAGTCGTGAATGAAACGAAGAAGGTTATGTCCATACTCCATCCACATTGTCAACGGAATACTCAAATGCAAGTTCTTAAACTGAAACTGCTGTAATGTCCGTTGGATATTCGGAGTATAGTATTCACGGATTTCTGGAATACTATTACTGGATAGATGAAGAATAGTCGCAACATCATGCACCCGTTCGTGTGGAACACTTGGGAACGCATGAAGGATTTCTCGTTTGTATAGGGTGATAATTTTAAATGCGTCTTTGAGTTCAACCGACAGAGGGATACCATCGGGATGATTAAAGGGAACACAAAAGTATTCACCATCGTTAAACGCAATATGTAAAGAGGATACTTGATTGACCGCAGGATGTGAGTGCTGGTCAACAAGGATAGGTGCCATATATGACACCTCGGTATCTATTCTGTTCTGTAACTTTTGTAAATCCAAAACCGATTGAACAACCATTATTCCCCCGAATAGAACTCCATATAGTTTCGCAAATGATTGGTAATACCTGGAAGTTCTTCTTCTGCCAATCCAAGTAGTGCCTTGTTTTGGCTAATCACTCCCTTGATTAATATATTATCACCAGTTGGTAATGTCAAGACCGTATCTTCTAATTTACCACATATTATCCAATCTATTTTAGTTTTTCTAAATAATGGGTTATTAAGTATATTAGAATACATACCACCAGTTATTTCAAACACGGTACCATATCGTTGCGATGTATATTTCGCAAAATAACGAGACTTTACTTTTCTTCGTATATCCTCATCAGTAATACTTGGTGCAACATTTGTAATCGTCAACGACAATTTATTCTTGGTATTTGTATCTCCCAAATTTTCAAATAGCGGACGAGGTATGTTTGATAGCATATGTTATTCCGATTTTAAGTTTTTAACTTTACCTGTTGGCATCGCGTTAAATCTAGAATGGATTGTTGTATTCCATCCTCGTCCGATAGTAATATTTTCTGTTAGACCGAATAGTTGGAATGCACCAAACTTTTTGTAATGTTCGTATGTTCTACCTACCCAGAATATTTGACCGATACGGAACCCAGATGCACCTGGTATGGTAATATCAGCTGTGATTGCCAATTTACCTGGTGCTCTCCATGCGTGTGAGTAGTCCACTTCTCTATTTCCAGACCCTGCGTTTGCAGACATTTGTTGTCTCATAAGGTCTGGTTGTAATTCAAACAAGTTTCGTTGTATTAAGAACGCTGCTTCTGCTGGTATTAGATTGTCTATCTTTGCTAAATTAGATTTTGCTTCTGCTTGAAGCGTGAGATTTGCTTCAGCCGCAAGATTGATGAGTGCTAGTTCTCCATCTAATTGCGAATCACTATACAGTTTATTTGTAGTTTTTAACCAATCTCTATATGCTTTCTTATCAAAACTAACAAATGTATTACCACCTCTTACGTCATCGGCTAACTTCACAACATCTATATCTCTTGAAAATTCTTGTTTCAGTGGTTGTGTATATGTCTTTAAGATATATGAATCTATAGCTGCATCTGGATTAAATGGTGTACTAGTACCAGGTGTATATGCTGTTGGTGTTGATCCTGCTGGTCCGCGTCTACCACTTTCAACCGTTTCTACCGCATCAATAAATTTTATACGTTGCTGTTCAGTTAACGTATTCATTACCGTATCTTGGGTAATTGCTGGTGTTGATGGATTTAACGCTTTTACTACGGTATTAATATAATTTTGTGTATTATTTTCGCTAGGTGGTGCATATCTGTTTAATGCAGCGCTAATAGTCTTATCTTTATAGTTTGACCCTTCAAATAACAATTTTCTTTTTGCTTCACGACCCATCGCATAAGTAGGAAAAATAGCAAATCGTTCAGGTGGATTACTACTTTGCCCATTTCTATCTATTTCAACTTGACTTAAATCCAACGCTCCCATACTTCTAGCAAAAGAGCCATTTTCTAAATTACCAGGATTATTATTTCTTGCAGCAAACGTGCCTGTCCGCCGTGCAGTTGTGTTATCATCATACTGTACGATGTTATATCCAACACCTACTTTAAGTACTTTTACTATTTTCTTATCTGCATCTGCCATATTACAACCCCCCGCGTGCAGCTATGGCACCTGGGCCTGTTCTTCCTGGTACCCCTACTATTTCTGGTTGTGGTTTTTGAGCATCTATCTGTCGTTGAGCTGCTGCAACTGCTTCTTGTTGTGTTTTAGTTATAGCGTCAATTTTATTTCTAAAATATTGTTTTGATTCCTCAATCTTGTCTCGTACTATAATGCGTGCACGAGCCGCTATTCTTGCATTTGCATAATCACGATTCCATGCATAAAAACTAGAATCCCATTCTGACTTTTCTCTATTTTTTTCACGTTCAATTAATGCTTTTGTTCTGTATGCAAATAATGCTGTTATAGCTGCTGCTTGTGCTTCTGTTATTAGAGAATCTCTTCTAAACCGTTCAAATGTAGAACGATATGCTCTAGCTTGTTGTACTGTTAAGAAATCTCTAACATTAAATACTGATGTGATAAATTGTACAACTTGTGGTGGTATACCATTTGCTCCAGCTACACCGAATGGGGCAAGCAACCCAGATATATTTTCTGTTCCACTCGTATCTCCTAACAATTGACCAGATAAAGTCTTTGCTATATCAGTAGTGCTTAATCCACCAGGAGGATATGATGGTGGTGTAGTAGTACCAACACCAGATTGTGGTTTATTTGTTCTAGCGAATATATCGGTAAGTCCTTTATTATTTACGAAGTCCGCATCTCTACGTTCAGGAGCAGTTATTAAATTGCCACCATTAATTCCTGACACAGCTAGCTGCGAGAACAACATTTTCGGATAATCAGTGTTTACTTGTATGTCTAACACATCAGGACCTAAGATATCTGGTTGTCCTTTGTCATTTACAATATTTGTGCTTAATAGTTTTTTATTAAACTCATAGATTTTATCTTCTGAGTTGATGGCTATAGTTCTTGCATTATCATCCAAAAAACGGAATTGTTGTTTGTCATCATCATAAAATAACTTTAAATCCCAGTAGTTTTCTGTTGCTGCATTGATATTACGAAGGAGTGCTTCCAACCCTTCCATAATAGTTCTTGCGTTCAAAAATACGGATTGTATTCCTTTACTATTCAACCATACACCAGTTGCTAATGCAGTTATACCACTTTCCGTAATTACGTTTGACCCAAATTTTCTACTTTGTAATGCATTATATGTTCCTTCACGTTCTGCATTACCAGCCTCACCACCTGCTCCAAGTAAACTTGTATCTCCAACAAGAGTTCTGTTATTATAACTCCATGCACCACCACCATCACTTCTTTGTAATTGGTTGATAAGTCCAGATTGCTGTGCTTCATTTGTAGTTCTTCTATTTGCTTTAGCTATAGCAGCTTCGTTAAAGATAATCATTGTTTCTGGATTTGTTGACCGTAAATATTCATTAAATCCAACAACAATAACATCCGTACCTTCAATTAGTGGAGATACTAAATTAGATAGCTGTGCTTCACCGTTTGTAGCAGAGTTAATAATAGACACAACTTGTCTATTCAAAATTTCATCTACAAAGTGTCCAAAACTTATAAAATATGAATCTTCTAATCCCAAATCGTTAGTAGTTCCAGAATCAGCCGACGATGGAACATCTGTTCCTGGTCGTGATGCTCTGTCTATTGGGTCATAAAATCGTATTATATTTCCAGCGGTGTTATTAACATTATCTTTCAAGTATGTAGAGAACGGACCATTTATTCTAAAATATTCCGATACCGACTTAACTACCGCTTGGTCGGCATTAACTTGATTTGGGTCAAGGGGATTTGATGTCGAATATGCCGAGATATATAATAGATTGTCTGCTCTACCGTATGCGACCACAGTAATTTTGTATACATCATTTTGTAAACTTGTTTTTACGTTAGCGATATTTGCTACTGCAAAATCATAATTAAACTTATTTGGTTTACACCACTTGTCTATAAAGCTTAACCTAGAGTCTGCAATTGCTAATCGAATATCCGTTTCTACTCCTGTTTTCTTAAAATCTAACGTAGTTAATTCTTCTACTATATCTGTGGTGGAATGTATAGTTCCCCATTCCAATATAGAAGTCATACCAGGAATAAAACATACTGCATCTAACACTTCTAATTGTTCTTGGGTATAACATTGAATTTCAAGAGTAAACTTTAATACATTTCCATTACGTAAACGTTCTACAGTTGCACTTGTTATGCCTGGTGGTGGGAAGTTTTGTGCTGCGGTGTCTAAAGATACATTACGAAACGATGTCGCCGTATGGGTATACATCAATCGCTGTTCACCACCTGTATCAGACTGTTTATATGTTGTACCGATAATCAATCCTTTGTCAGATTGTGTACCGTACAAGTCTGCTGCGGAATAATTTTTATTATCCCATCCATGCAATCCTAATGTAAAAAATCTACAATCTTTGTATGCACCAAATGTTGGTCCTAATGACCCAGCGTTATCAATGTTTGACATATCGGTGGCAGTAGTGAACCGTAAAAATGGTGTTCTAATACGCACCAAATTTTTACTAAACGAACGATTTCTTAATTCAGTTCGTAAGTCTTTGTCAAATACATTTAATGTTTCTACTGGATTTAGTGCCATAGATTATTGTAGACCTGCCGATGGTATAACTAATTGTGTACCGCCTTTTAGGAAAAACGTACCATTAACTAAGTTGTTTGCTTTTGCGATAATCCACCACTTTGAAGCGTCCCCATAATAACGTGCTGCTAATGTATCAAGACGATCTCCATCTTGTGCGATTATCGTATATTCAAAAATATCAGGTGGTACAATATTTGTAATTCCAGTTTGGTAATATCTTCTACCATCTCGGTTTGTTAATACTTCAAAATCTGCTAGATATCTGGATATCATATATTATCGTCCAGCTGTTGAGGTTGTAGAACCAATTCGTGGTACTCGTAATTGTCTTTGAATTCTTTGTTGATATTCCAATAATGGATTTGTAGATGCTACTTGCTCAGAATAGTTAGGGTTATATCTTATTTCATCTGCTCGTATTCTACTAGTGGTGTCTACTTGTGATATTCCTGTACCTACTCCTGCTGGTTGTGTTGCTTGTGCTACTGCACCACCAGCTTGTTGTGCTGATTGTACACCCGTTCCATTTTGTGGATTTGCTCGTTGTAATGCGTTCAATGCAGCGTAGTTAAACAATTCGGCACTGTTAGCTTGTTGTGTGATGAATGAGTTTTCTATTACGTTGAATGCCATAGTCAACTGGATTGCCATAGGAAGTTCTTGGTCAATATCCCACGGAATGTCGGTCAACTTCATATCAACGTTTTCTACATATCCTGGTTGGTCTACAAATACGTTTCCAATTGTTAGTTTTACTAGTGGAGCTACCATAAATCCACCAGCATCTTTTATAGGGAACACCAACTTATTTAACATATTTGCTCTAGCCCACATACCATTCAATTCTGCTTCACTAAATGCAACGAGATACATAGAAAATGTTGCATTTCTATTCATACCCTTATACGTTATAAATCTTTCTGGTCTACCCACATACTTTACTTCTTCGTATTGACCACGTGCGTTATGATTTAAATCGCTAATAAATGCTCTAAACTTGATACCGTTCTGTAGTTCTGGTACACCTGGTACTGCAATTTTAAACATAACATAATCTTTTTCTGTTGATGTATCACCAGCTGTTTGTAAATCTGCAAGTTTTCTTATAGGTCCATCGTTGACCAAATTAAATATATCTTTGGTATATCTTGCACTTGTGAGATTACTTCCACGTGGTGTTCCTCTACTGACCGCACGTAATGTTTCTGTATAATCTGCCGAACTTCTGTAATCATCTGTTGGATAATCTTTTAGTGCATTGCCAAGTCCACTATTGATACTTGCAAAATTTGCTTTTTGTACTGCTGCTCTCGCTCTATCAAGATATGCTTGTCGTGAACCTTGTGGTCCTTGGAAATTTTTAACGGTGCCATCGTTTTCCTTCATTAATGGCCATAAATTATTTATGTATAGTGCGTCATATGCTGTTTGGTCTTTTACTAGCGTTGCATCATTTATACTGAATGCTGCACCCAACGCTTGCTGTGCCGTAGTAAGTGCATTTAATGCATTTCCTACTTGACCAACATTAAATGTACGACCACCAATATTAAAATTAACTTGATTAATTCTATTTTGAACATATGCACCAAACGCACTGTTTAATGCTCCAGTAAATCCACTTTGTTGTGATGGTTGTGATCCACCAACGAACTTTAATGGTAATTTTGTTTGTACATTGATTACTGTTTCTTTTTGTAATCTACCTTGTAATCTACTATCTCGTATTGCGTTTCCTTCTATCAATCGTGATACGCGATTTAATGGGTTTACTAAATTTGCATTATTGTAATTCAGCACCATATTTTCAACTGATGCTGGATTGTATGACCGAGATTGACCGAAGGTATTACCTGCTTGTAGTAATTGTTGTACTACTTTGAAGTTTTGACCGTCCGATGTTCTAAAATATCTATTCATTCGTTGAATATCACGTGGACCAGATACCAATGGTAATGATTGCGAGTTTTGCAATATTCTACTCGTGTCTATTACATACGTTTCATTTTCACCATTTTGTGAATACGGTTTGATTTCTACAAGAGTATTATTTCTTGCTGGGTTTGTAGCTGTTTGATTTGAACTCGTACTTCTAAATGCTTCATAGAATGCAGTACGTCTAGATCTAGTTATCAATGCTTTTGTTATCAATTGACTTTCTTGATATTCTTTAACTAATGGAATAGATGTTAATCTAGGGTCTGTATAGTCGTCGTATACCTTCTTTGGACGATTAGTAATCAATAATCGTGAAGGTACTAAGTCTCCGCTAATTGTATCACGTAATGACTTAAATGTTGTGAAGTCATTATTTACAACGGAGTCCGAATATCTTTCTGATAAAGTTTTTGTGGTCTTAGCGATAGTACTAAATATCTTTGCCATATATTAACCCACCACAGCTAGACGGTCAAGTGGTGACCGTGCGTTTAATGAAACCCGTCCAACTGTATTACCATCCATATCAATCTTCATATTTGAGAATGCTGCTGCTAACTTATCCAACTTAGCTTCCATCTTATCCATATTGACATTAACCACATTGTTAACTGCTGGTGCTTGTGTTGGTGAGAATGTTCCCTTATTAATGTTATCCAACATATCTGAGCCATATGCCTTGGTTGCTTTTGCGTTCACCACATATTCACCTGGTGATGTTGGTGTCAATATGTTATCACTTGTTGCGGTACCTGGACCAGTGATTAATCCACCGGCCGCCTTTGCAGAACCCATAAAGAAACTTGTTAACATCGGAGTAACTGCACTACCTATCATACCACCAACTATAGGAGCTACCAATTGTGCACCTGGTATCATTCCAATTAATAGTGTTGCCAATACTGATGTAACTATTCCAATTAATGTTGCTGCGATTGCTCGTTTGATACTTTTTGTTTGTTGAAATTCACTAATACCTGCAACTGCACCACCGAGTACACCAGCCCCTGTAACCGCTGCTCCACCACCAGCACCAGCTACAGCATTACCAAACATTCCACCTCCGGCTGCTGCGGTAGGTGCCGCTGCAGCGCGTACCATTTGTGTTGATGTAGTTGCAACTTGTTGTGTTGGTATTGCAGATTGTCCCCGAGCAAATGCCAATGCTTCTGATGCTGGCATATTTGGGTTCATTTGTCTCATTCTAGCAGCTAATGCAACTGTGCCTGGTTGATTTGCTTGTGCCGCTAACGCTCTCTGTGCTGCGGTGGCTGTACTTAATCCTTGTGATTGTAAATCGGCGGCAATTCTAGTTGTTTCCGCCATTCTAACACTAAGTTGATTTTGTAATTGTTGTTGCGTTTGTCCAGCTACCCCTACTGTTGTTGATGCTGGTAATAATCCACGTATACCAGATGTTGTCGCAGGTGGTACTCTACCGGCAGGTATACCAGGTCTTCCTGGTATTGGTGGTGTTTGTCCACCTTGATAAAAAGTTCTGTCTGATTTAGGTGCTGGTAATGATAATCGTTCTTGTTGTCTAGGTAATGATGTTGGTGCTGTAGTTGGTGCTATTTGTGGTTTTTCAGCTACCCCCAATACTTTTTTAGCCAATAAAGCTTTTGTATTAAGTACAGTAGCTACTGTTTGAGCTGGTATTACTGCAATCAGTGCAGCTAAAAAGTTTGCAACAGTTCCTACACGTTCTAATATTTTATCTCGTGTAGTTCTATCTTTTTCTGCTTGTGTCTCTTCTGTTGCCACAGCACCACCACCAGCAGCCAATCTTGTGATTTCTGCAACATTAAGACCTAAATCTTGTTCCAGTGCAACTTTTAAGAAACGATTACGTTGTAATTCTGCTAATAACTGTTGGTTTCCACCAAGTTGGCTTTGTAATTCAGATAATACTTCTTGTGGTGTACCTGTTCCCGCAACAGCAGCTAGTCTATTAAAATCAACTTCAACACCCATTGCTCTGAGTTCAGAGAACCGTTCTAGTGCTCCTTCAAAATTACCAACTATACCATCAGCTAATGCTTCGGTTCTATCCAACCCAACACCAATACGTTGTGCGTTTGCTGCTGCCTGTGCTAGAGCCGCTGCATACTTGGTACCAGCTATTGCAACTAAATTTGCATTTTTTGCTGCAAATTCTAGTGCGTTTGCTGCTGTTAAACCCGCTGCTCTAAATTGCCCAATGAATGTACTTTTTGTTGCTTCCCCACCAACTACTAAAAATGAACGTTGTGCTTGTAAGAACGTGGCAGAACTTACACCCAATGCTTTAGAAGCTTGTGCTATCTTTTGAGCTTCACCTCTTGTTAATATACCACCAAATTCTTTTTGAAATGCGTTTATCGCATCAACACTTTCTTGAAAGGTTAGTGGTGGACCACCAGAAAAAAATGAAGTAATTTGGTTAGTAAATGCACCTACACCAACATTTAAAGCGGACCCAAATGTTGTGCCCACTTGTTTTTGTAATCCAAAAACTGCTGTCCGTAATTGTGTAAATGCTTGTCCTACACCAAACAACGCAGTTCTAGTATAAAGGAATGCCGTCCCTACAGTACCCATTCCCTTTCTAACATTGTTAAATTCATTAGTAGTGTTTGCCAAAGTATTTTGCATACTTTGTAATCTTGCAGCGAATGTATTAAAATTAGAACCAACTCTTATTGCATTTTTATTAAATAATGCTATTGCAGTTTGGTCAGTAACTTTTATACCATCAAACAAACCATTAAGAAGAACCGTTCCTCGTTTAAAAGCTTGACCAAGTGTTGCTGCATCTCTTCGCATTCTACCTATATCATTACCAGCAGCTTCAAGTTCTTCTTCTGTTAAATTTGTAGCTTTTTTCATTTTTTCGTTTATGGCATTCATAGTGGTAGCAAACTTTTTTGCTTCTCTAGCCACATTATTTAATTCGGAAGTAAGTCCATCCGCTGCTAGACTTGCTTTTTCCATATTAGGATCTACAGCCATCTATTATCTCATTTACGAGGTGATCGTTTCGTAGCCTTTTCTATTTCTTCATTTGCTTTTTCTACTGCGTCATTCATTTCCTTCAAATAGAAGCCGCGCAAGAACACTGGCATATTGTATAAATCTTGAAAGGTAAATCCACCTTTTCCATGATACACCATAGAAAAGATGACCTTATGCATGTTCAACCTATATTCTTGCGTCAGGCCAAAAAAAGTCCGTGCCGATTGTGATTGGTAATGTACTTTCGTGATTACAACTTTCGCAAGTATGTGATACTTCAAACTTTACGTCTGGTGTCACCGACTTGTAGAATTCACGAAGTGCTCGTGTATCTGCTACCAACATATTTTCTACTGTTTCACGAATAGTTTTTTGGTCAGATACCCCATCAACTTCGGCAATAATATAACGTAATCTGGTTGACACTTCTGGATCTATATTGGACTTTATCTTTTTCATAGCGTCCAATTCTTTTTGAATTTCTTTTTCAATCTTACGGGTAAGTAATCTAACTTTAATAGTTTTCTTGCTTGCCGGTAATGTTACTGACAAATTACCTTCCGATAATTCTTTTGTCTCTAATTGTGATAAGTCTATGTCCAACTCTTCTCTATTTGAACATGCTGGGCATGTTGCGGTAACTGGATAATCTTTGCCATATCCCATAATACGACTTGCCACCATCACTGCGTTGATGTCACCCAAAAGTAAATCTTCACCGTGTACACCTTTTGTAACGATAAGACTATCAATTAACTTATCTAATACAACACCTTTTTGAATAAGGTTCTGTGAAGTTAGAATATCCTCTTCTTTTGCGGTCATATACTTCAATTCGATTTGACCACTACTGAGTGGACTACCTTCTGGATAAAACTTACCCTTACTTGGTAAGTCGATTACTTCGGTAGGGAATGTAACATTTGACATAAAATAACTCCTTGGGTTGTAAATACTTGTATATAAATATCAATCTTCTATATTTTCATCGGTAAAATGGGTATTATATACCGAACTAATTCTACGGACAAACTCCCTAAAAAATGATTTATTACTATCAGGAGTGACCAATGCTCCGTCCACGATAAGGTCTGCCACCTGCTGTTTCTCTTTGAGAATGTCCCGCATATATTCGTCTATGGTGTCCTCACACAACATATAATAGGCTTGAACTTGGGAGGTTTGACCGATACGATGGGTTCTGTCCTCTGCTTGTTCGTGGTTTGCAGGAACCCAATCGCAGTTAAGAAATACGACCGTATCTATGACTTTCTGCAATCCGTCGATACCCATACCTGCTGCCAAGAGACTAAAACATCCGATTTTAGCTTTTCCGCTGGTCAATCTATCAATACTTTCCTGCCGTTTATCTCTGTTCATATCACCCGTCAAAAGGGCAGCTTTGTCCCCATAATGTTCTGTTAGGAAACGAAGAGGGTCGAGATAGTTACTGAATATCAAAATTGACCTATCATTATCTAAGAACTCGTCAATCATTTCCATTAATCGTGGCATTTTCTTTTGGATAAGAAATGCTTGGAGTTTTGGCATGTGGGTGACCGAAGGTTTCCCGTCTATTTTCCATTTACCAAAGACTTCTTTGAGTAGTTCTTGGTATTCCTTCTTTTCTTCTTTGGTGAGTTCTACATACAAATCATTTCGTTGTTTTGGTGGGAGTTCTGTAAGCACCTCACTTTTCTTTCTGCGAATGACCAAATCTTTTGTTCGGTCATGCAAGTCTTGGAGGTTTCGTGGAGCATCACCTTTCCACCCACCATAGCGTTCCACGAAATGGTAAAAGTTATTAAATCGTTCTTTATCCAAGAAGTTTAATAAACTAAATGCTTCGATTGGACGAGACATTACTGGTGTTCCCGTCAAGAAAATAGAATACTTGGTTTTAATCCCAGGATACTTTCTTCGTTCCTTCCACGACCCCAAGATACTTTTTGCACGGATAGTTTGTCTATTTTTTAAGTACGTGGCTTCGTCACACACCAAAAGGTCAAACTTTTGGTCACGGAGTGATTTACTAATCTTAGCTACCGCGTCATAATGGACGATATGGAACTGGTTATCCAACTCACCATAATAATGTTTACTATCCCAAATGGTAGATTTCTTTCCAGTAAACTTTTTGATTTCACGCTGCCAGTTCACCACAACAGACAACGGACAGACAATCAATGTTTTAAGATTATGATGTTGGGCATATCCGATTGCTTGTGCCGTCTTACCTAATCCAGGTGCGTCTGCAATCAAACAACGACCACCTGCTCTATCGACGAACTGGACACCAACTTTCTGATATGGATAGAGATTAAGTTGCATCCCCTTGATTTGGAAGTTTGTATCTTCTTGACTACGGATTTCGTCGAGGTCTTGTCTGCGAGATTTAAGTTCCTCAACTTTATCCAATACTTTCTTATCACACTTAATATTAGTGAATATCGTAAATAGTTTTGGAAGATGCACAACTGGAAACTCCCAGTGCTTCTCATCGTTGTTCCATTTGCGACCATCGATCTCATACTTAAACTTTGCCAACATCACTTTGTCGTATGGCATGATAATAGCTGCGGTCTTATTATCAACTAATAACACCTCAACCTTATCAGTTGATTGCTTAGGTAAATCTTTATATGAAATAGTTGGATTGTTGGTTCTGGGAAGGTCAAGCTCACTAATATCCTCACCCACCAAGGTTTTTGCTGCGGCAATTCTCCACTGCTCAGGCAATCCTTCTTGACCAGACATCCATTCTAAATACGAAGGAACACTCCTTGCAACGTGTGCTAAGGAGTGTCCTTTGAACCTACCCCACGTAAAGATTACGTGTTCAGCCGACTTGTGTATTTCCATCTGTTGGAACTTTAATGTATTT
>SXGQ01571548.1_pt1 | contig 18774 bp, 18 predicted proteins | sample 3178371 | NCBI WGS metagenome assembly SXGQ01 (sample SAMN11356859, study PRJNA531348) | freshwater metagenome | isolation source: freshwater sample F1-20 | place: China: Fuxian Lake, Yuxi | collected 2017-12-25 | reverse complement strand
CGCGCAGAGGATTAACCGAAACGGAAGTGATCGCACAGATCCGGCACCGACACCGAAAGAGACAAGAGGATCTGGACCGACGAAAGAATCACCGAACAGGACTCCCTCACTCAACCACCTGATTTAACTAAGTAGAATTAAATGATGCCCCATGTGTTCAATGGTCGTTTCTTGGGTAATGACCACTTGCTGCGTCAAGCCACGAGGCTTGTCACTTTTAAAACGTGCCCAGGCCTATTTCTTTTTCGGCATGATTGGCGATTCGAAGCCTGCCAGATCCTCCGGCTTCACGCCTTGGACACAGCCGTCGAACTTGAAGGTGTTGGGCTGATAGGGACCGATGAAATCGATTGCCAGATCGGGCGTGATCTTTTCCTCTAGCCCGGCGGCCCAGAAGATGCCGTTGATGAGCAGGCGGCGGTAGGACGCGTCGACGATGTCTTCCGAGGCGCCCTGGGTGCTGTGGAAGACCCTACCCTTTTTGCCGGACTCACCGGTGTATTCGCGGGTCCAAGTGCAGGGCATCGCTGCTTTCTTTGTGTCCGGATCGGCATTCGGGTCCATCGAGACGAGCGGCTGGCTGTTGGCAAGCACGGTGAAATCATCGGCGGCGATGCCGACATATCCGCCCGCATGGCAAAACGCGTTGTCGGTCACGCCACGCAGGATCGGATGATCCTTCTGCCCGGGAATCAGTTGGATCCGCGTGCCCTGGCGGTGGTTGTCGCCGTGGTGACCCACCCATGTGTTGCCGAGAATCTGGTGGCCGAACCCTTTTTCATATCCCGCCACCTTTGAATCGAAGGAATACTTCGCCGTGGGTGCGTCCGCCGGAATCTTGAAGGCATGCGATGAGGTCCGCAATCCGACGACCGGTCCACCCCGGGCGAGGTAATCGGTGAGGTGCCCCATCTGCTCCGCAGGAGGATTGAGAAAACGCGCGAAAATCACCAACAGATCCGCATCCTTCAGCGACTCGATCCCTGGAAGGTTCGATGATCCGGCCTCGATGTGTCCGTTGGCATCGACCCCGAAAACCACCGTGCATTTGAAACCGTGCGACTTCGCCAAAATCCGTGCGAGCGCCGGGCACGTTTCCTCGCTGCGGTATTCATGATCGGAGGCGATGAACACGATGTGTTTTCCCACACCCGCACCACTGCCGGACGCCGGATAGACGATGGGAGCGGAAAACACCGGCGTGGCAAGTGAGGCGAGGACGAGCAATTTGCGGAAAATCATGACCCCTCCAGCAAAGCAGCACCCTTGCGCGTGGCAATGCAAAAGCTCGCGCAAAAGCTCGCATAGGACTTCTGGTAAAATCCACCGGCCAAGCCAAAGCAAATATGTCGTTGCAGGACCCGGGCCTGTGGGCTTTGCTTCCGCCGCTGTCAGGGGCCGTGGAGGTTCGGCAGGCGAACCCCGCCAGGCCTTGATCGGAGCAACGGTAGCTTGTCCGGATTTGCCGCGGATTCCCTGGCAGCACTCTTCTCAACGCTTCGGCACCTCGACGAGGTGGGGCGACTCCGCCAGATCGCTCGGAGCAACCGCCGGCTCATCCAACGGCAATTCGGCCAGGCTGCCATAACGCTGTTGGATCACCGAAGTCATGCGCGGGCCCTCCAATGCGTAATCGCGGAAGGGCCGCGGATCGCACAGGGTCACTCCCGCTTCGCGGTAAAGCTTCCACACGAGTTCGGAGCAATAAAGCTTCTCGTCGGACCACTGAAATCCGAAATCGTAATCCTTGCCAACTGATAGAGAGGCCCACTCGCGGGCGTGTTCGATCTCGGCGGAATCCGGCGCATGCTTCAGCCGCCGGGCGTGGAACGTGCCGGGACTGCTGCGCGCGATGAACGCCTCCAGCGGAGTGATGCTCACGGGCTGCACCGCCTCAATGACCATCAGCTTTCCACCCTGTTCGAAAACGACCCCGCAATGCGTGTATCTCGATGAAGTGGCCTCCGAGACCGCTTTGCACTGCTCGCCACCGGTGGCTTGAAAAACAATGTCGCCGGTTTTCAGATCGTAGTCGGTTAGATTGCGATCCGCCGCCCCGCAACCGGCGAGCATCACGGCGACACCGAACGAAACCCAACCCGCGACCAAGGCATTACCAAACATGCGCCGACCCTGCCACACTCATCGCCCCATCGCAAGCCCTCGGTCGGCACTCGCCAACCCTTATTGACCGTCACTGCCCGCATCGTAAACGAGGCGGAACCCGAGATCCGGGCGGCGCATCGAGCGGTCATCCGTCCACTCGCGGGAAAGCGCTCCGCTCGCAGGCTTCAGGTAGGAGCCGCCGATGATCACCCACAGCCGCTGGCCGAGCGGATTGTTAGGGTTGATCGCCGGACGGCGTGTCCATTCGGAAACGGAACCCGCCATCCCTAACAGACCTCGCGGAGTCTTGTCCTGCGTTTCGAGATTCACCGGCTGCCAGTTGCCGCACTTGAGGGCGGACGGCACTTCCAAACCTTGTCGCAACGCCGCATACCATTCCTCCTGCGTCGGCAGCCGCGCCTGTTTCCACTCGGCAAAAGCCGTCGCATCCCACCAATCCACACCGATCACCGGCGAGTCCACCGTTACCGGCCGTCCCTGCCATGTGCCGCGAGCTTTCGCCGCGGCGAACAACCCGCTCCACTCATCGGGAAGGTGCCCGGATTTATCCGCAGGCTGCGCATCGTGATCGAAAATCCCCTCGCGCCCATCCTTCCCTAACAGCTCCAACGTCTCGAGAAACTCGGCGTATTCACCGATCGTCACCTCATGCGCGGAAATCCGGAAAGCCCGCAGCGGCTCCTCGGTTCCATCCGGTGTCGGATACTTCCCCGCCGCCAGCAGCAGCTCGGCCGGCTTTTTGCCCGGCGGGTCGTTCTTCACCGCCGGCGGCCGCATCTTGACGGCTAGGATCACGATCAGCGAAAGCCCTAACAGCGCCATCACCGCGAGCATCACGTTGCGGCGGTTCTTCGTCGGCGAAAGATGCGACGTCGTTGCCGTCGGCGCGGGCGGCAACGGGTCCGCCAACTGCTGCTCGATCTGCTCGCAATACCCGCGGATCGCCTTCCAGCCAATCGGCTCCGACACCCCTTCCCCACGCATCCAAGATAGGACCGTCAGCACCCGCGTGGACCCCGGAAAACCATCCGCCACCAGCGCGGGCAACGTCTCGCCAAGCCGCACGACGTCCCGCATCGACTCACCGGCCGCGCGCTGCCCCGCGATCACCAGATTCCTCAACCGCACCACACCCTGCTCATCCAGCACGATCGCATCCAATCCTAACAGATCCGACGACTGCCCGCGCGTTTCCAAATGAAGATTCGCCTCCGCGATCCGCCGCAACAAATGCGCCAGCTCCAAGGGCCTGAACGGCTCGCCCGCCAAGCGCCGCTGCTCAAACGTCGACCCTGGTAAACGCTCGTGCGCGTAAAAACAACATCCCGGCTCCGCCACCGCCTCGAACACCGAACCGATCAGCGGATGATCCACCCCCGCCTTCGCCCGCACATCTGCCATGAACTCCTCCTGCCGGTCCGCGCGATCCGCCCGCAACTCGTCGATCAACACCGGCCGATGCACCGACACCTGCTCCGCCAGCCAAGTCAACGTCAGCGGCCCCTCGGCAAGGCGCTCTTTCAGCAGGTAATCTCCAAGGCGGCGTTCGTCAGAAGCAAAATCCATGTGGCGGTCGGTCGGCGGGAAATGGGCGCTCAGCGCGGCGGAAGCAGCGGCAGGTTGGGATCGAAGTCAGGCGGTAGCATGTTCGGGTCCAAAAACTCCGGGAACTGCATGCCATCATCCCCCGCAGGAGCCGGGCGGTTCATCCGCGCCGCAAGATCCCGCGGCCATGCCTGCACATCCAGAACCTCCTCGCCATAGTGCAACGTCACCACCTGCCCGTAGTAATCCAAATCCCCGAAAAGATGCTCCGTCGGCCCATCCTGACGCGGGATCACATACTCCACCCGCAGGCTCTCCTTGCCGTCCGCCCAATCCACCGGCTCATGCAGCCAACGCTCCGCCGCCCACGTCTGATCCTCCAGTTGCGTGATCTCCCCCCGCGTGTTCCGATTGAAAAACGCCACCGTCAACAGCACCTGGCTCGGGTCGATCGTCTCACCCGGCGCCTTTTCCACCGGCACCGTCAACACCACCCGCTTGCCGGCCTCGTGCTCCGGATCCTTGAAAATCTGCACCCGCTCCAACGAAAGCTTCCCTAACAAATCCCCCGGCTGGGCAAACCCATCGCGCAACTTCGCCGCAGCATCCTCATACAACGATCCCGCCCCGTTGATTCCCATCTCGAACACCTTCTGGTAATGCTCCGACGCCATATCGAACACACCCATCGCCTCATGCACCAAACCCAACTCGTAAAACACATGCGGCTCGTCTGGTGAAAGCTTCCTCGCCTCCTCCAGTTTCACGATCGCCATCCCCATGTCCCCGCCAATCCGTGCCCGACGCGCCTCCGTGATCAACCGCTCCGTCTGCGCATCGGCAATCCCCGGAACCATCACCGGCGTCGGAGCCGGCATCGTCGGCAAAGACGCCACCGCCCGTGCATCGCTCGCCACCACAGGAGGCCGGGCCTCCACCGCATTCCCCGCCGTTTCCACCGGAGCTGCCGCCGCCGCCGGCACCGGAACCCGGATCGGCACCAACTTCGTCACTTCCTTCTCCACCACACGAACCACCTGGCTCGACTCAAACCGCTCCGCCAACGCCAGCCCAGCCACCAACAACTGGGAAAACGCCACCAGCCCCAACCCCCAACAGGCGATCGGGAACACCGGCGGCGCGGATCGCCGAGGCGAACCCGACTGAGAAGCGTCTGCATTCATCTGGCCCCCAAGTTGCCCCGCCGCCCGCCCCATGTCAATCTGCCGGATTCACCCCACCCAAGTGGCGCGGGCATCCTGCCCGTAGCCTCTCCCCATCCATCAACCAGCATCCCCAACGTTAACGACCTGCCACCCGCATGCTGGCATCCTCAAAAATCGACCCAAGAAAAGGAATAACGATCAGACTCCAAGGGAGACTTCAATTATTACGTTGTTGCACTTCAATCTTGAAGCCGGGGCTTCTTCTCTTCGAGCATGCTGGACTTCATCTTTAGTCGTAGGCTGTATTCATTCTCTTCTCCGGGGCTTGGGCGCCAATGGGATAGGAATCCATCCAGGGAATGACCAAGACCTAGAATCAGGGAGTCATCAAGGCTGCCGTCGCGGTCCGAAAGCGACCAGGGGAACACTACACCGTGCTCATCGAATCCTATCGTAGGAAAATATCCGGAGAAGCCGCCTGTCTTACACCAAGGTGCCGTCGCGTGCCATGTCTGCCCATCCCTGTAATCGAACAAGAGAATCACCCCTGCATCACGGAGAACCAGAAATCTTTCAGCCGGATCAATGAAAGCATCAATCCCACTTCCGAAGAAGAGGCTGCGTCCGTTGAAGGCGCGATTCAGGTGCCAGTAGTCGCCATCAACCCACTTGCCAATCTCGCCAATATTCTCTCTCCGTAAACGAATGATCCCGCCCGGAGAGCTAGAATCAATAAAGTGAGGATTATCTCTAGATACGCGAGCCATACATCTTTCCGCTAACAGTATTTATTCGTTTGGCCCAGAAGGTTGATATCCAAGAGGATGTTGTCTCGCTAAGAATTCCATAACGGCTTGATTTCACAAGGATTTTTTTGATCCGGCGCGTATATCATGGGGGCAAGCATTTTTTGGGGTGACTTTGATCCAGCCTGATATCCTTCGGGAATCGCGGGTGGGGCGGGATGGTGGTCTGGGGTTCCCGGGGGGGGCATTCAAGCGGGGTTGACGCTTGCGGTGGGGGTGCCGGAGGCGAGGAGGTTCATGATGCCGTGGAGGTTGAAGCTGTCGGCGCCGCCGATGACTTTTCCGTCCCGAACCCGGAGCCAAGTCATGCCGTGGAAGCGGATGGATTTGCCGGTGGCGGTTAGATTCATGAATGGGCCGAGGTGACGGGCGGTGACGAGCCAGCGCAGCATCACATCCTCGCCTTCGGCGACCATGGTTTCACATTCGACCTGGAAGTCGGGGAATGCTTCGACAAGAGGTTGATAGACCCGTTTCCGGAAGTCATCCGGTCCGTGGATTTCCCCGCCCTCGGTGATGCCGACCGCGTCCGGGGCCATCCATTGCGCGATGAGGTCGGGGTTTTTGGCGTTCCAGATTTCTTCGAACCAGCGGGTGGCTAGTTCTTTGGGGGTCATGCATGGTTGGTTTTCGGCAGTCATGGGGTTGGCTTTCTGGGGGGTGGGAGTTGATTTCTAACAGGATCAGAGATTATCGAGGGTTGAGATATGGGATCAGGCACAAGGAGTGTGGCTGGGGAGTGGGTGGGCATGCTGCCGCCCTTGGTCGCGAAAGGGAGTTTTCGGAGTCCGGCGAGCTTTGATGGCTGGGGTTGGATTCACCAATAACTGGGTGTTAGAAAAATCGGTGATTTGGGTAAAGCTGAAAGGCGGTGGGAGGGAGAGTGGTTTTGGGTTTGGGGGCGGCGGGTAGGGTGACTGTGGTGCTCTTTTGGCTCGCGAGGCTCGGTGGGAGGGAGTTGGTGGGTTGCGGGGGGGCTTGTTTGCTTGGCTGATGGAAGGCGGCGGGCAGGATGCCCGCGCCACGATTTGGATGGCTCGCGAAGCTCGCTCCTGCGTTCGAACCTTTGCTTCGCAGGGGTTCTCATCCCGCCAGCCCTCGGGGAAGGGCGGATGGCGGGTAATGAAAAAGCCACCCGATTCGGTGGGTGGCAATTTTCGGAAAATGGTCGGGCTGGCGGGATTCGAACCCACGACCCCTTGCCCCCCAGGCACGTGCGCTACCAGACTGCGCTACAGCCCGTTTCCGTGAACGGGGGGCAAAACAAGCAGGGGAAATGCGGATTGGCAAGCACGGAAAATCATGAGATTTGAGCGGCGACATGGAACGGATCAAAACGGCAATTGTGGGAGCGAGCGGTTATACGGGCATGGAGTTGTTGCGGTTGCTGCTGGTGCATCCGTCGGTGGAACTGGTGGCGGCGACTTCGCGGCAGGAGGCTGGGAAATCGCTGGCGTCGGTGTTTCCGCGATTTCGCGGGGCGGCGGGAGCGGAGTTGCATTTCATCGAGCCGGATCCGGATGCGATCGCGGCGACGGGGGCGGTGGTGGCGTTTCTGGCGTTGCCGCACGGGGTGGCCGCGGAGATCGCGCGGGCTTTGTTGGAGCGGGGGGTGAAGGTGATTGATTTGAGTGCGGATTTCCGGCTGCGGGATGCGGGAGTTTATGAGGAGTTTTACGGGCACGCGCACCCGGCTCCGGATTTGTTGGACGAGGCGGTTTACGGGTTGCCGGAGGTGCGGGCTGAGGAAATCAAGGGGGCGCGGTTGATCGCGGCGCCGGGGTGTTATCCGACGAGCATCCTGTTGCCGTTGCTGCCGTTGTTGCGGGCGGGTTTGCTGGATGCATCGACGATCGTGGCGAACTCGATGAGCGGGGTGAGCGGCGCGGGGCGGAAGGCGGATCTGACGTTGCTGTTCTGCGAGTGCAACGAGAGCGTGCGGGCCTACGGGGTGCCTAAGCACCGGCACCTATCGGAAATCGAGCAGGAGCTATCGATCGCGGCCGGGGAGAAGGTGAAGATCACTTTCATTCCGCATCTGATTCCGGTGAACTCGGGGATTGTGACGACGACGACGGCGAGGCTGCGCGAGGGTGTGGATGCGGCGGAGGTGGGCGCGCGGTTGGAGGCTGCGTACGCGGGCGAGCCGTTCGTACGCCTGTTGGGCCGTGGCGGGTGTGCGGATACGAAGAATGTGACGCGTACCAATTTCATCGACATCGGCTGGCAGTTCGACGCTCGGACGGGCCGGGTGATCCTGATGAGTGCGGAGGACAACCTCGGCAAGGGGGCAGGCGGACAGGCGGTGCAGGCGTTCAATCTGCTCTTCGGGCTGGATGCGACTGCCGGGTTGCAAAATTTCTGAAGTCCGCCACGCTGGGTCGCTGTTTCGTCCCACACTTCCATGGATTCCTCGTTCACTCGCATCAAAGGCGGCGTCGGTGCGCCGCAAGGGTTTCACACCAGCGCCGTTTCCTGCGGCATCAAGAACCCCGCGAGTGATCGGTTGGATCTCGCGCTGATCCATTCGACGGTGCCTTGCAGTTCGGCCGGGACTTTCACGACCAACCGGGTGAAGGCCGCGCCTGTTAGGGTGTCGCAATCCCATCTGCGGAAGGGCGATCTGCGGGCGATCATCGCAAACTCCGGAAACGCGAACGCGTGCACCGGTGTGCAGGGCATCACGGATGCGAACGCGATGTGCGATGGTGTGGCGAAACCGTTAGGGTTGAAGCGGAGCGAGATCGGCGTTTGTTCGACGGGGGTGATCGGCCTGCCGATGCCGATGGTGCGGGTGGAGCCGAAGTATGGCGAGCTGGTGGCCGGGCTTGGTCCGAAGAACGGATCGGATGTGGCGGCGGCGATCATCACGAGCGACACGCGGGCGAAGGAGGTGGCGATTTCTTTTGATCTGGGTGAGCACCGGGTGAGGATCGGCGGATGTGTGAAGGGTGCGGGGATGATCTCGCCGAGCATGGCGACGATGCTGTGTTTCATCACCACCGATGCGAATGTGCCGAGCGAGTGCCTGCGCAAGGCGGTGCTGGAGTGTGTGGAGGAAAGTTTCAACCGGATCACGATCGACGGTGACATGTCGACGAACGACACGGTGCTGGTGCTGGCCAACGGGGCATCGGGGATGCCGGCGTTGCGGCGGAACAGCGGGTTGTGCAAACAGTTTCGTGCGGGGTTGCATTTCGTGATGTTGGAGTTGGCGAAGGCGGTGGTGCGGGATGGCGAGCGGGTGACGAAATTTGTGACGGTGAAAGTGGAGGGTGCGCGCACATATCTCGATGCGAAGAAGGTGGCGGAGGCGGTTTGCAAATCGGCGCTGGTGAAATCGTCATGGAATGGCGGCGATCCGAACTGGGGCAGAATCATTCACGCGGTCGGCTATTCGCGGGCGCGGATCCGCGAGGAACTGGTGGACATTTCCATCGGCGGCAAGGCGGCGTGCATTGGCGGGCTTCAGGCGGACACGCCGATGGATGATCTGCGCGAGGCGGTGGCCGCGCCGGAGTTTGAAATTGTCATCTCGCTGAATCAGGGCGACGCGGGATATGTGATGTATTCGAGCGATTTGTCCCCGGAATACATCGATTTCAACCGCTCCGAATATGCCTACTGGAAGCAGGCACGGAAGGACGGGTTGGTTTGAGATGTTTTTTATTAGGTCAATCGCGCTGAGGCCAGGGCTTCCCGGGTGAGGCGGGTGATTTCATCCCACTGGCCGGCGGCGACGAGTGATTTATCCACCATCCAAGAACCGCCGATGGCGGCGACGAAGGGTAGTTTCAGGTAATCGCCGAGGTTTTTCGAGCCGATGCCTCCTGTGGGGATGAACCGCATACCGGTGTGGGCGTAGGGGCCGGCGAGGGATTTCAACATGGCCGTGCCTCCGGCGGCTTCCGCGGGGAAGAATTTCAAGAGGTTGCAGTCGAGGGATAGCGCGTGTTCGACTTCGCTGGGTGTCATTACTCCGGGTGAAAAGGCCAGGCCTTCAGCGCGGGCGGTTTCGATGATGGCCGGGTTGAGGCCGGGGGCGAGGCCGAAGACCGCACCCGCACCCCTCGCCCGTCTGACCTGTTCCGGATTGAGCAGGGTGCCTGCGCCGAGGAGGATTTCAGGAAAATGGGTGGCTATTTCGCGGATGGCGTTTTCGGCGGCGGCTGTCCGAAAGGTGATTTCCATGACGTCGAGGCCGCCTGCAAGAAGGGCCTCAGCGAGCGGGACCGCGTCTTCCACACGGTCTAGGACCACCACCGGGACGATGCCAACACGCTCAATTCGTTCGATCATGCGGCGATGTTAAAAGCCCCCTGCGACCCGTCCAGAACGAAGGCCCGGAAATTCCGATTGCAGGGGGCTGGCGGCGGGTGGTAGGAGCCAGCTGTCATGTTTGTGTTTCCAGAATTGTTTCAGACCCTTGCCTTGGCCAAATTTCAAGCGATCGACTGGGCGATCATCGTCGGGTTTTTCGTTATCGTCATCGGAATCGGAGTGGTCGCCTCAAGATCCGCCGGGAAAAGTTCGGCTGATTTCTTTCTCGGAGGCCGCGGGATGCCGTGGTGGCTGCTAGGAACTTCCATGGTGGCGTGTACCTTCTCTTGCGACACGCCGAACCTCGTCACCGACATCGTTCGGAACAACGGAGTCGCGGGCAACTGGGCTTGGTGGGCCTTCCTGCTAACAGGCATGCTTACGGTTTTCATCTACGCGAAACTATGGCGGCGATCAGAAGTCGTGACCGACCTTGAGTTTTACGAACTCCGCTACAGCGGAAAAGCCGCAGCCGGCCTCCGAGCTTTCCGCGCCATCTATCTCGGGGTTTTCTTCAACTGCGTGATCATGGGTTCGGTTACTCTCGCCGCGATCAAGATCGGGCAGGTCATGTTCGGACTTTCACCGATGGAGTCGATTCTCTATGCTTCGATCGCGGTTGTGATCTATGCCACCCTCGGCGGTCTCACCGGCTGCATTTGGGCCGATTTCTTCCAATATACCCTCGCGATGGTCGGAGCGGTTTGGGCGGCCGTGCTCGCATTGAAACAGCCTGAGGTCGGTGGTCTCTCCGGATTGTTCGCCAAGATTCCAGCGGAAAAACTGGCGATCATCCCACCGATGGACACGCCGGAACAATTCTGGGCGATTTTCGTTCCGGTTCTGATCATCCCGATTGCCGTGCAATGGTGGAATGTCTGGTATCCCGGTGCCGAGCCTGGAGGTGGCGGATACATCGCCCAGCGCATGCTCTCCGCCCGGAATGAAAAGCACGCGATTGGTGCCACGCTTTTTTTCAACTTCATGCACTACGCGATCCGTCCCTGGCCATGGATTATCGTCGCCCTTTGCTCGATGCTGGTCTATCCGACGATGGATTCGGTGAAAGCCACTTTCCCTAACATCGACCCACAATTTCTCAAGGATGACATCTGTTATCCTGCGATGATGACCCTGCTTCCAACCGGTGTTTTCGGACTCGTTGTAGCAGGTCTGATCGCCGCTTACACCTCCACCATCGGCACCCACCTCAACTGGGGATCATCCTATGTGGTCAACGATTTCTACAAGCGCTTCCTCAAACCGAACGCCTCGGAAAAAGAACTCGTGATGATGGGCCGGATTTCCACCGTGGTCCTGATGGTCCTGGCAGGCGGAGTCGCTCTTCTGATGACCAACGCGAAAGACAGCTTCAACCTGATGCTTCAAATCGGCGCCGGCACCGGTCTCATCTACATCATGCGCTGGTTCTGGTGGCGCATCAACCCATGGACTGAAATCTCAGCGATGACCGTTTCCTTCCTTGTGGCCATTGGATTTTTCCTCCTTGGAAAGAATCCCGCTTGGGTTGCCGAAGGACATTGGATCCTCCAATCCCACTGGCAGCTCTGCGTTGGCATCGCCATCACCACTTTCTGCTGGCTGATCGTCACTTTCGCCACTGCGCCAGTGGACGATGCGACACTCCGGAATTTCGTTCGCAAAACCCGCCCGGGCGGTCCCGGTTGGACACACATCGAGAATCAGATTGTAGCCGAAGGCGGTCATCGAGTGAAGCCGCGGCTTGCCATGAAAATCCTCTGTATTTTCCTCGGATGCTTCACTGTTTGGGGCGCGCTTTTCTGCATTGGAGCCATCCTTTACGGAAAAATGGGGCAAGCAGGGATCTATGGCGGCATTGCAGCCATCAGCCTTCTCCTGATTTTCCGCATCTGGGATTCCATCAGCGGTGACGATCGCTGACCGACGCTTCTTGCTGGCAGTCCATGCATCCGTGGCCTAGGCTGCGGCATGGACGCCTTGATTCATCATCTGGAAGCCGGACAGGAGCTCTCGCCGCGTGAGGTGGAGGTCGCCGCCACGCTTTTGTTGGACCCCGCTGTAGCTGATTACAAAAAGGCACGTCTGCTTGAGGCTCTTTCCAGCAAAGGTGAAACTCCCACCGAGATCGCAGGCTTCGTGGAGGCCTTCCTCGAACATGCGGTCGATCCTCATCTTGGCCTGTTGGATCTTGAGGGCCCGACCCTCGACGTTTGCGGCACCGGTGGCGACAAGCTGGATCTTTTCAACGTCTCAACCACCGCGATGTTCGTTGCCGCCGCCGCCGGTGCGGTGGTGGTGAAGCATGGAAACCGCGGCATCACCTCGAAAAGCGGCGGCGCGGACGTGCTCGAAGCCCTCGGCATCCGCATCGACCTCGGCCCTGATGATTTCCGACGCTGCGTGGAAACGGCAGGCCTCGGCTTCATGTTCGCGCCGATCTATCACCCCGCATTCAAGGCGGTGATCGGCGTCCGCAAGGAGCTCGCCACCCGCGGCGTGCGCACGATTTTCAACCTCATCGGCCCACTTCTCAACCCCGCTCGCCCGCAGTGCCAACTCGTCGGCGTCTTCTCCCGCGAACTTTGCCCCGCCTTCGCGGAAATTCTCCAACGTCTCGGCCGCGACAGCGCCTGGGTCGTTCACGGCACCACCGGCGACGGCCGCTCGGTCGATGAAGTCAGCCTGATGGGGTCCACCCGCATCTGCAAATCCGGTGCCTATCAGGATCTGGAGGACGAGGAAATCCGGCCACGCGATTTCGGACTTCACCACGCCGAGGTCGACGCTCTCCAAGGCGCCGATGCCCGGCACAACGCTGCGCTGTTAGAATCCATCCTCTCCGGCCGCGAAACCGGACCGAAGCGCGACATGGTCCTGCTCAACGCCGGCACCGCGATCGCCTGCGCGGGGCTTTCCGATCACATCAGCGACGGTATCGAAACCGCACGGGAAATGATCGAAAGCGGCGCTGCGCTCGAAAAACTCCGTCTTCTTCAAAAAGCCGCCCGCTGAGCCAAACTCAGCGGTTAGCCAAACTCAGCGGTTGGAAAACCAATCCGTCGCCAACCGCGCCAGCGCCAACAAGGCGACCAGCGCGGCCACGACCAGAATCACCGGCAACAGGTAAGCTCCGGTCATCGCTCAGGACTTCACATCGTAACAAAACAAAAGGTCCTGATCGCGCAGATAGAGTTTGCCACCGATCACCACCGGATGGGTCCAGATCTTGCCGTTGGTGCCCTCGCGGAGCTTCGTCTGGCGTGGGATTTCAAAACGGCCGTGCTCCTTGTATTCATCGGGATTCGCCTCCGCCAAAAACACCGATCCGGCCTCCTCATCCATGCAGTAGAGCATCCCGTCGGCGTAATGCACGGCACCTTTCTGAATGCCTTCGCCCCGCTCGCTCCACTTCTGCTTGCCGGTCGCCAGCTCTTGGCAAACCAGACCGCCACCATCGGAAAATCCGTAAATGTGCCCGTCCACCAGCACCACGCCGCCATGGTGATTTTTCATCACCTTGTTGACCCAAACATCCTCCGCCTTGCCACCATCGATCCTCACCAGCTTGCAACCCGAGCCATAACCCGAAGTCATGTAAACCGTCCCATCATGATAGACCGGCGTCGGAATCACCGCCGTGCGACCTTCGCGCCAAGGCGACGTCCACAGCACGTCGCCATTCTCCGCATCCACACCAGCCAGCGTGTTCATGAAAAGCTGGATGTATTGCCGCTTCCCTTTCACATCCGCCACGATCAGCGAGGAATACTGCGCGCCGTCCTTCAGGTCCTTGCTCCGCCACAGCTCCTTGCCGGTCTTCTTGTCAAACGCCACGATCGCACCCTCACCCCCACCGGGTGTGACGACCACCTTGTCCCCATCCACCAAAGGCGATTCCGAGTAGCCCCATTCCGGGATGCCGCCGCCGAAATCCTTCACCAGATCCTTGTTCCAAAGCCGCTTGCCATCGCTCGCGTTGAAGCAGCCCAGCTCACCGGTCGCGCTCATCGCAAAAACCATCCCGTCGCTCACGGTCGGCGCGCCGCGTGTTCCCGCGCCCCACCCGGTGCTGTAGCCCTTTTCCGGATCGTCACCAATCGGAGTCGACCACAACTCCTTGCCTTCGGAATCCAGGCAGATGATCTCGGCCTTCCCGCCGCGACTTCCTGTTAGATAAATCTTTCCGCCGACCAGCGCCGGCGAACTGTAGCCCTTTCCGGCCTTCTCGAACGTCCACAGCAGCTTCGGCCCATCCTTCGGCCACTCCTTGAGCAACCCGGTGTCCGGCGACTTCCCATCGCGCGCCGCACCGCGCCACGTCGGCCAATCCGTGCCCCCCGCCGGTTGCGCCGCAGCCGCCTTTTCGGCAAACGCCTTGTCGTCCGGCGACAAACGATCCAGCGCCAGCTCAAACGTCCGGCCGTCCTTGCGCTTCAACGTCACCTTGCCGTCCTTGAGGCCTATAAATTCCGCCTCCAACGTCTTGCCGCTGGTTGCGTCCGTCCACGTCCGCGCGGGAAGCGAGGAACTGCCGATGATGAATGCCAATGCCGTCAGCGCGGGAAAAAGAGAGGATCGAGTGCTCATGCTTCGACCAAACAAACACGGATCGTCCGGAAAATCATCCTCAAAATTCGGCCAATTCCGCACCCGTCATTCCGCCCCGCACCCGTCGATCGCCCCCCGCACCACCGCCGCCGAGTGCCGGAAAGCCGCGCACTCCTCCTCATTCAGCGCCGGGCACAGCACCCGCTCGATCCCACCCGCACCCACCACCACCGGCAGGCTCAGGCACACACCCTCCACGCCGCAAAACCCATCCACCCGCACGCTCAACGGCATCGTCCGCTTCTCATCCTGCACAATGCTCTGCACCACCGCCGCCGTCGCCGCCGCGATGCCATGGCTCGTATGCCCCTTCCTCCGGAAAATCTCCAACCCCACATCCACCGTCTCACGGAACCACTCCCGCCGCTGCGGCGTGTCATCGATCCGCTCCGCACCCGCCATCGCCATCGACATCGCCGGAAACTGGCTCTCACCATGCTCCCCCAAAATGTAAGCGCGCAAATCATCCGGATGAATCGCCAGCTCATCCGAAAGCACCCTCCGGAAACGCGCCGAATCCAACAACGTCCCCGTCCCGAACACCCGCGAGGCCGGCAAGCCGGAAATCCGCAACGCCTGCCACGTCAGCACATCCACCGGATTGCTCACCATCAGGACCATCGCTTCCGGCGATCTCCCTAACAAATCCGGCAGCAGCTTCTCCAACATCCGCGTATTCGCCGGACCCAGCGACAATCTCGATACCTTCCCCGGCTCCAGCTCCGCCGACGCGCAAACCACCAGAATCCCCGACCCCACCGTCGCCTCCACCCCACCCGCGCGGATCCTCGCCGGACTCGGATGCAGCGCCTGCGCATGCGCCAAATCCATCGCCTCACCCTGCGCCCGCCGCTCATCCCGCGACATCAGCACCAGCTCCCGCGCCACGCCCCTCGCCAACAACTGCACCGCCACCGCCACCCCCACCTTCCCCGCTCCGATGATCGAAATCTTCATGCACCACCGTGTCACCACCCCGCGCGCGAGACAAGCCCGCTTCAGCCCGGCAACACCGTCCCCGCACCCGGACCCAACGGCCAACCTAACAGGAACCACACAATCAGCTGCACCGACCACACCAGTGCGAAAGTGATCGAAAACGGTAGCATGCAACTGATCAGCGTCCCCAGTTGCAGATCCTTGTCATACTTGCGGGCGAACGCCAGAATCACCGGGAAATACGGCAACAGCGGCGTGATGATGTTCGTCGACGAATCCCCGATCCGGAACGCCGCCTGCGCCAGCTCCGGCGTGAATCCCAGCGACATCATCAGCGGCACCAGGATCGGCGCCATCAACCCCCACTTCGCCGAGGCCGAACCGATGAAAAGATTCACCATCGCCGTCAGCAGGATCAGCCCTAACAAAAGTGGGATCGGCCCGGCACCGCTCGACTTCAAAACATCCGCACCGCTCAGCGCGATCAGCAGCCCCATGTTCGACCACTGGAAATACGCGATGAACTGCGCCGCAAAAAACGCCAGCACGATGTACCCGCCCATCCCCGCCATCGACTCGCTCATCATCCGCGAAACATCCGACCCGCTCCGCAGCGACTTCGTCATCCGGCCGAACACCAGCGCAGGCACCACAAACACCGCCGCCAGCAGCGGAATCATCGAGTCATAAAACGGCTTGATCCCCCCAGCCGCATCCCGCAACACGCCCTTCTCCGGGATCACCAGAAACCCCACCCCTAACAGCGCGATCCCGCCGGCCGCCATCGCCACCCGCAACGCCTGCCGCTCGTTCGCCGGCGGCGGCGGGGCGTCATCCCCAGCTCCATTCGATTTCCAAACCCCAAGCCGTGGCGAGACCACCCGATCCGTCACCCACCATCCGGCACCCGTGATCGTGAACGTCGAGACGATCATGAAATAATAATTCGCCGTCGGCAGCACCACCGCATCCGGCTGATAGAGCTTCGCCGCCGCCTCGGTCAACCCGGACAACAGCGGGTCCAGCGCCGTGATGATCACATTCGCCGAAAACCCGCCCGACACCCCGGCAAACGCCGCGCACAACCCTGCCAACGGATGCCGGCCCACACTCGCGAAAATCGCCGCGCCCAGGGGAATCAGCACCACATACCCCGCATCCGCCGCCACATTCGCCATCACCCCGGCGAAGACCACCGCGGGCGACAACAGCTTCTCCGGCACCTTCGAAACAAACCCCCGCAAACAGGCGCTGATGAACCCCACCCGCTCCGCCAGTCCAATCCCCAACATCGCCACCAGCACGATCCCCAACGGAGGAAACGCCGTGAAATTCGTCACCGCACCCGTGAACATCCGTTGCAGCGGCTCACCCGACAACAAGTTCACCGCCGCGATCGTCTCACCCGTCACCGGATGAACCTTCTGCCAACCCAACCCCGCCGCGACCGCGCTGACCACCGGCACCAGCACCGCCATCGCGATGAACAACACCAACGGATCCGGCAAACGGTTCCCCGTCCGCTCGATCCATCGCAACACCCCCGCCAGCTTCCCGCCGGTGCCCTGAGTCATGTCAGCCTTGGCCATGCCCCATGAAATGAACCGCTTCCCCCAAAACGCCAAGCACGGAGTCCCGACAAAAGGATTCTCCCGCCCTTGCGCACTGTTCCCGTCTTCAGGGTTCGGAAAAAAGACGGCAAACCATCAGTTCACACGCCGACCTCAAGGTCATCCTGCCCGGACAAGAGGCCTTCATTGAAACCCCAGGCGTCTCTCATTGGCACGGGATCGAGCGAGAGAGAGGGGCGCAAGTATTGCAAGAGGTGAGCGCAAATTGTTGATCGTGAGCGGAATGATTAGGGCTGGACAGGAATGGCAAGGAAAGATCCCGCAAAACCCCTGGCCCTTTTTAATTAGGTGTTTACCCTCGCCGTGTTACAGAGCTTCAATCTCCTCGTCTTTTTTTGACTCGATACTCCTGTTCGGTTTCGGCGACCCGCAGCCGAGGCGAACACTCGATTTCGTCTTCAGCAAGGCGGTTCAGACCTTCAATTGCCCAGTCTTCGATGAGCTTGCCATCGTCAAGAGCGGCTTGATTCCACGCCCGGAACTCTTCCTGGGTGGGCCGTAGCAGTATGGCGCCAAGTGCAGCACCGGGCCGCGCATCCCACTCGGCCATCACCTGGCGCAGGTGGTCCTCCTTGCGCAGCGGCACCCCGCATGCGCGCCAATTTCTGATGGTTTGGGCCTGAACGCCCAAGCGCTCGGCAACTTGCGAGGCAGACAATCTCCGGTCGTCCATCCATTTTATCAATTCCTCAGTCACAGCCTTGTCTGGGCAGTATATGCAGTAAAAGCAAAGATCCCAACTTTTTTGTTGCCTAAAATCCCGATTAGGGATATAATATCCCGAAACAAGTGATGGGAACGATTTGTAGACTTGAAATTGATCCGGCCCGCTACTCGGAGAAGGCGCGCCGTCTCATAGCTAGAACCGCCGAGCGACGGAAATGCACACCCGCTGAGGCTATCGTATTCCTGCTCAACAAGGTCGCCTCCCAAACGAGCAAAATCGCATAATATCAGGCCCCCGAGCCCCACCTTCCAACTCTGTCCCAATCGCTCTTGCAAGCCTCCAACCCTCATGAATCGCTTGAAAACATTGCCTACAATTGCTCTAGCAACCCTGCTCGGGGTGATGCCAGCTTGGTCCCAGGTCACCATTGACCCGCCCACCCGATCATTCTCGAAAGACGGTGGTGGTGGCTCCATTCTCACGGCTGGGACGGGCACTTGGACCGCCACGACTGCAGCACCATGGATTACGATCACGCCGAGGACGACGGGGTCTGCCGGCACTTCTTGCATCTATGTGGTTAACTCCAACCTCTCGGCAGACACCCGTCAGGGAGTGATCAACATTGCGGGAACCACCCATACAGTCAGCCAGCTTGGTTACACAGCCACCCTCAGTCCCACTTCAGCGACCGTCACTCTGACCGGTGGAGCTAGAACCGTTGGCATTACGACCTCGGCGGGTGTTTCATGGACAGCCACGACCTCCACGCCATGGATCACGATCAATACCCCTTCTGGAGTTGGTAGTGGCACGGTCACCTACACGGTGGCCAATTATTCTGGAGTGGTTACCCGCACGGGCTCCATTCTCATCGGTGGCCAGACTTTCACAGTTTCACAGACGGGAACCGATGTGAATATCGCACCCTACTCTACGGAGAAGGCCTACAGCTCGGACAT
>SXGQ01503840.1_pt1 | contig 18774 bp, 11 predicted proteins | sample 3178371 | NCBI WGS metagenome assembly SXGQ01 (sample SAMN11356859, study PRJNA531348) | freshwater metagenome | isolation source: freshwater sample F1-20 | place: China: Fuxian Lake, Yuxi | collected 2017-12-25 | reverse complement strand
GAATCACAATCTGGGGCTCTACCATTGAACTACGGCCACCAACCTGTTGGGAGACGCTACGGATTGGCCTTTTGAGCGTCAAGAAGCGCCCTGCAGGTGTGTCTGTCGACTGGAGCCCGGCAAGGAGGTGCCTCATCCCCCACGATCGGCGGCAGAACCGACTTCCTGTGCGATCAGGCAAGGGGTGAATGACCCGCGGCCGGTAAGGTGCCTGGACCTCTTCGCGTTCTCTTGGTGGTTCGAGACTCGGACCGCCCCGATGGAGTCCGGTTGATCCCGGGCCTACCCTCCTCCGTCGTGGGCATTGGAGATCTTCAACGACTGGTCATATCCCATGAATCCACGATACAACATTCCGCGTGCCCCCTTGGGCGCCCTGTCACTTCTGGCGACCACCTTTGCTCTGGAGCAGGCTCTGGCAGATCCCGAGACCGTCTATTTCTTCTCCCAGCAACGGGTGTCCAATCTGACGCTTACCGGCTCCATCCCAGGAAACCTCACTGGAGGTGCTGTCTATGTGGAGACCATCACGGAGGCCCAACAGAGCCATGGTTTGACGGGTTTCTCCTTCGATTCCACATCGGGCACCTACGATGCCGTACAGTCTCTCGTGCCCATCCCCTGGCCCGGGTCCAATCCAGCCCCTCCGGCCGAGAATCTCACGGTGGTCAACCCGCTGGTGCCTGCGGGGCAGGGAGTGGTCCTCGGACAATACGCAGCCACACCGTGGGGGCCGCTCGGGAGTACGACCGGTCTCATCTCGGTATCGGACATTGGTCTGACAGATTTTGCCCGTGCCGATGTCGTGGGAAGTGGACCGGCGATCCAGGGCCAGCCGACCCTGATGCCGGGACTGTTTGGTGAGCCGGGACATGCGGGGCTGTCTTTCGACACTGTTGCGGAGGCTTCGGCGTCCCTGTCCACCGGGTTCAACTATGGCTATTCGCTCTGGACGGTCACGGGTGAATTCACCCTCGCGACCGCTGACACAGTCACTCTGTCCTTCGATCACCTCATTCGCCTCGTCGGGTTCTCAGACATCACAACCGAGGACGCCTTGGGCGAGGTGCTGGTCCAGTTGGAAATCCAGGGCAACCTCGTCGGGGGTGTTGCTGAGTCCGTGACAACCGCCTCGCCGGTCAACGAGACCGTCAACCTGTTCTCGCTGGCCACGGCCTTGACGACCGAGGAGCCGCTGGCGGCCGGCACCTACACCTTCTCCATCGTTGGCTATTCCTATTCGGAACTATGCACCGCTCCGGAGACGAGTGCGGGCCGTCCCATGCAGATGGGGTTGATGATCCTTGCGGGAATGAATGGGATCCGTCACCTCCGCCAGAGGCGCAAGGCCTTGGAGACATCGAAGGCTGCCTGAGCTCGCGGAATCCGGCGGGCATTCCGGGTTTCCTAGAGCAGGGAACCCTGATCTCCGCGGGGCGTCGCCCCCACCCCGAGACGCTTGTAGGCCAATTCCGTGACCACGCGCCCCTGGGGCGTGCGGTGGAGGTAGCCCTCCATGATCAGGTAGGGCTCGTAGACCTCCTCGAGCGTATCGGCCTCCTCGCCGACCACCACCGCGAGGGAGTTCAGGCCGACGGGCCCACCGTGGAACTTGGTGATCACCGCCTGCAGGATCCGCTTGTCCATCTCGTCGAGCCCATGCTGGTCGATCTCTAGGATGGCCAGTGCCTTGTCGGCGAGTTCCCGGGTGATCTTGCCGTCCGCCCGGACCTCGGCGTAGTCACGGACGCGGCGCAGCAGGTTGTTGGCGATCCGTGGGGTGCCTCGGCTGCGTCGTGCGATCTCCATCGCCCCATGTTCATCGAGGCTCACCTTGATGAGCCCGGCGGCGCGCTGGATGATCTTCTGGAGCTGGGCTGCGGGATAGTAGTCGAGCCGCTCCCGGATCCCGAACCGGGTGAGCAGCGGGGCACTGAGGAGTCCGGCTCGGGTCGTGGCCCCGATCAGCGTGAACCTCGGCAGGTTGAGCCGGACGCTCCGGGCGTTCGGTCCCTGGTCGATGATGATGTCCAACTTGAAGTCTTCCATCGCTGGATAGAGGTACTCCTCGATGGTCTTCTGGAGACGATGGATCTCGTCGATGAAGAGGACATCCCCTTCCTCCAGGTTGGTCAGAAGTCCCGCCAGGTCCCCGGCCTTTTCGATGGTCGGTCCGCTGGTGGCCCGGAGGTTCGCTCCCATGGCCTTGGCCAGGATGTTGGCGAGGGTGGTCTTGCCCAGACCCGGTGGGCCGCTCAGCAGTACGTGGTCGATGGGCTCGCCACGTCGCCGTGCCGCCTCCACCGCGATCTCCAGCCGCTCCCGGGTCAGGGCCTGCCCGGTGAACTCGGTAAACGCGGCGGGACGTAGCGCCGCCTCCAGCACCGTGTCAGGCTTCGTCAGGACATCGCTCACCATCCGCTCAGACATGTCCGTTCACAATGGGTCTCCAGTGGGTGCGAGAAAAGGTCGAAGACATCCGGATCCCGCAAACCGGTCACTCGGCGCGGATCCGATAGAACAGGGGAAGGCCCGCGGAGGCGGGATTTGGGTCGGTCACCGAATTGGTCCCTGCCTTTCCAGGAATTCCAGTCACCACGGGGCGGAACGCAGCTTCAAGGTCCTCCGTCCGCTCCAAGGCATAGGTCCGCTCCGACGGCCCAAGCCAGCGGAGGGTTCCCATCTCCGATGACGGAGCCAACAGCAGGAGGTCCAGTGGAGGGGTCCCCGCAGTATGCTCCTGGGCGTTGGAGCGGCCGTCCCGATCCGGGTCATCCGAGGCGCCACTGGCGAGGTCGCCGAGACTGGCCAGCTCCCAGAGGTCCGGAAGCCCGTCCCCATCGGTGTCTTCCCGGTCAAGGTCCAGGGTCACCGTCTCTACCTGCAGGTCCGTCCGTCCCTCGGCATGCAGCAACAGAAGACGCAGTGGTCGTGCCGCCGAGAATCCTCCAGTCCGAGCCGCGGCTGGATCCACCCGCACCTGGGGTCCACGTCCCTCGTCAAACCATGGTGTGCCCGCGATGCCTTCAGAGGTGGAGTCGATGACCGGATGTGCGAGGTCCACCGGGATCCAGCGGCTCTCACTCGTGGGACTTCCAGGGCTGCCGATGACCGCCACCTGGTAGGCGATCCGGGTCCGGCTCGCGGGAAGGTTGAGGGCGGAGAGGGCCACCGAGTGTACCAGCACCCGGTTGTGGAAGGGACTGACATCCGCAACGCCGGGTTTGAGGGCATTCAGTGGTTCCGCACGGAGGAATGAGTTGCCGAACGGGCCCAGCTTCAGTGCCAGGGTGATGAAGTCGTCGTCCGCGAGGTCGGGCACGAACCAGTCGGCATCGAATGTCGTCCGGTTCGAGTTGATCAGCAGCACGTCCGCCTGCTGGTCGCCATCCGTGTCGATACGCACCTCCACCGCGAGGCTCTCGTACTGGGGCGTCGTCCAGGGCTTCTTCGTCGCGACCCCGAAATGCAGGTGCGCCCGGTCGAGGGCTGGGAAGCTGGGGAAGTCGCTGGCGAATCCCGCCGCAATCAGGTCGTTGTCGGCGCCGGCGGTGCCGCTGGGATTGAAGTGGTCGAGCTGGAACGCGCCCACAAGGGGGCGGGGATGGGCGGAACGGCCACGGGTCGGTACAGGGACCTCGACCCAGTTGCCCTTGGGTAACCCGATCGTCGTGGCCGTGGCCTGATGTGTCGACAATGGGCGTGCCGTGAGATGCCAAGGCAGGCGGAGCGGTTGGGGCCCGCCCTTCACCGCGATCGCCCCTCCGGCTTCCAGGAGTGGCCGCGAGGGTGTTTCCGGACTTTCCGACCGGGTTGCCGAGGCGAAGGCGGCGAGATCGAGGTCGAGATCCACCTGCACCGTGGCCGAGGAACGGGCGGGTACCGTGAGGGTCGAGGGTCGGAGGGTGATACGGAGTCCCGGGAACGGGGGATGGATCGCGGTCAGGTCAAAGGTGACGGGCAATGCCCCCCGGTTGATGACCGCAAGCATCCGATTCGTGGTCACAGGCCCCGTGCCCTCAAGATGGCCCAACGAAAGGGAGACTGCGCCCGCGGAATCCCCTGCCTGGAGAATCACCAGAGTGCGCAGGGCATCGTCCACCTGCACCCGTCCGCTTCCGATCCGGCTCTGGATTCCGGGTTCCCCAAGCTCGTCTGTGACCGGTCGGGTGGTGTTCATGAGGGCCGCCTTCAGCGTCTCTGCGGTCCAGGTGGGACGGGCCTGACGGAGCAGGGCGATGGCGCCCGTGACGTGGGGTGCCGCCATGGAGGTTCCCGTCAGGGATCGTGAACCAGATCCGCTTCCTGCCCTCGCCGACGTGATCGCAGTGCCGGGGGCTGTGACGTCAGGCTTGAGGCTCTCGTTTCCCAATCCGGGCCCTCGCGCGGAGGTCTTATGGATCCGGTCCGGAGGCGTGGGTCCGCTCACGGACTCCGAAGTCCCCAGGGTGGCGGTGAGTCCCCGGCCAAGTTCAAGACGGAGTCGATCCCCGTCCGCCTTGGAGATCATCACGCCCGGGATCCGGATGTCCGCGGTGTTGCCCTCGGCCCCCATCGGGATCGGGGGGCCCTCGAGGTGGTTGACCATGATGACTGCGATCGCACCGGCATTCTGGGCGGTCCGAATCTTGTCCACGAAGAAGCAGGTCCCGCGGTCGATCAGGGCGATCTTGCCCTGGAGGGCGGCCGTGTTCCGCAGGGTGTCGCAGGCGTCTGCCGGCGAGGTGGCGACCACCTGCGCGCGGATGGGGCCCACGCGACCCAGCGGCACCGTGAAGTCTCCCTCCGCCGCGGCGTAGAGACCGGTGACCGAGGGGGGCGCGGTGATCCGGATCGCACTCTGGGAGGCATCGGTGTCGGTGGTGTTCCCGACACTGATCGTCTCGGTCACGCTGCCCGGTGTGCCCACGCTGTATCGGGAATCCCCGGTGTTTCCCGCCGCAGCCACAACGAGGACGCCCCGGGACATCAGGGTGCGGATCGACATGGCCTCAGGTCCGGCCGGATCCGCATCACCAAAGGGGATCGCGAGCGACATATTGATGACATCCATCCGGTCGACGTAGCTGCCATCCAGGTTGGGATCCACGCAGTACTCCAGGGCGCGGAGGACGAGGGAGGTTGTGGTGCTGCCGGCTCGCCCGAAGACCTTGTAGGCAAAGAGCCCGGCCTCCGGTGCCACCCCGGGACCGATCTGAAACTGGGAGAGTTCGAGCCCCGACGCGTATGGACCCCGGAACACCACGCCGTTGGTCAGGACCCCACCTCCGGCAGCGATGCCGGCCACATGGGTTCCATGCCCACTCTCGGCAGGATCGAGAGGGTCAGGGTCAGGGTCGGGGATTGCCGAGCCCTCGATCCCTTCGGAGTCGAATTCGTCCCCGACGAAATCCGTTCCTCCGAGCACCCGGGCCGTTGGAAAGGTCCCTGGTTCGATGAGGGTCGGGTTGTTTGCCGTGTAGGCGGCGGCGGTTCCGGCACCGCCGAAGGTGGCGTGGGTGTAGTCGATGCCGGAGTCCACGATCGCAATCCGGGCCCCTCGGCCCGTCCAGGGCCCAGAGGTCAGCGACCAGGCCGCTGGAGTTCCGATCCACGGAACGCTGGAGGTCAGGGTCCGTCGCGCCGGCCGATCCGGGAAGACACACCGGACCTCCGGAAGCTGTGAAACTTGGGACAACGCCTCGGGGGGGAGATCCACGACGACGGCATTCACGAGGATCTCCAGTCGAAGGAAGACGTTCCCGCCAAGTGCCGCGACGGCCTCTGCGACCCGGTCCTGTTCGGCGTGGATACGTGCACTGCGCTCGGGATCGGCGGATTGTTCGGCCTCCGCCCGGGAGGCAGAAGGATCCAGGACCGCGAGGGCGGGTTCCCGGAGGACAAGGAACTGCCGCATCGGCTTCCGTCCTACCAGGGGTCCCCCGAGGCATTCCCACGGAAGATCCAGGAGCGCCAGCAGGAGGAGGACGGCGGGGAGGCGATGCATGAAGGCGTGTGCCAGGCTGGGCGGAACCTAGAGACGCCTTGGGGGTCCGCCAAGGTCCCGTGGGTCCGGATCGAAGTGGATCCGGTAAGGTCCGGGAAAGCCTTCCGGTTCCTCCTCAGCGTTGGGTGAACTCCACAAAATTGCGCAGGAGCCTGAGCCCGACCTGTTGGCTCTTCTCCGGATGGAACTGCGTGGCCCAGATGTGATCCCGACACACCGCCGAGGCGAAGCGGTGTCCGTAGTCGGTCCAGCCCGCCACGATCGACGGGTCGGCCGGCTCCGGATGGTAGCTGTGGACGAAGTAGAAATGGCTGCGCTGGGGAATGCCGGCGAACAGCGGGCAGCTCTCCGGCGTGACCTCGACCTCATTCCAGCCGATCTGGGGGATCTTCAGATGGGGCTCCGTAGCTGTGGGTTGGAATCGAACCACTGGGCCTTGGAAGATTTCGAGCCCACGGGCGCACGACTGGAACTCATCGCTCCGCTCGAACAGTGCCTGGTAGCCGACGCAGATGCCGAGAAACGGGCGGCCTTTGCCGATCCAGTCGCGGACCGCTGCGTCCAGTTCCTGCCGATGCAGGGCGTTCAGGCAGTCGTCGAAGGCACCCACCCCAGGAAGGACGAGTCCCCGCGCCTGGGAGAGGTCCGACACCGAACCGGTCCGGAGAACGTCGGCACCCGCGGCGTGGAGGGCTTTTTCGACGCTCCGGATGTTCCCGGCACCGTAGTCGAGGAGGGCGAGCATGGACGGACGAATCGCGGGTTCCCGCGGTCAGGAGGCGAGAGTGGGGGATGCCGGGTCCGAGGCAAGTTCCTGTTCCGTCCGAAGCCGGAGCTGTCCGCAGGCCGCGTCGATGTCGTGCCCCTTCTCGAGCCGAAGTGTCGCCGTGACCCGCTGGGATTCCAGCGCCTGGGCAAACGCCCGGCAGTCGGACTCCGACGGACGGTTCCAGGGGAGTCCTTCCACCCGGTTGTACGGGATGAGGTTCACCTTGGCGTGAAGTCGTTGGGCAAGCCGGGCGAGAGGGGCGACCTGGTCGAGCCCCGCGTTGATCCCGTCGATCAGGATGTATTCCAGGGTGATCATCTTCCCCTTCTGCGCGACGTAGTGCTCGCAGGCGGCGGTCAGCTCCGTGAGGGGGTATTTCCGGTTCACCGGCATGATCTGTCCCCGGACGTCGTCGGTGGCACCGTGGAGCGAGATCGCGAGACGAAACTGCAGGGGATCGTCGGCGAGGCTTCGTATTCCCGGGACGACACCGCTGGTGGAGATGGTGATCTTGCGGGCTCCGATATTGCCTCCCCACGGCGCGTTGAGGGTGCGGAGCGCCGTCATGAGGTTGGGATAGTTGGCCATCGGTTCGCCCATGCCCATCACGACGACGTTGCCGACCCAGCGTTCCGGGGCGGGTCCGGCGGCGGGGTCCCGCGGCTGTGTCGACTGCCAGCGTTCCACCGCCAGGACCTGGCCCAGGATCTCGTGCGGCTCGAGGTTCCTCTTCCACCCGTCGAGTCCGCTCGCACAGAACCGGCAGCCATACGCGCAGCCCACCTGGGTGGAGATGCACAGCGTATGGCGATCGCTGCGTTCCCCGTACAAGGCCGGGTTGGCGGGGATGAGGACGCTCTCGATCAGGCTCCCGTCACCCAGCTTCCAGAGGAACTTCCGGGTCGTGTCTTGAGCCCCCTGGACCCTCAGTACCTGAGGAAGGGAGAGTCGGAAGGTCTCGGCGAGCCGTTGACGGAGGCCCTTCGGAAGGTTCGACATCTCGTCCCACGAAGCCGCCCGCCGGGCGTAGAGCCAACCCAGCAGCTGGTCGAGCCGGTAGGTGGGCTCGTTCCAGCCCTGGAACAGGGTCAGCAGGGATTCCCGGGTCTGGCTTCGGACATCAGGCAGCACCCGGACAGCGTAGCGGTGGGTTCCAACGCTGTCGCGATCTGCTTGGGTCGATCACGACAGGACGGGTCGGATGACTTCGCCGTGGACGTCGGTCAGGCGGAAGTCACGCCCCCCGAACCGGTAGGTCAGCCGTTCGTGGTCCATGCCCGCGAGATGGAGCACGGTCGCCCAGAGGTCGTAGACGGAGCAGACGTCCTGGACCGCGTGGTAGCCGAGGTCATCGGTGGCACCGTGGACCGTCCCGCCCCGAACACCGCCGCCCGCCAGCCAGACGCTGAAGCCGAATGGATTGTGGTCGCGTCCATCGGCGGCCTGCGCGAAGGGAGTCCGACCAAACTCACCCGCCCACACGATGAGCGTCTGATCAAAGAGCCCCCGGGCCTTCAGATCCCGGATGAGTCCGGCGATCGGCTGGTCCACCTGGAACGCCATCTCGGTGTGCCCGGCCTTGAGTCCGCCATGTTGATCCCAGGGATTGCCGATCTGGCCGAGGTCCGCCGGGCGAGGCAGGCAGGTCAGCTCGATGAAGCGAACCCCGCGTTCCACCAGGCGTCGGGCCAGCAGGCACTGACGGGCGTACTCGGCCTTCTCACGCACCGGCGAGTCCATGCCGTAGAGACGTTTCGTGGCCTCGGTCTCGCCGCCCAGGTTGGTGAGGTCCGGCACCGCCGACTGCATCCGGAAGGCGATCTCGTAATTCTGGATGGCCGCCTCGACCTGGGCGTCCCGCTGTGAGGGGGGCAGGCGATCGCGGTCCATGCGCCCGACGAAGTCGAGTCGACGTCGCTGCAGGGCGGACGGCTCGCGCGGGGTGATGTTGGTCAGCGCCTCCTTCTGGGTCGGATCGATCAGCGACGCCTGATGCACGGCGGGCAGGAAGCCGTTTCCGTAGATGTTGATGCCCCCGAGCGGAACCCCGCCGCTGGCCAGCACCACGAACCCCGGGAGCTGGTCGGACTCGCTCCCGAGTCCATAGCTCATCCAGGCCCCGGCGCTGGGGAACCCGGCGAGTGTGAATCCGGTGTGGATGAAGTAGTTCGCCTGGGCATGCTCGTTCCCGGTGCTGGTCATCGAGCGGATCACGGCGAGGTCGTCGGCACAGGACCCGATGTGCGGGAACAGCTCGCTGACCGGCAGGCCCGACTGTCCACGCGGGTGGAACTCCCACGGAGAGGCCATGATGTTCCCGTTCTGGTTGAACATCGTCGGCTTCACCGGGACCGGCATCGGCTTGCCGTGATCCCGCTTCAGCCGCGGTTTGGGATCGAAGGAGTCGACGTGCGACACGCCCCCCGACATGAAGCAGAAGATCACGCTCTTGACCTTCGGCCGGAAGTGCGGCGGGCGGGGATCGAACGGTCCGGGCGCCGCGAGGGAACGTCCGGACAACCCGGCGAGCGCCACCATTCCGAACCCGGTGGAGCACCGCGCCAGCATCTCTCGACGCGTCAGAGGTCGTGCCCGGGGCCCGGGTGCTGTTCCAGCAGGTCGGTCAGTCGACATAGATGAATTCCTTCATGCAGAAGAGGGATTGGGCGAAGTCCTGCCAGACCCTGGGGTTCGTCTCGATCCCAGGACCGGAGACGCCCTGTTCCGCAGCGAGATCCTCAATGAACCCCCGGGCGGCCTTGGCCTCGGCGGATGTAATCGGACGTCCCATGGCGCTGGCAAACATCGAGGCGATCCGCGGTTCTCGCTCTTCTCCAGCGGCGACGACGCTGGTGGCCCAACGGGCGGACATCTCAATCACGAACGGATCGTTGAGAAGTGTCAGGGCCTGGGCCGGGACGTTGGTCGAGTCGCGCCGCCCCCGCGTCGAGGCCGGCTTGGGGGCGTCGAAGGCCTCGAGCAGCGGATTGTGGGCGTTGCGACGGATCCGCTGATACACGCTGCGGCGTCGATCCCCATCGAGCGGTCCTGCCGGGCCGCCGCCCTCGGTCTTCCCGACGTAGTAGACGTTCACGCCCGGGCCGAACATCCGGAGGTCGAGTTGTCCCGCAACGAACAGGATGGTGTCCCGAACCGACTCGGCCTCGAGACGTCGGACCCGAGCATGGGACAGAAGAGTGTTGGCGGGATCCATCCGTCGGGCCGCGTCGGAGGGGGCGCTGGATTGACGGAAGGCGTGGGACGTGACGAGGAGATGGAGGGCGTCCTTGATGGACCAGCCGCGGTCGATGAAACGCCTCGCGAGGAAATCGAGGAGTTCAGGGTGTGTGGGCGGTTCACCCAGGGCTCCGAAGTTGTCGGTGGAACCCACGAGACCGCATCCGAAGACATGGTGCCACAGACGGTTGACCATCACGCGGCTCACCAGCGGGTTCGTTGGGTTCGCCAGATCCTCCGCCAGGTCGAGACGTCCACTCCGGGCGGTCTTGGAATAGTCGCGGGCACCGAACACCTCGAGGTGACGTCGTGCCACGACCGGACCGAGCTTCTCGGGCTGGCCCCGGATGTGGAGCGGCTGGTCGAAGCCGGCAGCCTCATGCAAGCCCGGGGCTCGGCGGGGCACCGGGATCTCGGCTTCGAGTCGACGGTACTCGGTCACCGCGTGGGTGAGTTCGGGAAGCCGGACCAACGAGGTCGGCAACAGGTCGAGGCGGACAAACGCGTCGAGGAACGCGAACTCATCCGGCTCCAGGGATCCCTTCGATCCCTGATCGATGGCCCTGCCGAGGAGGCGACCGTACAAGGCAGCGAGTTCGCGGGCCGACTTCGGTGCGGGCTGACGCAGCAGGAACGCGATGGGGAGGTTCGTCTCTCGGGGCGGCTGGCCGCTGTTGTGGAATGCGACCCCCGAGATCCCGAAGTGGGCGCGACCATCCTGAAAGGGACGCCCCCCTGATCGGAGTCCGGGATTTGGGAAGTCCTCCGAAGTGACCAGTTCAATGTAGGCCGAGGATCCCTTCCGATAGGCGGTATCGAGCCGGATCCAGCCCATCTCGTCCTGTCCCACGGACTGGGCAGGGTAGAGTCCACCCCCACCGATCGCATAGTTCTCCACCACGAGCCGAGCTGAGGTGTGTTCGCCCAGGACTCGCAGGCTGATGCTGTCGGTTTCCACCTTGAACCGGGGCGAGGTGACGACGGTGGGTTGCTTGCGGGTCAGGGGATTCGAATGGATACCGGCAGGCTGGAGCCCCTGGACGAAACGCTCTCCCGTGGGCTCGACCGTGAACCCTCCCGCCGGCGCAGCACGGGGTGGCGTGGATGCTCCCGACTGGAACCAACGCCCGGCGTCCGGTCCGGTGAGGTTCCAGGCCACGGTGTGATTGGTGGCGTTGAAGGCGTTGCGGTTGGCGAGTTCCGAAGACCAGCGGTTGGCGAGGTTCAGCCAGCCCTGGCGAAACGCCTCTCCCTCGAGAGGGGCGAGTTTCACCCAGGCGTGCAGGGGCGAGGTCTCTTCCTTGGTGGCCCGTCCGAGGGCCACGGTCCAGGGGTCTTCCTTGGGAATCTCCGCCAGCAGGGTCGACTGACGGGTCTGGAGGTTCTCCAATTCCTGGCGCAACCGGTCGAGGCGCTCCCGCTCCTTGGGGGTCAACCGTGCGATCAGTTCCGCTGCGGGCAGCATGTCGACCCCGGCACGGAAGGAGGCCAAGACCTCCACCGAGGTCAGGGCCCGGGCATGCAGCCGGGCTTCCTCGATCTCACCCCGCAGGGCGGCGACACCGGCCGCGAGGTGACGGCGACCCAGTACCACACGCGCGGAATGCGCGGGGAACGCGGTCAGTTTCCCCCGCGTGTAGCCGCGGCCATACGGCTGGCCGTTGCGGTAGAGGGTGATCGAGTCGTCCGACCGGTAGACGATCGCCATGTGGATCAGCTCGTCGGGACGGGCCGTCTCCCGGGTCCCGGCGGCGTCCTCGGTGCGGTTGAAAAAGTCGCTGCCAGCGATCCAGTGACCGGGTTCCCGCTCGCCGAAGACGATCGAGTCGAAGAGGACGCTGTCCGGTGTCTGGACCGTCAGGGCGCCGCCACCGCGTTGGTCGAGGTCGGCCAGCGTGATCCAGGCTTCGAGGGTCTTCTCGCGGAGCTCCACGGGGAGCGGTGTGGTGACGACGTGTGCGTCCGGCGTCTGCAGGAGGAGGCGACCGTTGCGGATCGTCGCGCCGGATTCCGCCTGCCCGTGCATCGATCCCGCAGAGTCCTTCAGATCAGTCTCGAAGGTCCAACGTGCCAGGGGTGCTGGCACCTCGGAAGGTGTCGGCCGATTCCGTTCCCGGGCCCACTCGGATCGGACGCGGGATTCCGTCCGGGCGATGGCGTCGGTCGTTCGCCGGATCGCGTTGTCCAGACGCGCCACCTGGGCCGAACGGTCGGCCAGCTCGAGCAAGGTTTCGGGAAGGGATCGGGCCGATGCGCGCCAGGCAGTGTCGAGCCCCCTGCGGATGCGCTCCTTGAGACTGGCAAGTTCCTTGAGGTTCCGGGATCGCACCTCGGGGGCATCGATCACAACCTGTCCGGGACGGCATGAGGCGAAGATTCCGTAGAGGGCGTAGAAGTCGCGCTGGCTGATCGGGTCGAACTTGTGGTCGTGGCAGCGGGCGCAGGAGACCGTGAGACCGAGGAAGGTCTTGGTGACGACGTCGATCTGGTTGTCGACCACCTTCACGGAGTCGTCAAGGGCGTCGACCGGGACGTATCCGTGTTCGACCATCCGGAGGTGTGCCGGGCCTATGGCGGACTCGTTGAGGCCCTCGGAGGGATTGATCCGCGGGTTCGGAAGCAGATCCCCGGCGATGTGTTCCCGGACGAGCTGGTCGTAGGGGACGTCTGCGTTGAAGGCCCGGATGAGATAGTCGCGGTAGCGCCATGCCATCGGGAGTTCCGGGTCGCCTTGGGAGCCGTGGGACTCGCAATAGCGGACAAGGTCCATCCAATGCCGGGCCCAGCGTTCGCCGAACCGGGGCGAGTCGAGCAGGCGATCCACGGCTCGTTCGTAGGCCTCCGGGGCGGGGTCGGTGATGAACGCAGCGGTCTCCTCGGGCGATGGTGGAAGGCCGGTCAGGACGAACGTCAGGCGGCGCAGGAGCGTGGCGCGATCCGTCTCGGGCGCAGGCTCGAGTCCTGCCTTCCGGAGGCGGCTCCGAAGGAATCGATCGACGGGATGAGTCGTTTCGTCTCCCGGCGGGTTCTCGGGAATCCCGGAATCCTTCAGCGGCTGGAAGCTCCACCACTGCGATCGCTTCTCGAGCGTGCTTCGCCAGGTATCGCCCGTGTCACCGGGATCGGCGGCTGTTGCCGTCAGCAGCACCACTCCCCCTGTGATCGAGCACAGTCCTTTCAGCCAGTCTGTGATGGGGGTCCTGCGCATCCAGGGTGGCCCGACGGGCTTTGGGGAGGTGATGTTCAACAAACCCTTCCTACTGGGGGTCGGTTTGTCTCTCAACTCTCGACTCGCACCGCGCAACTTTACCCGAGAGCGACGCATGCAGAGGCATGGCGACGGGGAAGAGGAATGGGTGGATTAAAATGGGCCTGCATCACCCAACTGCCCCCGTCCGGGTTTCGTGCTGTGGATTCTCCTGTAACCTTCGGTACTGGACGCCCCAGTACCCGGAGCATGAATTCGTCCTCAAGCCCATGTCCCCGTTGCGGCATACCCATCCCGGTCGAGGCACCGGCCGGCATGTGTCTCCGCTGTGCCCTCGCCGCGGCGGTGGATCCCTCGGGCTCCGGACCGGTCCGGAATCCAAAGGCCCCGTCGCTTGAGGAGCTTGCAGCAGCGTTTCCAGGACTGGAGTTCGAAGGATTCCTCGGTGCCGGGGGCATGGGCTTCGTCTACCGGGTGCGGGATCGGGCCACGGGTGAGGTTGGAGCCTTGAAGGTGCTGCTCCGGGAGCTCGCGGCAGACCCTGCCTTTGTTGAACGGTTCGAACGCGAGGCGCGGACGCTCGCCCGACTCGATCACCCCAACATCGTCCGCCTGCGGTCGTGGGGACAGACCGGCGGCTTCTGCCATCTCCTCATGGAGCATGTGGAGGGTGCCACTCTCCGCGAGGTCCTGAGAGCCGGTCGATTCAGTCCGGAACAGGCCCTTGCCCTGGTGGGACCCCTGTGCGATGCCCTCCAGTACGCCCACTCCCAGGGCGTCCTGCATCGCGACATCAAGCCGGAGAACATCCTCCTCGACGCAGACGGCCGGGCGAAGATCGCGGACTTCGGCATCGCCAAGATCGTTGCCTCTCCGGGTTCTGTCCCGGAGGCGTACACCCTGACCCAGACTGGGGCCCGGATCGGGACGCCCCACTACATGGCGCCCGAACAGGTCGAGATGCCGGAGTCCGTGGATCATCGGGCCGACATCTACTCGCTCGGGGTGGTGCTCTATGAACTCCTGACCGGAGAACTACCCCTCGGTCGGTTCCAGGCTCCTTCGGCGAAGGCCGACCTCGACGCCCGCATCGACGACATCGTCCTGCGGGCCCTCGCCAAAGAGCGGGAGCTCCGTCAGCAGAGCGCGGGGGAGGTGCGACAACAGGTCGAGGGACTGGGGAGTGGCGGCAGGACTGGGTCGGCTCCCTCCGACACCGGAAGGCCGGGTGGCGTCCCGGTCTGGCTTTGGTGGGGTGGTGTCGGGGTGGCCTGGGTCTTCCTTCTCCGTCAGTGTCCCGAACTGTGGCCGGCACCGGTCATTTTTCTCCTGATCGCCGGCGCGTTCCAGTGGGCGAATCGAAAGAAGACGGATCCCGCTGCATCCCGGCGGAATTCCGCCCTGATTTCGGCCTGTGTGGCCACGGTGGCCTTGCTCCTGTTGCGGGTGATCCAGTGGCGGTCGGCCCCGATGGAATCCTCACCCCATGACCACCCCATGCCGGATCTTGGGACTGCCAGGACCCAGAGGGCACTGTTGGAGTTGGTGGGCTTGAGGCCGCTTTGGGACTCCGCCTCGCGGGTGGGCGAATCGTCGCCCCTTCCTGAAATCCCGCCGCACCTAAGGATTGATCCCGTGACGCGACAACCCTTCCTGATCCTGAATCCCTCATCCGGCTCCGCGTCGCCGTCGGACATCCTCGCCGCTGCGCCTCCCGTGGAGGGACGGCGCCTCGTGCTCCTCGGGGATGGTTCCGTCCAGACGATGACCGAGCGGCAGCTGTGGCAACGTCTGCGGATCCAGGTGGGGCGTGGCTCCAAGCCCGGTGAGGGCTTCTTTTCCAAGGAGACCAACGTGTCCGACGCGGGGATGGAACGCTGGGTCCAGGGTGGCGACACAGTTGTCCGGACGCCGGACGGGTCCATGCATCCGCTCAGATGGCCGCTCGGCCACGTCTTTGAACTGGCGGCCGACGGGGTGTTCGAGCCGATGGTGGAGGCGCTCGACGCCCTGTTCCACGGGGGCTTATACCAGTTCGATGGCAGGGAGTGGGTGGATCTGGAATGGGTGTTCAAGGCCCGATCGTGGGCGGACCCGGATGGCCCGCCTCCCGACCTCTACGAGCCGGAGTCCCTCCGGAATGGAGGGCTTCTCGCGCTCCTGGCCGTGGCGGCAGCCCGCGTCGGCGACGAGGAGCGCTTGACGTCGGCGCTGGAATGGGGCCAGTCGATGTGGACCGGCCGTCGGGAGGTCCTCCTGTTTCGTCGTCGTCTCGATGGCTATGTCTATCCTTACTCGGAGGAGGTCTGGATCGGGACCGAGGATCTGATGAAGCTCCGGCCGAAGCGTCCGGTCCGCCTGACCCTCATCAGCCGCTCCGGGGAATTGGGGAGGACCACCCGAACCAACCGGGTCGACACGCCGTGGCCGAGGAATCCCCGCCAGCGCTGGAATCCATGACTCCCTCGGCACAGTCCTTGTTTGCACCCACCCGATGGTCGTTGGTCCAGCGGGCGAAGGGGGAGGATCCGGAATCCCGGAAGGCCCTGGCCGAGCTGTGTGAGGCCTATTGGCCGCCGGTGTTCCGGTATCTGCGCGGACGGGGATGGACCGAGGATCTGGCCCGGGAGCAGACACAGGCCTTCTTCGCCCACCTGCTCGAAGGGGGGCGTCTGGCCGGGGCGGAATCGGAGCGCGGCCGGTTCCGATCGTACCTGCTGGGAGCGCTACGGCACTTCGAGTCGGACCAACGGGCGCGTGATTCCCGTCTCAAACGGGGAGGCGGAACCACGGTCCTGTCCCTCGACGAGGCGGAGCCGGGATGGATCTCGAAGGAAGCCGTAGAAGCCGTGGAGGTGTCCCGCTTCGATCGGGAATGGGCTTCCGAGATCGTCCGGCGCGCCTTCGATGTGGTGGCCTCCGGGTATGCGGCAGCGGGTCGGCAGGCGCAGTTCGAGCGGTTGAGGGGATGTCTGGGCGGGGCAGAGTTGCCACCGCACGGTGAGATCGCCCGTCAGCTGGGAATCACCGAGGGAGCGGTCAAGGTGGCGATCCACCGGATCCGGCTGCGATTCCGGGAAGCGGTCCGATCCGAGATCACCCAGACCCTGCCCCAGGGGGCTGATCCCGAGGAGGAGCTCCGCTACCTGATCCAGGTCCTGGCGGAAAACGGCACGTGAGGGCGAGGAGCTGCTAGGACGGGTCCCACGCTGGGACGCCGAGACGCGGAGGAGGAACTGTCGTTTGGGAGAGGAACTGTCGTTTGGGGACAGACCCTTGTGTTGAGAGAGAGGCACTTACGGGAGGAGTTGGGCGGCACTGGTCTCAAGCTGTGGCGCCTCCTCATGAATAGCATCATCACAATGGAGGACCTGTCCCCAGATTGAGAGCGTCCAGGCAGAGGACCTGTCCCTAAATCTTCCGATTGTTCCTCGATCAAGTTCCGGAAGTCGGGCTAGGCCTTCTGGGCGTTGTTCGGCAGTCCTGAGGGATTGCAGAGGGTGACTTCGTGGGGACCGAAACGCTTTCCATACGGCGGGACGGTGGAGGGGGTCACCAGATAGTTCCGTCCCTTCGGGTAGTACTTCCGGAACACGGCCAGTGCCGTCGCATCGAAGGCACTGGGACTCCATTTGCACTCGATCACGTCCACGTCATCCCGACCGCGTGGCAGCACGAAATCGATCTCGTGGCCCTTTTTGTCCCGCCAATAGAGCGGTGGTGTGTCGGGGAAATGCGCCTGGAGGAATTCCAGGACGAGATGCTCCCACAGTAGGCCGTGGTCCTCATGCCGCAGTGGGTCCCAACCGCGGACGAAGCTCACGAAACCGGTGTCGAATCCGTAGATCTTCGGTTGCTTCACCAGCTCATTCAGGCCGCCACCATGGAAGGGCCGCACAAGAATCACGGCATGGGTCGTTTCCAGGGCGTCAACATGGCTCTCGACGGTGGGACGGGTGATTCCGAGTGCCGTTGCCGTTTTGGTCACCTCGAACTGGCCCCCGCTTTGCTTGAGCAGGTATTCGAAGAGGGCGTTGAACCGATTCATGTCGCGAAAGCCAAACAACCGCTGGATGTCGCGGGCGAAGAAGGAATCCAGCCATTCGCGATAGAATGAGGGCCTCTTGGAATCGGCCAGCAGCGCAGGGGGCAGGCCACCGTGGAACAATCGCTTTTGAAGCGTGACTCCGAAGGCGCCCAACTCGTCCCAAACCACGGGTGTGAGATGGACCCGTCGTTTCCGGCCCGTCAGGGAGTCGCTGAACTTCTTGCTGGCCGCGAGCGTGGAGGAGCCCGTTGCGAGGATCCTGAGCCGTGGAAAGGCGTCCGCACCGATCTTGAGCACCCGAGCGGGATCGCGGAGCTGGTGGATCTCGTCGAAGACCACCACGGGCTTCGAGCACCCGTGGTAGAACAGCTGCGGATCGGCGAGGGTCTCCTCGGTCGTGGGCAGGTCACAGTTCAGGTACAGCACCTGTTCGGCGCCAAGACTGTCGGCAAGGGTCGTCTTTCCAACCCGTCGCACCCCGCACAGCCATACAATCGGTGCCTCCGTCCACGCGGACTGAAGCCTCTCGATCCAGAATGGGCGGGAGATCATGCTGGCGTACTATTCAAAAAGTAGAACCAAATGTAAAGTATGGTAGCGATCGGAATGGCCTCAGGATGAGAGGCTGATGACGGGGGAAGTGTGGGCGTTCAGTCGACGCCAACCGCGTTGCGGTTGGGAATATGCCGGGTGGGCCGGTGCCCCAGGGTAGCCCCGCGCGTTCGGCAACCCTGGGCTTTTGGGACGGAATCCCCTCGGGATTCAAACCGGGCTCCCACCTCCCGATCTCGGCGTCCCTGCGTGAGGCTTCTCCGCGCTCAGCCCGCCTTGGTGCCCGAATTCAGCACTTTCATCGCCTTCTTGTAGTTCGACACGCGCATCACCAGCAGGCCGTTCTTCGACCGGGGACTCGTGGCGCTGTAGACGTACTCGATGTTGACCTCGGCATCGGCCAGGGCGCTGGCGATGCGAGCCAAGGAGCCCGGCTTGTTGTCGCCTTCCAGCAAAAGGACCTCGTTCTCGAGGACGAGGGCGCCGCGTTCCTCGAAGAGGGCGAGGGCCGCCCGCGGGTCGCTCACCACCATCCGGAGCACCGTGTGATCCACAGTGTCGCTCATGGAGAAGGCGAGGATGTTGATCTTCGCCTCCGCCAAGGCCTCACACACCCGCGCGAGCGTCCCCGGCTTGTTGTCCAGGAACAGGGCGAGCTGGGTGGCGAGTTCCATGACCGGTGTGATCAGGCCTTGGCCGGGGCCGAGGCGGCTGGCTTCTCGGGCTCATGCACCGGGGCGGTGCCCGGAGGGGCCACCGCAGGGTGTGGGACCACGACCCAGAACTGGCCGCGGGACTGGCTCCAGGACTTCAGGATCTGGCTGGCCCGGGGCGACTCGGTCGCCTCAAGGTGCGCGTAGATCAGGGACTCGAGGCGCTTGGCCTCCTCGTCGTCCTTGAGACGCTCCAGTCCGACCATGCCGTCGTTGTACCGGCGCGGGAAGACGTCCTGGGGATCCCAGACGTAGGCGCGT
>SXGQ01368607.1_pt1 | contig 18780 bp, 18 predicted proteins | sample 3178371 | NCBI WGS metagenome assembly SXGQ01 (sample SAMN11356859, study PRJNA531348) | freshwater metagenome | isolation source: freshwater sample F1-20 | place: China: Fuxian Lake, Yuxi | collected 2017-12-25 | reverse complement strand
GTGCGCAGGAACATCGACCCCATGCTAGGTGTGACACCTCAACAACTGGCCCATGACGGCCACAGGGGCGCGAGCACCTAACCTTGGTCCGCGATGAGTGCCCATCCTGACGAAAGAAACTTCCCCGGGGCCCGTCGGCCCGACAGGACCCGCCACCACGACGCGGGTGGAGTCGGGATTTCCGTCTACGAGTGGGGCAACGAGGCCGACCCGGTCCTGTTCCTCGTGCACGGCGGCAGCGACTTTGCCCGTACCTTCGACGTGTTCGCCCCCCTCCTGGCGGCAGGCGGCTGGCGAGTCGTGTCGTGGGACCACCGTGGCCACGGTGCCAGCGATCACGCGGCCCTCTACGGCTGGGACGCAGACATCCGCGATGCGCTCTCGGTGATGACCTCGGTGACGGACAGGCCCGCACCGGTGGTGGGTCACTCCAAGGGCGGGGCTCTCATGCTGCAACTGTGCGACGGCTCGCCGTACCGCATCTCCCGGATGGTGAACATCGACGGGATGCCGAGCAAGCGCCGCATGCCCGACGTCCCGGACCATGACCAGTCGCGCATGCTCGCGAACGAGATCGGTGGCTGGCTCGACTTCCGCCACGAGGCCGGCTCCTCGATCCGCAAGCCGGGCACACTGGAGGAACTCGCCCAGCGTCGCGGCCGGATGAACCCGCGGCTCAGCAAGGAATGGCTGGAGTACCTCGTGACCGTCGGTGCGCATCGCAGCAACGACGGGTGGCGATGGACTCTCGACCCGAGCATGCGCTTCGGTGGGTTCGGTCCGTGGCGGCCCGAGTGGAGTTCCTTGCGCATGGCCGCGCTCACCGTGCCGTTCCTCGGTCTTCTCGGCACCGTCGACGAACCGATGGGATGGGGCGCACGGGCACGCGACATCAAGCCCTGGTTGCCCGCGGGCGGGCGGCTCGAGGTGCTGGACGGTGTCGGCCACTTCATCCACATCGAGGAGCCCGACCGCGTCGCGGCGATGATCCTGGAGTTCCTCTCATGAGCATGCTCGAGACCGTCCTCCTGCCCCACAACAAGGTCACGCTGGCCCTTCACCGCGTCAGGGACGGCCGCGGACGGCCCCTCCTTCTCCTGCACGGGCTCGGCGAGGATGCTGCACGCATGTCCACAATCGATGCCGCGTGGGCAGGACCCGTCTGGGCGCTCGATTTCACCGGTCACGGCCAGTCCTCCGTGCCCATGGGCGGCGGCTATTCCTGCGAGATCCTCATGGCAGACGTCGATGTCGCGCTGCGCCACATCGGGGAGTGCACGGTGCTCGGCCGGGGGCTCGGTGGCTACGTGGCTTTCCTGATCGCCGGGGCCAGGCCCTCACTCGTCCGGGGTGCAGTCATCACCGACGGTCCGGGTCTTGCAGGTGGCCCGGTCCATGTCAGTTCGACGACGGAATTTTCCGCCCCTGTGCGCAGCGGCGCCGCACCGGACCCGATGGCGATCGTGGAGCTGTCCCGTGATGCGCGCCCTGCGAGCTACGCACTCACCTTCCTGCGCCTCGCCACGCACGAGTCCGGCATGGACGAACCGATCACGAGCTGTGCACGTGTCTCCCCTCCGTGGCTGGAGGCAATCACTCCCGAGGCCGGGGTGCTCACCGGCGTCTCCGTGCAGGAGGCACTGGACATCTACGCGACGGTTCAGTAGTCCCGGCTGGTCACCCTGTGGGCGATTGCCGTCAGTTCCTCGGCGACACCGTCGGGAAGGTCGCGACCCTCGAGCAGCCCGAGCGCCTTGTTGCGGAAACCGTTGATGTCGTTCTCGACGACATTCAGGCCACCGGTGTCGATGATGACCTGCTGGATGCGCGCAATGTCCGCATCCGTGAGTGAGGGGTCCCCGATGCGCGAGAGGATCTCGCGCTGTGATGCATCGGCGCGCACCAGTGCCTGGGCGAGCAGCATCGTGGTCTTGCCCTCGCGCAGGTCGTCGCCCACCGGCTTGCCGGTGATGTCGGTGCGGCCGAAGACCCCCAGCACGTCATCGCGCAACTGGAACGCGATGCCGAGGAGCTCACCGAAAGAACTGAGCGACTCCGCGATCCACTCGTTGTCGGGGCCGGCGGCGGCTGCCGCACCCATTCGCAGCGGTCTCTCCACGGTGTACTTGGCGGTCTTCATGGCCATCATGACCAGCACCCTGTCGGGATCCATGTCGTGCGAGGCAGCACCGAGAAGATCCATGTACTGGCCGAGGTTCACCTCGATGCGCACCCTCGTCCACTGCTTGCGCGCGGCCGCGTTCACCTCGCCGAGCGCGGCGTCCGCCATGGCAAGAGCGACGTTGCCCGCCAGCAGTGCCGCGCCCTCGGAGATGCGCCGTTCATCGCCGGACCAGCCCCGGTCACGGTGGTCCCTGGCGACCCGCACGTGGGTGGTGTCAGCACCACGGCGCGTGACGGCACCGTCGATCACGTCGTCGTGGACGAGTGCGGACACGTGCAGCAGCTCGAGTGCGGCACCGATGTTCACCGCTGTCCGCGCGCACGGCTCGCCACCCGCGGCAATCCAGCCGAGGTGCGCGAACTCCGGACGCACGCGCTTGCCGCCGGCCCGCACCAGACGCTCGATCTCATCCAGCACCCACTCGACATGCCCGTCGAGGTGCCCGTAGTTGTCACGTTCGCGCCGGACCACCCGGGCGAGTCGCTCGTCAACGAGGGACGTGAACCGGGCGGTGTCGATCACTCGTCGTCATCCTCGTCGTCGTCGTAATCCTCGTCATCGTCATCCGTGTCTTCATAGTCGCCGTCGTCCTCGGGCAGCCCGGCAACGAGCTCGTCGATGGTTGCCTGCGCGGCAGTGATGCGCGAGGTGCACCACTCCACCAGGAACGATGCCCGCTGCACCTTGACGGAGAGGACATCCACGTCCACGCTGGCGGAATCGATCTCCCGGAGGATCCCCTCCAGTTCGGACATCGCCTCGGCGTAGCCCTTCGGTTCCCCTGCGGGGGTCTTCTTGCTGCTCATCGGTTCGTCTCCTCCACCGTGCTCGAGATGGCCCCGTCGGCCACCAGTGTCGTGATCGTTTCGCCGGGCGCAACGTCTGCGACGGAGCGCACCACCGTGCCGTCCGCCGTGCGGGTGATCGACCACCCGCGCGCCATGGTGACAGCCGGGTCGAGACCCCGCACCATGACCGCGTGCATCGTCACCCGCTGCTGCTCGCGCTCCAGTGCGGTGCGCGTCCGCGTGACCAGCCTCTCCCGCGAGATCCTCATGCGGCCGCGCGCCTTCTCGACCGCGGTCAGCGTGGCGGACCGCACCATGGCCGCTGTGGTGGTGAGGTCGTGGAGGAAGTCGTTCACGACGTCGATGACGGCATCGGCGCACGCCGTGGGCGTCTTGCACTCGGTGTGGGCGACGATGTCAGCCACGCTCTGGTCGACCTGGTGGCCGATGCCGGTGAAGACCGGGTGCGCACACCGGGCGATGGCCATGGCGATCCGCTCGTCGTCGAACGCGGCAAGATCACTCTTGGAACCGCCGCCACGCATCACGAGGACAATGTCGATGTCGTCGCGCCGGCTGAGGGCCTGGATCGCGCCGACGATCATGGGGACGGCCTCGTCACCCTGGACGCGCACGTCGCACAGGGTGATGCTGAAGCCGATGCCGGAGTCCAGCAGGTGCTTGCGTGCATCCGCGAAGCCGGCAGCCTGGCTGCTGCTCACGATGCCGAGCCTCAGCGGCACGAGAGGCACGGGCCGGCGCTTGTTCAGCTTCGTGGTGCCGTTGTCCTTCAGTTTCTGGATGAGGGCGGCGCGCTGCTCGGCGATGTCACCGACCGTGAACTTCGTGTCGATGTCGAACGTCTTCAGCCCGAAGCTGCCGAACGGGGCGTAGAAGTCGGGGTTGCCCCGCACGCGCACCCTCATGCCGTCCTTCAGCTCCAGGCCGGCGTTGCGAAGTTTCTTCTGGAGGCTGGCGAGGACCCCGGCGAAGATCTTGATGTCGAGCTTGGACTTCTTGCCGTTCTTCTCCTCGATGAGCGAGAAGTAGAGGTGCGGCTTCGCGGGCTTGAGCCCCTGGATTTCGCCCTCGATCCACACCCCCTCGTCGAACGACTGCCCGAGGACGTTGTTCAGCGCATCGGCGAACTGGCTGACCGTGAGCGAGGGGACCCCGTCGACGAACTGGATGTCGGGCACCGCCACACTCTACGAAGGGGGGGTACGAACTTCCCCCGGGTCAGGAGACGAACGACCCGCCGGCCCTCACCTGGGCCGCGTACATGCCGTCCAGCCCCATGAGCTCGTCATGGGTGCCCTGCTCGGCTATCACCCCGGCGTCGAGGACCACGATGCGGTCGGCATCGCGCACCGTGGAGAGCCTGTGGGCGATCACGATGGCCGTGCGGCCGTGAAGGGCGGCATCAAGTGCCTCCTGGACCAGGGCCTCGTTCTCGTTGTCCAGGTGGCTGGTGGCCTCGTCGAGCACGATGATCGCGGGGTCCTTCAGGAGCATCCGCGCGATGGCGATCCGCTGCTTCTCGCCGCCGGACATCCGGTAGCCGCGCTCGCCGACCACCGTGGAGTACCCGTCCGGGAGCGCCGAGATCATCCCGTCGATGCGCGCAGCGCGGCAAGCCGCGACGATCTCCTCGTGCGTGGCCCCAGGGCGGGCGTACCGCAGGTTCGACTCGATCGACTCATGGAAGAGATGGGGGTCCTGCATGACGACACCGATCGCATCCCGGAGGGTGTCGGCGGTGAGATCGCGAACATCGGTGCCGTCCACACGGACCGCACCCGAGGTGACGTCATAGAGACGCGGCACGAGCGAGGCCATGGTCGACTTCCCGGAGCCGCTCGACCCGACGACGGCGACGGTCTCGCCCGCGGCCACCCTCAGCGTCACCCCGCGGAGCACGTCCGTGTCGGGGTCCGAACCCGCCATCACGCCCGCTGACTCGAGCGACGCGATGCTCACCTCCGCCGCCGCGGGGTAACGGAACACCACGTTGTCGAACTCCACCTCGCCGTGCGGCGCGACGAGGTCGACCGCACCGAGACGGTCGGTGACTGCTTCCGGTGCGTCCAGCACCTCGAACACGCGGTCAAAACTCACGAAGGCGGTGATGACCTCGACACGGGCGTTCGTGAGCCCGGTGAGCGGCTGGTAGATCCGGGCGACCAAGGTGGCCATTGCCACCAGCGTGCCGTTGCTGATGTCCCCGCTGACCACGAGGTGGGCGCCGATCCCGTAGATGGCCGCGGCTCCGATGGCCCCCACGAAGCCGAGAGCCACGAAGAACACCCGTCCGTACACCGCCGACTGGATGCCCTTGTTCCGCACGCCGGCGGCCCGGCCCGCGAACGTCGACACCTCGCGCTCGCGACGCCCGAACAGTTTGACGATGATCGCACCCGCCACGTTGAAGCGCTCGCTCATCTGCGTGTTCATCTCGGCATTCAGCTCCATCTGCTCCCGGGCGATACCGCCGAGACGGACGCCCACCCGCTTCGCGGGGATGATGAACAGGGGCAGGACGACGAGCGACAGTGCGGTGAGGCGCCACTCGAGCACGACCATCGCGGCGAGAGTGGTGAGCAGCACCACCACGTTCGAGACCACGCTGCCGAGCGTGGACGTGACTGCGCTCTGGGCACCGATGACATCGTTGTTGAGGCGGCTGATGAGCGCGCCCGTCTGGGTCCGGGTGAAGAAGGCCACCGGCATCCGCTGGACCTTGTCGAACAGGGCCACGCGCAGGTCGTAGATGAGCCCCTCGCCGATTGTCGAGCTCAGCCAGCGTTGCACGATCGCAAAGAGGGCGTCCCCCAGCGCGGCGAGCACGAGGACGACGGCGAGTGTCGTGATCAGACCCCTGTCGCCCCGCGGAATCGCGGTGTCGAGTATCGAGCGGAACAACAGCGGAGGAGCAAGCCCGAGGAGGGCCGAGACGAGGATCGCAGACAGGAACCCGGTGATGTGGAAGCGGTAGGGGCGGGCGAACTGGCGGGCCCTCCTGAACGTCGAGCCACGGAGTCGTGCACCCTTCACAACGCTCGCGTCACCGGGGAGGAGACTGTGTGGGCCCATTCTCACGCCTTTGATGCTAGGGCTGCACCAGCCCCTAATGTCTATGGGGTGCGCCTCCGCAGAACCCTGCTGACAATCGTGACTTGCGTTCTCGCCGCATCGTGCGGCGGAACGGCTGCAACCTCCGACACCACCTCGACCCCGGACACCACCGCCGCCACGGAGGATTTCACCATCTCGTGGAAGCCCTGCATCGACAGTTTCGCGGACGGTTCCGAGTGCGGGACCATGGAGGTCCCTTTCGACTACTCAGATCCCGGTGTCGGGACGTTCACCCTCGCGTTGCGGCGCCACCCCGCACAGGTCCCGTCGGAGCGGATCGGTTCGTTGCTCGTGAACCCGGGCGGGCCGGGCTTCGGCGGCACGTACCTGGCGGAGCAGGCGTCATCGATGTTCGGGGGCGACCTACTCGACCGTTTTGACATCGTCGGATGGGACCCGCGCGGGACGGGCGGGTCGATCCCCGCCATTGACTGCGTGGACACGTACGACAGGTACTTCGCGTATGACCTCACACCGACGAACGCCGCCGAGAAGCAGGCCGTGGAGGACATCAACAGGGAGTACGCCGACATCTGCGCCGAGAAGAACGGCGAGGTCCTCTCGTACGTCTCCACCAACAACTCGGCACGTGACATGGACGCAATCCGCAGGGCACTCGGTGAGGACAAGATCAGCTATCTCGGGTTCAGCTACGGCAGCGAGCTCGGTGCGACGTGGGCGACAATGTTCCCGAGGACCGTGCGCGCCGCGGTCCTCGACGGTGCCGCGGACCCGACTGCCGACGCGGTCCAGGGCGCGCTCCAGCAGGCTGCCGGCTTCGAGAAGGAACTGAATGCGTTCTTTGACCAGTGCGCAAAGGATGCGACCTGCCCGTTCCACAGCAACGGGGACCCGGGCGCGGCTTTCGACAGGTTGCTCACTGACGTCGACTCTGACCCCGTCCCCGTGACCAAGGGCCGCGTGCCGGTGAACCAGTTGGTCCTCTACACGGCGGCTGCCGAGGCGATGTACTCGTCCTCCAGGTGGGACGAACTGGAGCTCGCGCTTGCCGCGCTCCGCGACGGCGACGGCACGGACATCCTCAGCATGTACGACCGGTTCTACCAGCGCGACCCCGACGGCACGTACGGCAACGAGCTCGAGGCGTTTCTTGCCATCTCATGCGTCGACGACCCGCACCCGAAGACCGTCGAGGAGCTCGACAAGTGGCTCCCCGAGTTCCTGGAAGTCGCCCCGCGTCTCGGCCCCTTGTTCGCCTCCGGGTATTGGTGCGTGTTCTGGAAAGCCAAGACCGACTACCGCATCGCCGTCACTGGCGAGGGCGCAGGGCCGATCGTCGTCGTCGGCACCACCGGAGACTCAGCGACACCCCTCGCGAGCTCGCGAAAGATGGCAGAGACCCTGGAGGACGGGCGCATCATCGTCCTCGATGCGCAGCGCCACACGGGATACGGCGCGAACGACTGCGTCACCGATGCAGTGAACGACTACCTCATCACCACAAAAGTGTCGTTCAGGGAAAAGTCCTGCTGACCCGTCGCGGGGAATACACCGCGCCAACCCGTGGTTGGGTTGTTTGCGCCCGCAAGCAGATTCTCCGCCCCGCCCCGAAAGATCACCCGAATGCCCGCCATCACTGCCGACACACTGGTTCTCGCCCGCCTCGAGCCGCTCGGCCCTGACGCGACTGACAGACCGGTGAGGTCCATCACCACGGCACCGTCCGGGTTCGAGGGCGAGGGCTTCCCCGTGCGCCGCGCGTTCGCCGGCATCGCTTTCTCCGATCTCGACCCCTTCATCATGATGGACCAGATGGGCGAGGTGGACTACGCCCCGTACGAACCCCGCGGCACCGACTGGCATCCCCATCGTGGTTTCGAGACCGTCACGTACATCATCGACGGAACGTTCCTCCACCAGGACACCCACGGCGGGGGCGGTGTCATCACTGATGGCGGCACGCAATGGATGACAGCGGGCGGAGGCATCCTCCACATCGAGACCCCACCCGAGGAACTGGTGGTGAAGGGCGGATTGTTCCACGGCTTCCAGTTGTGGGTGAACCTTCCTTCGCACAGAAAGATGACTGCCCCGCGCTACCAGAACATCGAGTCGGGACTCGTCACGTTGTTCACCTCCCCCGACGCATCGGTTCTCGTGCGGCTCATCGCCGGCAGCATCGGGGCGTTCCACGGACCCGGTTCCACGCACACCCCGATCACGGTCGCCCACGCATCACTGCCTGCGGGGTCGCAGCTGGTCCTGCCGTGGCAGCGTGACAACAACGCCCTCGTCTACGTGCTGTCGGGTCACGGCAGCGTGGGCACGGCCCGCGCCCGCATCGGCAAGGGCCAGACGGCAGTGTTGGGTGCGGGTGACGCACTCACGATCAGCAGCGAGGGCGGTGACAACGAGTCGACGGGGATGATGGAGGTCGTCATCCTCGGTGGCCGCCCGATCGGCGAACCCGTCGCCCACCACGGCCCGTTCGTCATGAACACGCGCGAGGAACTCGTGCAGGCGGTGGAGGACTTCCAGAGCGGGCGCTTCGGCCGGGTCCCTGCCGGGGCTCTCAGGCCGTTCCGCGGCTGACTCAGGTCTCGGTGTCCACGCAGAAGTAGACGTTCTCCCGGAACACCGTGCCGTCGGTCTCGGGTGGGCAGTACTCCTGCGCGCCGACACGGCCCACGATGCGGCCCGTGTGCTGGTGCTCACAGCGGACGGGCACCACGGTCTGTGTCCCGGTCACGCAATTCCCCACGTACCAGCCGGCAGGCAGCTCGAGCGACGTCGACGCGGTCGGGTTCTGTGCCGGCGCGGGCGACCCGATGTCGTTCAGCACGATGAGTCCCGCGACGAGGGCGATCGACAGCAGGATCCACGTGATGGGCCGGCGGAACAGCCACCCACCGGGGATGCGCGCCGGAACGTACTGCGGCACGCCCGCTGCGTTGTGGTGGACGGGCCTGGCGGCGGGTTCGGGGGCAGGCCGCGAGGGGTCAAATTGCGAGCGCATCCCCTCGAGATCGGAGCGCAGCACCTGGTACGCGGCGTTGATGCGTGCGGTCTCCTCCGTGAGGCGGGCCCGCGTGTCGTCTGACGCGTGCGGTGCCGCGTCGGGGTGGAGGCGTTTGATTGACTCGCGCCACGCCTCGTAGACCTGCGACTGCGTCGCCGAGTACGGCACACCGAGCGTGCGGAACGGGTCTGGTCCGGGCATGGCCACTCCGACACGCTACGGCGCACCGGCGCACGCCGGTCAGGCCACGTGCTGTTTGTCCCGGCCCGGCTGGAACACCGACACGGCGGCGGCCGCGACGGCGAACACGATCGCGACCTTCCACCCGTTGCGGAACCCCTCGATTCCCTCCGTGCGCGACTGCACGGTGACCACGAGTGCGACACCGATGGCCGCACCGACCTGACGGAACGTGTTGTTGATCGCCCCGCCGAGGGCGAAGCGGTCCTGGGGCAGGCGCAGGACGGTGCACGCCGACAGGGGCGGGAAGGTGGCACCGAGACCGATGCCGAGGAGGAACATGAGCGGCAGGAACGGGAACCACGGTGTCGGCTCCACATCGAGGAACAGCACCGACCCGAGCACCGTGGCGGACATGACCATCGGCCCCGAGATGAGGAGCCTCCGGTATCCGATCGTGGCCATCTTGCGCCCGACGATCATCGAGGTGACGGCAACAGTGATGGGCGAGAGCACCGAGAACCATCCGGCCTTGTTGGCACTGAACTGCCAGATCGTCCGCTGGAACAGCACGTTGTTCAGGATGTTGCCGCTGAACGCGGCGCCGTACAGCATCGTGGAGATGTTGGCGAGCGTGAACGTGCGCTCACGGAAGAGCGCAGCGGGCAGCAACGGGTCCTCGTGGGTCCGTGAGCGCCACACCACCACCGCCCCGAACGCGGCGGCAACGAGGAAGAGCTGGAGCACCGAAGTGTCGCCCCAGCCCTCGGTCTCGGACCGTGAGATGGCCCACACCAGCGAGCCGACTGCGGCCGTGAACACGACTGCAGAGGGAATGTCAGGGACGGAACCGGCCTGGCGCGGTGACTCCGTCGTGTTGCGCACGGCGAGCACGATCGTGACGATGCAGATCGGGACGTTGATCCAGAATGCAGAGCGCCAGCCGAACGCTGACACGAAGAACGCTCCGAGTGTCGGGCCGGATGCCACGCCGAGCGCGCCGATGGAGCCCGTCCAAGCCATCACCTGGCCGCGCTTCTCGGCGGGAAACGCGGCAAGGAGGAGACCGGTCGAGGCCGGCGTCATGATCGCACCGCCGACGCCCTGCACGGCACGCCCGAGGATGAGCGTCCCCATGTTGGGCGCGATCGCACAGAGGAACGACCCGATGAAGAACACCGTGGTGCCCTGCAGGAAGAACCTGCGCCGCCCGATCTGGTCGGCGAGCCTGCCGGACACGACCAGCAGCGAGCCGAACAGGATCGAGTACGCGGTGACCACCCATGCGATGGTGGACTGAGGGGTCCCCTCGAAGTCCTTCCCGATCTCGTAGAAGGCGACGTTCACGATCGACATGTCGAGCGTGGAGATGTAGGACGCGATGGCGCACACGGTGAACGTGGCCCATGGCGACCGGACAGCCGGTGAAGCGGTGGTGGTCAAGAAATCCCCCTTTCTGCCCGACTGTAGGACCGTCAGCCAGGCCGGAACGGCACGGAGGCGCTAAAAAACGAACGACCCGGCCGGAGCCGGGTCGCGTGGCGGAAGAGGTGGGATTTGAACCCACGGTGAGCTTGCACCCACAACGGTTTTCGAGACCATCCCATTCGGCCGCTCTGGCACCCTTCCGTCATCAGACGCTATCGGCGGGCGGAGCCGGCGCCAATGGGCGGCACCGACAGAGAGATCAGGCCTGGTTCCGCTTGTCCGCGAAGAAATCCGTGAGGAGCAACGAGCACTCCGCGGCGAGCACGCCGTGGAACGTGGGCGGGTTGTGGTTCAGGCGGGGATCCGTGACCACGCTGTACAGGCTTGCGGTGGCACCGGCCTTCAGGTCGGCCGCGCCGTACACGAGGGTGCCGATGCGCGCGTTCAGCAGGGCGCCCGCGCACATCAGGCACGGCTCGAGGGTCACGACCAGGGTGCAGTCGTCAAGACGCCAGCTCCCCGTGACCGCGGCAGCGTCACGCAGGGCGAGAACCTCGGCATGGGCGGTGGGGTCGACCAGGTTCTCGCGCTCGTTGTGGCGGGCCGAGATCACCTTCCCGTCACGCACCACCACCGCACCCACCGGCACGTCACCGTGGGCGAGCGCGGCGCGTGCCTGTTCGAGGGCCGCCTGCATGGCTTGAGCGTGTTCCATGGCGGAGTGGGTGGGATTTGAACCCACGGACCCGTGAAGGTCACAGCATTTCCAATGCTGCCGATTCGGCCGCTCTCGCACCACTCCGGGCGACGACAGGCTGTCCGCCGTCACAAGTCCGCAAGGTTATCTGCCCTGTATCGTTTCCCTGTCCGTCACGAGCAGCGCCCGGTGCGCTGTGTGGTGGCGGTCGGGTCCTGTGCGACGGGTGCCCGTGAATCAGGTCAGGTCCGGAAGGAAGCAGCCTTCAGCGGAAACATTCGTGTGCTGCAGATTGCCTGGCCGCTGCCACAGAGCGCACCGTCGAAGAGAACTTCTCAGCGCCCGACCATCGCACGTTCGGCCCGCTCCACCAGGTCGGTCATGTCGAGCTGTCCTGCGAACTTCTGCAGATCCCGCGAGGGTCCACGCCACTCCCAGTCATTGACAGACCCGATCCGCACGTCGTCTGACACGTCGGTCACGACCGTGGCGATCGTCTTGAACAGGAGCGCGCCGGGCCTGTTGTCGCGCAGGGTGGCGGCGAGTTTTGCCGCCCCGCGCACCGTCACGCCATCCACCGACCACCTCGTCTCGTCGTCGGGCACCGACTCGATGTGCCCGTAGACGGCGAGAACGGCCGATGCGCTCTTCGCGCCCCAGCCGGCGAGCCCGGGGAAGCCGTCGGCCGTGTCACCCACGAGACCGAGCCAATCGGCGATGCTCGCGGGGCCGACACCGAACTTCTCGCGGACGGCGTCCTCGTTGATGATCGCGTCGTTGCGGCGGTCGAACTGCACGACCCTGTTGCCGCTGACGCACTGGCCGAGGTCCTTGTCGGGGCTGAGGATCTGCACCTGGGTCACACGCGGGTCTGCGGACGCGACAGCGGCGCCGGCCGCGAGTCCGTCATCAGCCTCGTAGCGGACCATCCGCCACACGGGCACCCCGAGCGCCTCGAGGGCGTCTGCGACCACGGGAATCTGGGCAAGTATCTCGGGTTCCATCCCCTCGCTCGTCTTGTAGCCGTCGTACAGGTCGTTGCGGAAACTCTCGATGACATGGTCCATGGAGACCGCCACGTGCGTCGCCCCGCCAGACAGCAGCTGCAGCGTGGAGGTGACCACGCCCCGCGTCGCGGAAAGAGGTGGCGGCGTGCGGTGGCGCACCGCCTGGCCGAAGTGCTGGCGGTACAGCTCGTACGTGCCGTCGATCAGGTGGACGATCACCGTTCAGCTGACCTGGGTGAGCCCGCCGTCGATCACGAACACCTCGCCGGTCACGTACTTGTTGCGCACGAGCGCGAGCACGGCCTCTGCACAGTCATCAGGAGTGGCAGAGCGCTTGATCGGGTTGATCGCCGCGATCCCCGCGTGCTGGGTCTTCCAGTCGGCAGTCCAGGGAGTCTCCACCAGCCCGGGTGCCACGGCGTTGAAGCGGACGGGGCCGTGGCTCTTCGCCATCAGGCGCGTCATCTGGTTGAGCGCCGCCTTCGTCATGGAGTACGCGATGGAGGACCCCACCGGGCGGACGCCGGCCACTGACGTGATGTTCACGACATGGCCGTCCTGTGACGCCCGCAGCAGGGGCATCGCGGCCTTGGTCAGCCACCACGTGCCGAACACGTTCACCTCGAAGGTCCTCATGAAGATCTCGTCGGTGAGTGCGTCGAGATCACCGTGCGGCACGAGTGTCGTCCAGCCGGCGTTGTTCACGAGCAGGTCCAGCCGGCCGAACTTCGCGACGGTCTCGTCGAGCAGCCTCTGGCACTGCTCCTTGTCGCTGATGTCGGCCTGCACGTAGTGGGACTCACCGGGCAGTGCCGCGGCAACCGCGCGGCCTGCCTCCACGCTGCTGGACGAGTTGACCACCACCTTTGCCCCGAGCTCGGAGAGGCGCTGCGCGGTGCGCTCGCCGATCCCGCTGGACGACCCGGTCACGAGCGCGACCATTCCCGAGAGTTCTGCCATGTCCCCACCTCCGTGTGCGTGTCCGCTCATGGTAGGTCGGGAGGAGACGCGGGCGTTCAGCCGCCGACGTACGCGCGCAGGCTCGCCTCGAAGACCACGGTGAGCAGGGCGGCGGCTCCGAGGGACGGCCCGAACGCGAAGAAATGGCGCCGGTCCCGACGGATGATCAGCACCACGATGGCCTGGACCCCAGCCAGCACGAAGGCGAGCATCAGCGCGATCAGCACGTTGCCGACGGCGAGCCAACCGAGGTGCAGCCCGGTCATCATCGCGAACGTCACGTCACCGCCGCCCAGGTCTCCCCGGGAGAGGAACCGGAAGGCCCGCATCACCGCCCACGACACCCATGCACCGAGGATTGCCCACCACCATCGTGACCATTCGGACTGCACCGACGAGGCGAGAAACAGAAGAAACAGCCCGGTGGCGGCTGCGCCGCGCGAGCGCGCCCCGGGGAGGAGATGGGTGTCGATGTCCACGAACACCTGCTGCAGGACGTTCGTGGCAAAGAGCAGGAAGGCGAACGTCGCCACGAGACCGGTGAGCCTCTGCGTGACCCCGTAGACCACGGCGGCGTTCAGGAGTGCGACGACGACCGGGAACCCCGGTTTCGTGTTGACGGTTCCGTAGAAGAACCCGGTGCCGCGGAAGTGGACATCGGCGATCACGAGGCGAGCGCGACGGGCGGCACCGATGCCGAACAGGAATGCTGCGAGCGGCCAGAGAACTTCCCTCACGGCGCCGTTCTACTAGACACCGGCCACCCGCGACTGTCGCAACCACCGTGCAGGGGCAGCGCTGATTCCCTGGTTCGAAAGCGGGTTCGACGCCGTCGTGACCATCCCTCGGACAGGACGGTGATCGTGGGCGGGGTCTATTCCTGGACGAGCTCGATGAGGGTCCCGAAGCTGCCCTTCGGGTGCATGAAGGCCACGGTGGTGCCGCGGCTGCCGGGGCGCGGAGCCTTGTCGATCGGGGTGGCGCCGGCGGCGATCATGGCGGCGAGCGCCTCGGCGCAGTCCTTCACGCGGTAGCCGATGTGGTGCAGGCCCTCGCCCCTCTTCTCGATGGCCTTGGCCACCGGGGACTCCGGCGTGGTCGGGGTGAGCAACTGGATGTAACTCTCGGCCACCTTCAGCAGGGCCTCCTCGACGCCGTCGCTCTCCACCGTCTCGCGGTGCTCGACCTCGGCGCCGAATGCGCGCTTGTAGTAGTCGATGGCGGCCTCGAGGTCGCGCACGGCGATGGCCACATGGTCAATCTCGGTCAAAAGCATGGTCGTCTCCTTGTGCGGGCCTAGCGGCGGAACCAGGTCAACTTGTCGGCGACCTTGGCACGCAGCTCGTGGTCGTCCACGCCCAGTCCCTCCTGCGGCGACAGGCACAGGACGCCGAGCTTGCCCTCGTGCATGTTGTGGTGCACCTGGTACGCGGCCTCCCCCGTCTGTGCGAGGTCGAACACCTGCGACATGACCGGCTGGATCATGCCCTTGGCGATCAGGCGGTTCGCCTCGTACGCCTCCTTGTAGTTGGCGAAATGGCTGCCGACGAGGCGCTTGAGGCGCATCCAGAAGAACCGGTTGTCGAACTCCATCATGAAACCGCTGGTGGCCGCGCACGTGACGACGGTGCCGCCCTTCTTCGCGACGTACATGGACGCAGCGAACGTGCTGCGGCCGGGGTGCTCGAACACGATGTCCGGGTCCTCGCCGACGAGCCCGCGGATGTCCGCGCCCAGGCGGCGCCACTCACCCTCATTGTGGGTGTTGTCGTCGTTCCAGAACCTGTAGTTCGCGGCCTTGCGGTCGATGACGGCCTCGCAGCCCATCTGGCGCAGGATGTCCGCCTTGTCGGGCGACGACACGACGCCCACCGGGATGCCGCCGCCGTTCAGCACGTACTGCACCGCATAGGCGCCGATGCCGCCCGTGGCACCCCAGATGAGCACGACGTCGCCCTGCTTCATCGCCGCGCCGTTCTTCGACACGAGCATGCGGTAGCTGGTGCTGTTGCACAGCGCGTTCACGGCGGCTTCCTCCCACGTGAGGTGAGCGGGCTTCGGCATCAACTGGTTCGCCTTCACGATCGCGACGTCAGCGAGACCGCCGAAGTTCGTCTCGTAACCCCAGATGCGCTGGTTGGAGCCCATCATGGAGTCGTCGTGCGACGAGGGGTCCTGGTCGTCCACGTGGTTGCAGTGCACGGTGACCTTGTCGCCCGGCTTCCAGGTGCGCACGGCGCTGCCGACGCGCAGCACCACACCGGAGGCGTCGGAACCGACGACCTGGTAGTCGCGGTCGTGGCGCTTGGCCCACTCGCTCTCGCGGCCGAGGCGGGCCATCGGGCCGAAGGTGCTGACGGGCTCGAAGATCGAGGTCCACACGGTGTTGAAGTTGATCGAGGACGCCATGACGGCGATCGCCACCTCGTCGGGCGCGATTTCCGGCATGGGAACCTCCCCGATGTGGAGGGACTTGCGGGGGTCCTTGTCCTGGGAGGGGGTTCCCTCCCACATGCCTTGTTCGCCCTTCAGGACGTGGGCCGCCCGATAGGAGCCCGGGAGGGGAATGCTGGCCAGTTGGTCACCGGTGGCGCCGTTCTGGATGGCCTCAAGGATCTTTTCCATCCATGAGACGATAGCGAGGCGAGCAGGACCATCTCCTAGCCTGACGGGGTGGCATCCGACCGTCGGTTGCCCTGTCCAGGAGGCACAACATGGCCGGTTCGTACATCGTCGCAGGAGCCCGCACCCCCATCGGCAAGATGAGCGGTGCGCTGTCATCCTTCTCCGCCGCTGACCTCGGCGGTTTTGCCATCAAGGCCGCGCTCGAGCGCGCCGGGGTGAAGCCAGAGGAAGTCGAGCACGTCATCATGGGCCAGGTGCTGATGGCAGGGCAGGGCCAGGTGCCCTCCCGCCAGGCCGCATCGAAAGCCGGCATCCCGATGAACGTCCCGTCGGTGAACATCAACAAGGTGTGCCTGTCGGGCCTCAACTCCATCTACCTGGCCGACCAGATGATCCAGTCCGGCGAGGCTGACATCGTCGTCGCCGGCGGCATGGAGAGCATGACGAACGCGCCGTACCTCGCGATGGGCGCGCGCGGCGGGTTCCGCTACGGCCACACGGAACTTTCCGATGCGATCATCAAGGACGGCCTGTGGTGTGCGTTCGACGCGTGCCTCATGGGTCTCGGCACCGAGCGCTACGCGGCAGGTGGCATCACCCGCGAGCAGCAGGATGACGCCGCGATGAAGTCGAACCAGCGTGCAGCAGCCGCGATCGCCTCGGGCAAGCTGGCCGACGAGATCGTCGAGGTAGGTGTCCCGCAGCGCAAGGGTGACCCCGTCATGGTGAAGAACGACGAGGGCGTGCGTGCGGACACCACCATGGACTCGCTCGGTGGCCTGAAGCCCGCGTTCGACAAGGAGGGCACGATCACCGCCGCGAACGCCAGCCAGATCTCCGACGGTGGCTCTGCAGTCGTCGTGATGTCGAAGAAGGCGGCGGAGGCCCGCGGCGTGAAGCCGCTCGGCGAGATCCTCGGCTACGGCATGGTCGCAGGACCGGACAACGCCTCTCTGCTGCACCAGCCCGCGCGCTCCATCCTGCGCGCCCTCGACCGGGCGAACATGAAGGTCTCGGACATCGACCTGTTCGAACTGAACGAGGCGTTCGCCGCGGTCGGCATCGCCTCCATGAAGGAGCTCGGGATCACCGACGAGGTCGTGAACGTGAACGGCGGTGCGATCGCGCTCGGCCCCCCGATCGGCATGAGCGGCAATCGTCTCGCGCTGACCATCCTCCACGAGCTCCGTCGCCGCGGCGGCGGTGTCGGCGCGGCCGCGCTGTGCGGCGGCGGCGGGCAGGGCGACGCGATCCTCGTCCGCGCACTCTGACCCAACCGAAGAACCACGTGACCCGGGCACTGCTCGACCGTGCGGCACATGTCGCACGGTGGGTGGTGCTCGCGTCGTTCGTGGGGGCGGGCGCCGGCCTCCTGTCGGCGGCGTTCATCGAGGCACTGGACTGGACTGCCCGGACCCGCGACGGGGAACGGTGGCTCATCTGGCTCCTCCCGGTCGCGGGGCTCATCGTGGGCTCGGCGTACCACTACCTGGGCAGAGGTCTCGAGCGCGGCACCGGCCTCATCATCGAGCAGATCCACGCCCACAGCCGCTGGATACCGGTGCGGATGTCAGTGCTCATCTTCGTGTGCAGCGCCATCTCGCACCTCTGCGGTGCGTCAGTCGGGCGTGAGGGTGCCGCTCTCCAGTTGGCGGCGGGGATCACGGACCCCGTGAGCAAACGGTTGGGCCTCGACCAGCGTGACCGCGCAGTCATGCTCGTGGCCGCGATTGCCGGTGGCTTCGGCTCAGTCGTCGGTGTGCCGGTGGCCGGCGCGGTCTTTGCCCTGGAGGTGCAGCGGACCGGTCGTGTCGACCACGAGGCGATCGTGCCGGCCTTCACCGCGAGCATCATCGGGGCTGCAGTGGTGAGGGCCACCGGCGTGTCACGGGCGGAGTACGCCTCGTTCCCTGCGTTCGACTGGTCACCCGGCATCACCTGGCGCATCGCGGTGCTCGGCCTGGCCTGCGGGCTGGTTGCCGCTTGCTACGTCTCATTGACCGGGTTCATCCGCGACACCCTGTCCCGGGCAGTCCGGTGGATGCCTGCGCGGCCGATGATCGGCGGAGCCCTGCTGCTCGCGATCGTCCTGCTGGGTGACTGGCGGGACTACCAGGGCCTGTCGCTGCACCTTGCTTCCCAGGCCTTCGACGGTTCCGTCGCGGGGCAGTGGCCGGTCAAGATCCTCCTCACGTCGCTGTCCATCGGTGCCGGTTTCGTCGGTGGCGAGGTCATCCCGCTGTTCGTGACGGGTGCACTGCTCGGTGCATCGACCGGTCACTTCCTCGACGGTGACCCGGCCCTCTTCGCGATGGTCGGTGCGGTGACCATGGTGTCCGCAGCGCTCAACACCCCCGTTGCCGGGATCTTCCTCGGCATCGAATTGTTCGGGGGGCCGGGCGTGGTTCTCCTGGCTGTCGCGTGCGTGACGGGGTACGTCAGCACCGGGCAGAAGGGCATCTATGCGTCCCAACCGGTGGCGGCGCACAAGTCGGGCCGCCGCGACTGAGACGAGGGACCGGGGTCAGTCCTCGATGACGGTCCGGTTGGAGAGCGCCCGCCCGAGAGTGAGTTCGTCGGCGAACTCGAGGTCGCTGCCCACGGGGAGACCACTGGCGATGCGGGTGACGGAGATGTCGAGCGGACGGAGACAGCGCGAGATGTAGAGCGCGGTGACGTCGCCCTCGGTGTTGTTGCTGGTGCACACGATGACCTCGGTGACGGGCTCGGTGCGGAGGCGGTTGACGAGTTCGCGGATCTTGATGTCCTCGTGGCCGATGCCGGCGAGAGGGTCG
>SXGQ01797933.1_pt1 | contig 18782 bp, 35 predicted proteins | sample 3178371 | NCBI WGS metagenome assembly SXGQ01 (sample SAMN11356859, study PRJNA531348) | freshwater metagenome | isolation source: freshwater sample F1-20 | place: China: Fuxian Lake, Yuxi | collected 2017-12-25 | reverse complement strand
AAGGAGCCCTTTCGAGCTCCCTAAAATTATTTTTTATCTTTTACAATTTTTACAATATTGTCATTAGTTTTAGATTTAGAAATTTGTTCTAACCAAAACTTACAATCTTGTATTGCTCCATCAATAGCGTGCACATTTGAAATTGTTTGAGCACGTTGATTTTGCAAAAGTGTAATTCGTTCGTTAATTGTTTTTACGTCCATATTAAGATGAATATAATTGTATAAATCTAATTGAACCGTTTACCAAAACTCTTAATCTTCCTGCAGCAACAGATACTGAACCAGATGTTGTAGCTAATGTTGATCCAACGTCTTTACCTGGTCTACCAATATCAAATAAATTTAAACATGGATTTGTTGCAGATGATTCTTCACCAAAAGCTATAAATGCTGTTGGAGCTGACGCTCTTGTTCCTGCAAACTGTGCAAAATCAAAAGTTGCGCCATAAGCTGTTCCAATTGATGTACTTGATCCACAGTCTACCACACCATAAACGGCTGTATTGAGACCTGAAAGAGTACTTGTTGGATTGTTACTAAATGATGTTTGAGCATATACTCCAAACATATTACCACCCGATACTCCTGCGGTTCTTTGATTAACTGCTCCTACAACTGCTGATACTGTTCCAGTATAAGTTGCTGCTGGTCTTACAGTAAAATCAGTTAAATTATAACTTCCAGATGAAAAATCTGTTGAAGTTAGTGTGTCATCAGAATTAAATCCAGCATTTGATGTTACTGGTCCTGAAAATGTTGTTTGTGCCATAGTTATATTCCTCCTAGAATATTTAAATATAGTCACCTAGGTGAGTGTCGACTATACTCGTCTATATTTAAGTTTTTATTTTTGTATAGTATTAAAACTATATCTTAGTTTTTTATGAAGTGCAAGAGAGCCTAAGGAGAAAGTGCGATTTCAGCGATGTAGCTTTTGTTTTAAGTAGCTACAGAAACTTGTGGAGCGGCATTTTCAATTCTATTCTGCCTGTGAGCGATTTCAGCTTCTTCAAGCTTAATTTCAGTAATGATTTGCCTGATCTTATCATCAAGTCTAACCATGTTAAGAGTATATCTACCATTATTAATATGCTCTTGTTCCCACTTCAACTCCAAGGACCGTTTTTGTTGATACAGGTCTTGTATCATATATAACCTCCTCATAGGTTATTCTATATTTGCTAGAGTTAAACATTTTTTCTCCAACATATTCCCATTCTATACTATTTTCTCCTAGTTTGTCAAGTATAGATTGTTCGAGGGAAATAGCATTGTCGTTTGACAATACTTTAAATTTTGCATGATAATCATACGCATAAATATTAACTATAAAATTTTTCATGAATTTTTTATTGTAATTTAAAAATGAGGCGGGAAAAATCCCGCCTCAAATATTTAATTATTATACACCTGGTGATGCAAAAATACCTCTATAGTCAGATACACCAAATGAGTATCTTTCTCTAGCTTTGTATCTTACGTTACCAGTGTCAAAATCACCTTCCATAGCAGTTTTGATAGGTGCTCTATCAAAATACTTCATGCCATTAGGAACGTCAGTGATAATGTAAAACGCATCTGGATCAGTTAAGAAATTGTTCACTCTGTAACCTTGAGGAATCATTCCCATAGATTTAATTGCGTTAATATCATTATCAGCTGTAGCAACTCTACCAACAGTTTTCATTAGTCTTTCAGCAGTGAATTGTAACTCAGAAGGAATAATCATTTTAATTCCTCTTGCAGCAATTTTCAGACCTCTTTCGTCTGTCATTGCAGCAATATCAATTAAAGATTGCTCTAATGAAGTTTCATTCAAGTCAGCATTTGTAGCTAATTTATTAGCTACAGTACCAGCTATAGTTGGATGGGATGTTGAAAATAAATTCGACCCATCACCTGAAGTAAATGAAGTAAATCCATTTATTAAAGGTTGTACTGCCTTAACTTGTTTAGTGTTTGCCATAGATCTAGCTAACGCTTTTGTATATCTACTTGCAAGTCTATCATACAAGTTATCCTCAATCGCTTCTTCAGTAATTGCAAAAGCAAGAGCCACAGTTTCGTGTGTATATCTTGCAGTGAAAGTTTCTTGAGCGTTGTCAAATGACACACCAGAACCTTCTGCTTTTACTTGAGCTTGAGCAAAACCTGATAACATAACTTCTTCTTCAAACGCTCTGTCTGAAGATTCAGTAGTATATATTTCAGCGTGCTGATTTTCATATCTTTTATATTCCAAGCCGAATAAAGCATTCAAACCTGGCTCTAGTTCTTTAACTAGTTGTCCTCGTGATATCGCCATATTATTCTCCTATACTCCAGCTATTTGTTTTAAAAAGTGTTCAGCAATCGTAACAACAAAATTAACATTAGCGGATGCTAACTCATCATTGTTAGGATCTTTTGAAACACCTAATATTTTTAACTGACCAGTTGAAGTACCTAGTGTTGAATCATCCAATTCTACTTTTGAAAGGTAGTTTGGAGATGATCCAGCTGTGTATTCAATGTCAGCAAGATTTCCAACATCTGTTTGTGCAGAAGCACTTGAGTTGTTAGATTGTATTTCAAACCTTTGATAGGGATCATCAGCTACGAATCCAACAATGTCAGTTGCAGTGTTAGAAGCTTCTAAATGATTAGCCCATGTAGGTTTGCTTGTTGAAGCGTCAGTATAGAATACACTATTAAGTGATCCTAATAAAACATCTCCCGCTGCTGCTACACCAATAGTTCCAGTATTTAACATTTTAACTGGATCCCCTTGATAAATAGCTGTTGCAGAAGCTGCAATACTATATTCACTTAAACCTTGAGCGTCTCTATTTTGACCAACTTTACCTATTGCTCTCAATCCGAAAGCGGCATCTGTATTAGCCATATTATTTAACTCCTTAGTTTAGTTTATATTTTTATTGTTGGTCTTAGAAATTTTTTAATTAGGATTTCTTAGTACCACCAAAAGTTACACGAGTTTGTCTATCAATATTGATAGGCATACTTGGGTGCTGTTCCTTCATAAGATCGTTATCCACTGCATCAACGTTATCTTGAGCTTGTTTTTTATAATACTCATTACGTTGTTGCGCAATCTCTTCAGGTACCCTTGCTAGCACAAGGCCACCAACTCCGATCACTCCCTTGTATTTACCGTCATCAACCATTGGATAATTTGTATCTGGATACTCATCAGCTCTCACTAATTCATAACCTGATCTAAGTCTTCCTACAACATTTTTAGTGTCTTGGAATCCCATAGATTCTACTCTTATCCACCGATGTTGAAATCCTGTCGGTGCAGGGGGTGCATCTAAACTTGATGGTGGAGTCCAAACTTTTTTACGAGATTCTTTTTCTCTAGTTTGACTCGCACGGGAAGCTCTTATATCGTTATCATTATTCATATGCTTATACCTCCTTCGTGATATTTAATTGTTTCGCATATTCTTCAAGTGGCACACCTAATTTTTTAGCAATTGCTACCTGTGATGGTGTGAGTCTAACAGTTTTGCGACCTGTTTTTGTACTTCTTTTTGCCGAAGCAACTGTTTGTACTGGCCTAGTCGTTTCCTTAGGTGTTATTGTAGCAAACTTATGGGGAAATTCAAGTCTTATTCTACTGTTTATTTCCGAATAATATTCATCACTTGACGGATCAAAACCCTCTTGTTCTGTCAATTTCTTATGTAAATCAAAAGCAGTATAAGTCATTGCTGCATCCTGTCCAAACCATGTATTTTTTTCTGCCCATAATTCAGCTTTAGGATCTGGTGTTCCTTGTGTTGTTTGAGATTTATTTAAATAAATTTCAGGAGTTCTAACTTCTGTTTTTTTTGTTTTAGCAAACTCTTCTTGTTGAGCTTTAGCTTCTAAAAATTTAACTTGTTTATAAGCTAATTCAGAAATTTCAGTTTGAGCAGAAACTTCAGCTTCAATATCTCCAGCTTCTCTAGCTTTTGATAATTTAGCCTTGACAGACTCTAAACCAGATTTAATAGAGTCTTCTGTAGACTTCATGAATCCGGGTTCCAGCTTCGATATTTTATCTTCTGCTTTTTTCTTATCATCCATAATTAGTTGAGCGTAAGTTAAAGCCTCATCTTTTTGTCTCTCAGCCTCTCTCCATTTTTTAGTAAGCTTGGCTATTCTCTTCTGAACACTTTCAGAATAATCTTTTAATTCATCATCTTTTGAAAGTTCTTTTTTATTAGTAGGTTCTTCTTTAGTTTGAACAACTTCAATTTTTTCTTTTTCTATTTCTGTTTCTGCAGTTTCTATTTCTGGTAATTCAGTTTCTTTAGAATCATTTTCCAATTCTACTTCAACATCTGGACCAGATGTGTCGATATCGACAGTTTTTTCCTTATCGGGCATAGCTTCCTCCTAGTATTACTATGTTAATATTGATGAAGTATATCTTCTGGGTTTTGGATGGTTGCTAAAACTTCATCGTCATTTAGCAATCTTACTTCTCCACCATCTATTTGAATTCTTGATCCAGCATATCTTGCAAAAATTACCCAATCACCTTTTTTACACCAAGGTCCTTCTGGAAATTTTTCTTTATCATAACAATGTGGACCCATAGCAAGAACTAAACCACAAGTTGATCCAACTTGTTGTCTTTCTAAAGTTTCTTGTTTAAAATAAAATCCACCTTTAGTTTTTTCTGACATTTTAAATGGAAGAACAACTAGTCTCCATCCAGTAGGATTAGGTAATTTATTTATTTCTTTTGTTTTTAAACGTTCGTAACTATCAATTTCTTTTTTATCTATGTCTTCGTATTTATCTAAAAGTGCAGGTTTAATCTTTGGGTTCGAAATGGATAACGTTGGTTGAATTTTGGTTTCCTTCAGTATCATCTTTTTTCTCCTTTGGAGTTAGCAGGTTAGATATTTCCTGTGATATTTTTAAATAGGCATGTGCCTGTCCCATCATATACTTGTATTTTTCCATATTGTCAATACCACCACCAATCATGGCATCCCCCATATTTTGATATGATTCTTTTAAATATTTTTGAATTTTATTTAATATTACTAATTCTTCATTTAACATTATCTTTTTACCTTAATTTATGTCTTTTTATTTTATCAAAAATTAACAATTCCACTTTCGCAAGGATTTGTTTATTCTTGAGTTTGGATCTCTTGCAGTTTTTGCACTTGTTAAACGTTTTTTCATACCTTTCATACGTGCACAAAAAGATTTTCTACGATTAGCTGATTTACTACCTTTTTTAAGTTTTGAGGGTTTAGTAGTAACTGCCATAGATAATTTAGAACCTGGATTTGCAGCTCTATAAGATGCAATACCTTTTCTATTTAATCCACCTGTTTCAGATTTACCTTCTTTACGTTGCCATGCTGGAGTTCTACTACCAGATGCCATCATAATTCTACCTTGTCCTCTTAATGCAATATCAGCCATTATACTAAACCTCCATTACCCATTTTTTTTCTTTTAACTAAATCTATAAATTTACGATAGATGCCCGCAGAAGAGGACTTACCCATAACTCTAGCTCTTTGTTCCATAGCTATAGCTGCTTGTATTTTATGTGCATGGGTCTTACCACTATTTCTTATTCTAGCTACACTTTTTCTAGCGTCTGTGGGTGTTGCAAATTTTAAACCTTGAATAGTTCCTTTTGGATTTTCATCTGTATATAAATCAGAATGTTTTTTAGATCCAGCAGGTTGTCCTTTTTTTCTAGGAATTCTAGCTGTACCCCCTTGTGCTTTACCTACTCTCACACAATTAGGAACTGATCGATCGCCTTTTTTTTTAAATCCTTTTTGTTCATATCCTCTCCAACAAGTTCCTCTTGGCATTAAATCATTCCTTTGTAATATTTTACATAAGATGGGTTACTTAATTTTACACCATCATAAACAGAATTTATAGCTGGTCCTATATATCCACCCTCTGCTACTTTTTTTCTTTTTACAATTGTTGCAACATTTGTTGGTTTAGGTCCAGTGTTACCTGCTTGTTGTTTTCTTTTAACAGCTGATGCTCTTTGACCTTTGCTCATTGCTCTAGCTTTTGCAATAGGAACACACTTTGGATAATTTTTTCTTTTTTCTCCACCACTTCTTCCGCATTTAGGATAAGATCCATCAGATTTTCGATTTGCTATATCAACCCAATTTTCTTTAACCCAATTTCGTAAGCCCATATTATGATTTTTTAGTAATCTTTCTTCTCTCTTCCATTACACCACCACAACCTTTCGCAATTCCACCTTGGTTATAATTAGAAACCCTTTTTCTTTGTTGAGAAACACTACCACCACCCATTTTCTTTTTACGTCCACCTGGAACTACTTTACCAGAACATACTGCGCCAGCATACATGTTTGCGTATGCGCTTGGGTACACTTTAAATTTTGCTTTTGCAGCAGCTTTTCCTCTTGGACAAAGTTTAGCCACTATTTTTTACTTTTTTTATTAATTGATTTTTTATTTCTTAACATTGCAAAATCATCACCAGATATTTTACCATCTTTATTTGCATCTAATTTTTTTTGACCACCTTTTAGTGATCCACCTTTCATCATTTTACTTCTTGGTCTTATTCCATAGTCATTTCTCATTTTTTATCTCCATTGGTTTTAATAATATCAGTGGCTTTGAGCCCATATATTGCCGCTACCACACTAATCCACAGCCCTGTTATCCACCAAGGCATAGCTTGTAATTTCTCAAAATACAAGTCTAATTTTGCTTGAATTTCTTTGTCTTCAGTAAAGACAGCATAAGCCAAAATAAACAGTGGGCTGGATATAGTTAATAAAACAAACTCATCCTTCCAATCTTTAGCTTGGTTTTCAAAAATCTTACCAGTAAATTCTATTTCACCACGTTTCATTTTTTCAACGTGCATTAATTCAGCTTCTGAAATAGCAATCTTAGTTGCTTGTTTATTTTTATAAATCTCAGCACCTGTTTTAAGTAAGGTAGGTAATAAATTAAACCACATAATTATTTTATATCCATCTAGCTTTTTTAGATTTTTCTTGTAGCATTCTTTTAGTGCCTCTTACTTCTACTTCTTCAGGTTTAGCAATAAGATTATCTGCTGGTGTTACGTTTGATCTTGGGTCAACTTCAAGTTTCATTTCTGATTCTGAACTAATCTCAACTATTTTATCTAATTTTTCCATTTTATCTCCTTAATTTTAATTTTCTTATTATCTTTTAACCTTTTTTTTAAATTTTGTCATTTTTTTTATTACATTAATAGTTATCACTACGCATTATTTTAACATTAGGTATCATATCTTTTGCACTTGGAAGAGTTTTGCTTAAAATTGTTTTTTCAATAGATGTATTAGCCCTTAATTTAGCTAATTCTTCATTTTGATTAAGTTTTTGACCTTGATTTTGTTGATTCATCATAGCTTTCATTTTATCAAGGTTAGCTCTTTCTTCAGATTCTTCTTTTTTACGTTGATTTTCCATTGCTCTTAAGTCTAATTCTCTTGATCTTAATTTAGCAATAGGATCATTATCAAATTGTGAAGTAATTTGATTTTCTTCCTTCATAAATTCTTCCATCATTTCAGCGATCAATTGAGCTTTTCTTGATTCTACTCTTTGTTGCATTTGTATTAATTGCATTTGCATTTGTTGAGCCATTTGAGGATTTTGTTGCATCATCATTTGCATTTGTTGTATTTGTAATAATTCATTTTTAAATTCTAATTCAACTTGTTCTTGAGACATTAAACTAATATGTTCAAAAATATTTTTTTCTAATGAAGCCATAACTATTGGATTATTTCTAGCTATGTTTGTAGCCATAAAATTTAAATGAGCAGTAATATGTGCTCTATGATCTTGACCTGGAAAGGCTTGAAATTGTTTACCACCTAAAGCATCAATATGTTCTAAAGCTGGATCTTTTGGAAGTGGTTGTTGTGGTTTAATTAAAACTAAATCAATATTTTTAACACCTAAAGCTTCATACATATTTCGATATGCAACATATAAATTGTGCATTTGCGGATTTGAAGATGCCAGTTGCAACTCTGTTTGCGCAAGTGAAATACGCTGTGTTTGAGAAAATATGTTAGGGTCAGCAACTGGCAATATATCCACCTTGTCATCAAAGTCTGTTTGTTTAATCATTCTTTGACCACCAACAACATCATAAGGATACTCTTGTGGTAGATATAATTTAAACACTCTAGCTAAAATTCTAAATTCATTTTTTAAAGCTGAGTAAATTCTTTTATGTATTGCAGACATGGTTCTTGAACCACGTTCTAATAATGCCACCGTAGTTCCAACTGCTGCTTGTTGATTGCCATCACCAACTTGTAAATCTGCAATTGATGCAAATCTTTGACCTGCTTGAACTACTACACCCATTAGTGCAAGTAGTGTTTGACTAGGTTCTTTAAAAGGTAGCATCATAAATGAATCTCGTAAATTTCCTCCAGGTGCATCTACATCTCTAAATTCTCCTGGTTGAATAGATTGAGCATCATCTCTAATTCTAATACCACGCATTTTAAATCCAGCGGGTAAATTAGATAAAGTTCCGGCATCAAGTAATTGTCTTAGTGCAGACGTTGCTGTTCTTGATAAACCGCCGATCATGTGAATTAAACCAAAACCATAAAAACCTAAACCTGGTAAAAATTTAAAATGAACAAAGTATTGAATTTTAGTTTTTTTTAAATCTCTAGGTTCATAATTTCTTCTAATAGAAAGAACTTCTCTAGAAGATTGTTCAATAGTTACAATGTATGGAATTTTAATTCCAGATGGCTCATTAGTCTCTGGATTTTTATCTTCAAAACCTTCAAGGTCTAAATCAATATGACATTCTAGTATAGTATAAACATTTTCATTACCAGTTTTTTCAGTGCCTTCTAATTCTCTTTCTTTTTTTTCAACTTCTGTTTCAGTATCTTCCGCTTCACTTAATTCTATATCTCGATAAAAACCTGAAACTTGTTGCTTTCTTAAATCGTTTTCTGAAATTTTTAATCGATGAATAATTACTTCGGCATCATCTAATGAAGTCGAGGTGTATGAAACAATTAAATCATCTGCTGGAACAAATTTACTTACAGCTCTTTGTGCTATTTCATCATAATAAACTTTTTTAAAAGCAGAACCTGCTAAAGGTAAATTAAATAACATTTGATCAAATTCAGGTTCGTATTCTTTCATTTTTTCCATGATCTCATAATTCATAAAATCTTTAACTCGTTTAGCTTGTTCTTCTTTTTCAAAAGAAGATAAACCTAAAATTTGTGTTCGAACAGGTCCTTCAGCTGGTAATAATTCTTTATAAGCTAATGCTTGAAATTGAGTTACGGCTTCAGCAAGAACTGGATGCGTTGCACCACTCGCTCCTTGAAAGGGTTCAGATCTTTGATCATATTTAAAACCTAATAAATCTAAACCTTGTGTATAAGTTCTTTCCCATTCTTTTCTAGAAGAAGAATAGTCCATATATTTTGAACTTAAATCAGAAGCTATTCTTCCTAAAACATCATCAGGTAAAAATTCTGCTAGGTTAGAATAGTGTTCATCTCCACCTTCAGGAGAAGCTACAGATGGATCTAAATCTATATCTACTGAACCATCTTCATTCTCAACAACCTCAACATCATCCGGTGATTTTTCTACTTCAGAAATTTCTTCTGTTAAAGTTTCTTTAATTTCCTCTTCACCAGGTATGTTAAAACTTTTTCTTGGTTGATTGGGTAGAGCCTTGTCTATATTGTCTTCTGCCATTTATTTTCTCCGTAATTTTTATGTTTTTAACAGTATTATATTGAATATTCAAGCCTTGACTCTGGGGTCCTGATTCTGGAGGCAATGTTGTGGTTAATCGTTTAATCATTATTTCTTGTGTTTATAGCTACTTTCTATTTTATTCTTTATTTTTTTTGTAAATGTTTTTTAACAAAAATTTAAGACTTGATCGTTCATCAGGTGTTAAACTTTCCACTGTCCTGTTTAGATCAAAATAATCACCAAGAGTTACTTTCTTAACAGTTGGTTCTTTAGGTTTATAATAATCAGAAAATTGTTTAATGTTACTACCGTCTTTAAGATTTAATCTTAGTAATTCTTCTTTAGGAGTACGTTTAAACCATGAGTCATAACTTTCTCCAGGTTTTTTTTGTTTTTCATATTTATCTTTTAAAGATTCTCGAATCATATTTTCAACATTTAATTCAATACTTTCTAAGTCAGCTACTTTTGTATTTGATTTTTCTTTAGAACCACCCCCAGGCATTTTTTTTTCAACACTCATTATTTAACCTAATTTTTGTTTGAGCAACTTTTTAATTCCTGCAATACCTTTAGAATCAATTTTACCACCATCAGCCATCATAGTTTTATCTTCTGCCATATCTTCTGCCATATCTTCTTCATTATTTTTAACAGCTGCGTTGTTTGTAATTAATTCTACAAAATCTTTTAAAGTCATGTTCTCAGGGATATCACCTTTTTCTTTCATCTCCTTATATAATTTAAATATTTTGTTCAAAGAATTTTCTTTTGGTGCGGATGCCATTTTGATAGAAGGTGCTTTATCTAAAGATTTAATTCCACCTAAATCGTCATATTCTTCTGGATCAACTAATTCTATGTCTTCTTCATCTTCACCAAGCTCAATCTTTTTAAGATAGTCTTTATATTGTTGATCTAAATTTTTTTCGTCTATTGCCATAATATCTTAATAATACACTTTTTGAGTTCTCTGTAAAGGTTCATCTTTGTAGTCTTCAGGATGATTTATAAGGCCACCTTGTCTAAATCTCATAACTGCTTGAGTAGTTGAGTCTACTAGATCGTCATAATCTCCATAAGGAAATGCAGCACATTCTTCAATAACCTCTTGAGCAAATTCCATATCAATAGGTGCATAAATTCTACCTGATTCAAATAAAGGAGATACTGAATTTACTCTAGTGTGTTTATCATTACCTTTACTAGGTGTAAAATTTAAAACAGGTATACCCATTTTTCTTAATTCGTAAGTTAAAGGTAATCCCGAAGCTTTAGCTTCAACAATAACTGTTTCTGGCTTCCAATAATCGTATTGCTCTAATGCGATACGTCTTAATTCAGGAAACTCGTATCGACCTTTAATAGAATCAAGCAACAGGAGACAGGGTCCACTGTCTTCATTTGGATGAAATATACCCCAAGTAGTAATTGCAGAATAGTCTGCGGTTTGTTTTTTCATAAATGCAGTATCATAAGATTGAATAACATGTTGAAGAGGTGGAATATCTCCATCCCAATTTTTCCACCATTCTCTTTTAAGTAATGCACCCTCTTCACCTGTTGGGTTCTGCATGTACTGTGCGTTCCATTTAGATAATGGAATAGAAGCTTTGACAGATTCTAAATCTTTAATGTTCCAATATTCAGGCCACAGTGGTTTACCACTAGGAAGGATTGCAGGAAATTCTATAAGCTCCCACTGATCTGCTTTAGGTTCTTTTTGTGATTTAATTAATCTTCCAGTTAAATCTTTTTCATTCCATCTTGTCATTACAATAACAATTGTTCCGCCAGGTTGAAGACGTTGACGAGGACCTGACGTATACCAATCATAAGTTCTATCTAAGTCTTGTGCATTCATTGCATCTTGTTCAGTATGTGGATCGTCAATAATTAATAGATCTGCACCCCTTCCAGTAATTGCAGATCCAACACCAGCTGCATAATATTCTCCACCCTGTTGTGTTTCCCATTTACCAGCTGCCTGAGAATCTTCTTTTAGTCTTGTATTAAAAACTTCTTTGTATTCAACTGAATCCATTAACTGTTTTGCTTTACGACCAAACCTTACTGATAACTCTGTAGTGTTAGTTGATTGAATAATTTTTAATTTTGGATTTCTACCTACCATCCATGCAGGAAGTAGATAAGATGCAAACTCAGATTTAGTATGTCTTGGAGCCATATTAATAATAACACGTTTAACTTTACCCTCAGCAATTTCATTAAATTTTTCTGCAACTTGTTTATGATGAGAACCTTCTATAAAATCTGACCATACATGTTTAACAAAAGCCATAAAGTCATTTCTAATTTTAGATTCTTTTTTCTTGTCTTGCCATTTAGACATATAAAGAGCTAATTGTCTTTTTATATCAGGTGGCAACTTTTCAAATTTTTTTAACTTATCTATATCCATAAATTCATTCTAAAAAAATTTTTTAAAAAATTTTTTCATATGTGTTTTAAAACCTAAAAAGTAATTTACGCTTATGATTATTCAAAAGTGTAATATATATCTAACCTAGTAGGATCCCTTAATTTAATTTACTGGATTAACTGTATCAAAAAATTCTAGATTGGTAAAGGTCATGGTACCTCTATTGAATGTAAAGGATGAGAGCCCCCCAACGGGGGGGGGGGGGGGTGGGGGGCCGAGCGAGCTCGCTCGACCCCTGCGACATTTTGTCGCTGCGACATTTTGTCGCATTGACATTAATTATTCATGCTAAATCCTCATCTTTAAATTCTTCTTTATTTTCTGTATCATTCCACATTTGAATAATATCTTTTTTAGATATTTTGTAAAAACCAATATTATTAAAAACTATAAATCTTAAATAAATTAAAAAATTTTTAGGTATATTATTTAAGTTTGTTTCATAAGTCATTAAACAACCTCCCCTGATATTATTGTAAAGTAAATAAATTGTATTGAACCTGCCATAATTAATGGATATGCCAGTGTTAATTCAGATAAAAAAATAAAACTAATACCTAAAATAAACATTGATAGAGATATCAACATTCCTAAGCCTAAAAAAATTATATTCATATTTCTTCCTTTTGTTAATTATCTTAATACTAAACTAATTATATTTTAATAACAATTTGCCAAATTGTCGCAGGTCTGAAATGTTTAATTGTTTTATATTTCAACTTGTTGCCAGTTATTGTCTCTAAAAACTTTTTTAACTTGATTAATATATATCGATCCTGTTTCATCAAATAAACCTACTTCAGACCCCTTACAATCTATTAAAAGAGTTTTTTTTAAACCCTTTCCCTGTTTAGGGGATTCTAAGAGGATTGCTGTTGTCTCTGATCCTAGTTGATTTGTTTTAAGTTGATCGCCTTTTTTTAACTCTATTACTTTTATCATATTTCTCCTTTTGTTAATTATCTAATACTAAACTAATTATATTTTAATTCAATTGCCAAATTGTCGCAGGTCTGAAATGTTTAAAAAAAAATTTTGCACGAAGTTTAAAAATTATATTTATTATTTCCCGCCCTCCCACCCCTATTATATCCCATAAAATCCTAGAAGTCAATTGACAAATTGTCGCTGCGACAATTTGTCGCAGGTAGCCTGGAGCTATAAAATTTCCTCCCCTTTTGAGTTATGCATTTTACCGTCATAAGTTGTAATAGTATAATGCCCGTTATCTGAATTATCTCCGTCGTATGAATCTTTACCTAAATAGATTGAATCACTTAACCAATTAGGAGATTTTTCCCTTTTAATTACGTTAAAATTTTTATCAGTTTCAACGTTTAAAGTATATTTTAAATCTTCTTCTTTTGAGCATTCAACTATGAATTGGGCAAGAATATTTCTTGCCTCTAATCTAGTAAGAGGATCGCGACCCTCTTTATTTAAAGCGTTAGCCTTTGTTTTAAAATCTTTAAACCATTCATTGGCATATTTTGGAAATTTAGTTCCACCCCAGTGATGGAATAAACTTGGGCTTTCTGCCCCATCTTCATCTTTAAACGATAAACTTACTCGATCTCCCATATTTCTCCTTTTGTTTAGTTAATATACTTTAAAAAAAGTTTTATACAGTCTTCTTTATTAGAAATTGTATCCAAATTAGATTGCATTAAAGGGCATTTTTCATCATGTTCAACACCATAAACAGCGTGGATTAATTCATGATAAACTACATTTCTTAATTTTTTATCGTTCATATTTAAAGCAGTATCAGTTATCCAAACTATATTTTTATTTAATTTAGCTTGGCCAAGTAAATTTTTTTTAATCGCTTTACCAACTCTGACTTCAACTCTAGGAAGATTTGGAACATGCTTTTTTATTTCATAAATAAAGTTAATTACTCTTTTTCTTAAAGCATAAGTTTCAGAATTCATTTGGTAGTTCTGAACATCTTTAGATATTATTTGTTTCATATTTCTCCTTTTGTTAATTATCTTAATATTAAACTAATTTTATTTTAATTCAATTGCCAAATTGTCGCAGTTAAAAAATTTAATTTATTATGTCCCTCCCTCCCACCCTATTAATTATATCTTAAATTTTTTTTGAAATCAATTTGCCAAATTGTCGCACCCTTAAAATAAATATCTTGTTTATGAATATAAAAAGGATAATATAGGACATATGAAAGAAAAATATAAATATATAGTTTGGATTGGAGCTGTTGATGATTATTTTACAAATTATAAACTAGCAAAAAAAGCTTATAATGAATGGATTAATTTAGGATATGATGACGTTCAAATTGAAAAAATTAAATAATAAAAATAAGGAGGTTGCATAAATGCAAAAAAAATATAAATACAAATATGCAGTAGAAGAATATTCACAAGATTCTAGACACTTTATTATTGAAAGTGATGTAATGCTTGATGAAGATACCATAAACGATTGCATTACTAATGTAAGTTTAGATAAACCAAATAGCTATAGTGCGGACGATTATCAAGTTTCTTTTATAGGAACTGAATATGGAGACGATTGTCAAATAAATATAGACAAAATTAAATAATAAAAATAAGGAGATTACATAAATGACTGAAATGAAAGACGAACATTTAGAAATTAGATACAACTTCTACAATAGTAGAAAAAGTTAAAAGCTACGGCAAAAAATAATAACTGCGACAATTTGTCGCACCTGGAACTCTAAAAAAAAATTTTAAAAGCCACAAGCCACAAGCGTCAAGCCACAAGCGACAAGCGTCAAGCCACAAGCGTCCTTTCTATTTTTTATTTATTATTTAATCCTAACTATTTCAAAATTATCGCAAATAAAAGTTTCATTTAATCCACCATATTTTTCATTTTCAAGATAGTTAAAAACTTCATTCATAGTGTTAAATGAATTATGTTTACTTTCATAAGATAAACTTGTTTCATCAAAACTATCAAATTTCATATTTGTTGTTTCATATTCTTTTGTAAATGTCTCTCTGTTATGAATTTGAATTATTTGACTTCCATTCCAACTACATAAATACAAAGGTTGAGTAATTGAAGAAAGTTCAATTTGTTTTTCTAATATTTCTTCTTTATTCATCGTGATATGCCTTCTATGTTAGTTATCTATACTAATCATTTGCTTTTCCGCACATTGTAGGAATTATAGGTAACTTTTTAATGTTCGTGAATAACGATCCTCCATCATTTCCCTCATCGTCTTGAGTTGGAGTTAATAATGTTCCGTCATCAAGTTTTATTTGTATGGGCTTGAAATCCCATCCACTCCCCTCTGCTTCTGTATCTGTCATATAACTAACATCAACGATCCTTCTACCAACGAGAAGTTGTTTTATTTTCTCCGACCATTCTTGTTCGAGGTTTATTAATTTTTTAGTCATTTTATTTTATCCTTTTTTTAATTATCTTAATATTAAACTAATTATATTTTAATAACAATTTGCCAAATTGTCGCAGGTAAAAATTACCATATCCCGCCCTCCCACCCTATTAATTATATCTTAAAAAAATTTTGAAATCAATTTGCCAAATTGTCGCATGAACCCTGAAGCTGTGACACTCTGACACATGGCAATTAATATAAAAATTAAATATAAACACTAACAACTGAAAGGGTTATACAATGACTATAAAAATAAATAATATGCAATATCATAGAAATGGTATTTGTGGTGAGCCATTTTATGTTTTTAGTTTTTATTGCAACAAACAAAAATTTGATATGATTGGTGTTGTTTTTGGAAAATTTAATCGTCAAGAAATTTTTGAATTAGATTCAAATCCAAAAGTAGCAATCTTTAAATCAAAATTATTAGGTGAAAATAATATTAATTTTGGTGAAAATTCATTTAGAGGTGATCATTATTCTGATTACTTTAAAAAATATATTAACAACAGAAAGACTGCATAATGAAAAAAGATAAAATACTATTAAGTTTTAAAATTAATTATGGTGAAATAGAATACCATAATTACGCAATCATAACTGAAAAACAAAATGCTACTTACAATAATGCAGAAATAATATCTAATTTTTTTGATGATAGTATTAGTGATGAGCAATATTTATCAGATGGAAGATTTGTTATAATTGATGATAAGACACTCATAACTGATCAACAAGTAGAATTTTTTGAAAAAACTAAAGTAGCTTATTTACTTGATTTTGATTTAAGAAATAAGGAATGGCAAAGAGATTATAATAAATATGTCAATGATAGTGTAGATTTTTAATTTTAATAACAAGCTCCAGGCTGCGACAAATTGTCGCAGCCTAAAAAAATTTAAAAGCGTCAAGCCACAAGCCACAAGCGTCAAGCCACAAGCGTCAAGCCACAAGCGTATTAAAAAATTTTTCAATATTATTAAATCCCTGATGCATTGGTTCATGAACCAAGCCTCCGGATACTAGGTCCTTAATATTTTTTCCTGTATAAAGTTTTGGCATCTTGTCTCTGGCATCAAAAACCATGATAAAAGTATTCTTAGGGTGTTTCACATGAAACGCTATTTGATGTGGAGAAAATTTAATTTTGTTATTTTTTGTATATTTGAGCTCTACAGTAAAAAAGTGACCGTTATTATTATAGCCCAATAGATCAGGAGTGCCTGATAAAGCCATATTTTCCAATCGTATCCAATCAATTGATGAAATATTTTTTTTAACTTGGGCATAGAATTTGGTCTCAGGTTTCAAATTATTTTTTAAGCTAACACTCTAGCCTATTTTATTTAAAACTTTGCCCATGTTCCATGTCTCAGCTTGAATAGTAAAAACTAGTCTGTGCGATTCTCGAAAGCCTAGTAACTTATTTTCCATTAGTTGTAAAGAAGTGATGTCGTAAAACTTACCATCTGGTAAGCAAACTTGAACACGAGCATTTTGTGCAACACTGTGTTTTAACATTTTATCTAAAACTTGTATTAATAATCTACCATTCATACTTTTTAAATGGCGCCCCAGTATCGATAACTAAATTGTCCTTATGTACAAAAACAAAAGAGTTACTTCGTAAGCCGAACGCCAACATGTTAACAATACTTGCAATATAATCATTGTTATGCTAAATGTCAAGAATCTTTTTAAGACAAAATGACGCAGGTAATATAAAATGGGGCTACCAAAAAAACTAACTGAACAACAAATAAAATTTGCTAATTTATTAATATCTGAACAAGGTAGAAAAAATGCAACAGAGTGTGCTATTGAAGCAGGCTATGCTAAAGATTCTGCAAGACAAGCTGCTAGTATATTACAAAATCCAAAAAAATATCCATTAGTGGTACAATACATTGGTGAGTTAAGGGAAGAGTGGCAAAAACAATATGAAGTTACATTTGGTAACCATATTTCACAACTTGGTAAACTTAGAGATGAAGCTAGAGAGAAAAAAGCTTGGTCTGCAGCAGTTAACGCTGAAGTTGCGAGAGGTAAAGCTGCAGGTTTGTATATTGAACAGAAGATAATTCGTACTGGTAAACTAGAAGACCTATCGACAGAAGAATTAGAAATAAGAATGAAACAAATAATAGACGATTATTCACCAATATTAGAAGGTGTTGAGCTTGAAGAATTAAAAGAAAAAGTAAGACAAGAAAAAATATAGCAGTCATTAAACTAATATTTTCTCTAATTTTTTAATACATCCCATTGGATAAACATTTCTATCACTGAAAACTTCATCATTATTGTCATAGCTAGCAAAAGTTTTTAAAATTTTATTATCTTTCGAATAGATGTAAGCATGAGTTATCATCTCAGCTGGTTTCATGGCATTAAATTCTTCTAAGGTGGCATGACCACTATCCCCTATGATGTCCAACCAGGTTATCTTGAACAAGTAATAGATTTTCTTTTGGATAACACAGTGTCTATATTTAGATTTCTTGGCTATCATGTTTTACCTAAAGGTATATTTTATAGTTTGTTCTAACCTAAAGTATATCAAAAGGGTAGTTATTATTGAGTTTTTAATTTATATTTTTCCCTAAGAGTATTTTTTTATACATTGTTCTAAAAGAAAAAAGGTCAAAAAGGGTTGTCTTTATTGGGTTTTTAAAATTTGTTCCAACATGTTCCAAACGATCTAGAACAAAAAACATCAAAATTATTCTATAATATCAATAACTTAATCATATACTTACCTATTTGTTCCATGTTCCAGTAGTATTATTTTTAAAAATAAAAAAAATATAAATGTATAAAAAAATACTCTTAGGTGAACCCTGGATCCTGAACCCTGGTTTATGAGTTATTCTGGATATCCTACCCATAATTAAGCCATTTCATAATGATAGATTGCTTTTCTTTCACCTTTTTTAATTTCTTTAAAACCGTTGTATATTAAATACTCACCTATTTTTTTAATATCATAATTATATATATCATCAAAAATATATACACATTGTTTAGGTCTTCTGTTTATGAAAAATTCAACTTCTTTCATAACTGAATTAGTATCATGAGGTCCATCAAAATGTATTGTTTCATACTGTGATAATAGTTTTTTTTCTTGATCATAGACTGGATAACCATCTACAAATCTT
>SXGQ01038547.1_pt1 | contig 18792 bp, 21 predicted proteins | sample 3178371 | NCBI WGS metagenome assembly SXGQ01 (sample SAMN11356859, study PRJNA531348) | freshwater metagenome | isolation source: freshwater sample F1-20 | place: China: Fuxian Lake, Yuxi | collected 2017-12-25 | reverse complement strand
GCCTGACTTTGGCGTATAGGTCCATGTCTGTGTACATCCTCTGTGCCTCCCCAGATCCAATCTTGGATCGCAGGATAGGCTTGGGACCGGTACCCGGTTACGCCGCCGCCAACTGGCTCCCTTTTACTCCGCCGTTCACATTGATAACTTCGTCGATGCGCTTGACGGCTTCTTCAAAGCCTTCGGAGGCCAGGTGTGTCCACGAATCCCCGCGTCAGCGCATTGGGCAACTGAATTTTTGCCTGGGTGTAGGCCGACTCCGCTTCAGTCGCCTCCGCTGCCAGTTTGCTCTGCACGAAATTCTCGAATGCATGCAAACGTTCTTGCGCAATTTCAGACAGCTCCTGGTGGCACAAGACGCAGCGGGCTGCATCTGTGACTGGGAACGCCTTTTCTGGGTACGCCACTTGCGAGTATTCCCTTGGCGGCCACAGTCATTTGCGTTTCCTTGAAGTTGATTCCGATAAATTAGCGGCGACTTGGTTTTGGCATGTGTTCTCAGCCTTATCCCAAACCCCCCATCTCTACCCGCCCCAATCACCAACCTCTGCGCAGCCCTTGTCGCGGCCGCGTAAAACACCCGCGTGGCCTCTTTATCGTCTTAGCCTCTAGCGGGCATTTGCCTTACGTCGGGCAGCGCCACCACGGGCAACCACAGGCCTTTGTTAACCTGCAAGTCATCACCCATCATCCAAGACCCCCAACAACACCCCACGCCGCGCCAGCCGCTCACGCGCCTCGAGCAAAGCCGCATGCAGCCCTTGCTCCAGCTCCGCTTTGGGTGGCAGTTCGGTCCAGTACTCGGCCACGGTGATGCCGTCTTTGTGCATTTGCAGCAGCTCCACTTGTTCGCGGCTGGGTTCGGCGCACAGGATGAGGCAGATGGGCGCTTCCCCCCCAGCTGGTGCTCGTTCTTGTCCAGCCTTGTGAGGGGCAATAAGTTGACAAAGTCTCTTCAGCTCAATGGTCGTGACAGCGTCGCGTCAAACTGGGTAAGCGGCAGGACAAGCTGCACCACGTGACTCATGTTGGTTGCCATTGGCGTGACTGGCGGGCGTATTGATGTCATTGGTTGGACGTTCACGGTGCCTTCCGTCCTTTGATCAACGTGCTGGCCTTGGGTGTCTTTTTATCCTCATGCGTCAGAAACCCAATGGACTGCTTGGGCGGCGCCGTGCTCGGTAAACGCAAAGGCAAGGCCTTGGAAAATTTCAGATTTTGGAGGTGGTCGCAATTTGCGACCACCTCGGTTTTCTCGTCAGCCGTAAGCTGAAAAAGGAAATCGCTGGGAAAACGGTCCCGGTTGAGCGTGATGCGGGTAAACACGACGCCATAGCCCCAAGGGAATGCCAGCTTGCCCTTATGCGGCCCACCTTCATGAACCAGTTGCGGGTCAGGCTGCAGCACGTTCACCACCTGAAGGGCGCAGTGTCCGGCCTGTGCTGTCACATGCCGATGCGCCTATCGCCGGAATCAATGTCGCCATGAATGCAATGCCGTCCCCGTAAGCCCGCAGGGTCAAGTGCCCATTGTGCGGATGACGTCATCATATTTAACAAGAAGTCCAAGGTCATGCCCAAGCCAAGTAGCGCAAGAAACCAATTCGGGGTTGGTTCTGCTGGCCTGCCCTCTCTCAAGCGGGATGCTTGGCCGGGGGTCGTTGGCATTGCTTCATGGCGATGCTTGCCAAGGGTTGATGACGTTCACCCCAGCAGCTTCAAAAGGGCTGGTGTCGCGGGTGGCGACGGCGAAGCCGTTGGCGAGGGCGACGGCTGCAATGAAGGCATCGGCCGTTTCGACCGCCAAGCCGGCAGCGCGGCACTTGGCCAGCAGCTCGGCATAGGCTTTTGTGCAAGCCATATCGAACGACAGCACCCGATTGGCGAACATCGGCAGCAGTCGTTTTTCCAAGTTTTCATGCAGACTGTCCCGGCGCTTTCCGGCAGGCAATAGCGCGATACCGGCACGCAACTCGGCTACTGTGATCGCGGACAGGTAGAGCGTTTCCAGCGCTTGCGCGTCGATCCATTCAAGGACGCGGGCATTGGGTTCCCGGCGCTGCGGTTCCGAAATCACGTTCGTATCGAGCAGGATCATTCGAAACTCACCGCACGAGCTTCAGACTTGATGCGCGCGCTCTCAAACAAGGCGTGTTCTTCATCGGTCAGGCCGCCAGCCTCGCGGGCGATGGCAGCCAGGAACGAGCCAAGTTTCACGCGCCCTTCCGGCTTAGCTGCCCGCTCCAAGATGTCGCGGATTTCCGCCTCGGTGCTACGGCCATGATGGGCGGCTTGTATTCGGATGGCCCGATGCACCTCATCGGGCAGGTTTCTTACATTCACGTTTGCCATTTGATATATCTCTATTAATAAGAGTCAACGCACTCATTGTATAAAAATGATACCAAAACGCGCGTGTTTTCATGCAGCATGGGGATGTTCGAAGTTCGGGGCCCCCAATTTGGCGAATTGGACGCGGCGACGATGGACTGCGCCGTAGATAAAGCAAGGCAGTTGGTACACCGCCATGGATCACGCCAGTGCACAACAGGCTGCAGCGTGGTGGTGGTGGAGTTGTGCTGGGTGTTGCAAAGCCTGTACCGAGTGACTCCGTCAGAGCTGCTGGACTTGATCGGCGACCTGCTGCGCAGCCGCCATTTGCAAGTGGAACACCGCCCAGCAGTGCAAGCGGCGGTCCAGGCCCTGGGCTGCAGCCACACGGTGAGCTTTGACAACGGCGCGGTGCGTTGGGCGGGGATGACATTGCTGGACCTCGATGCGCCGTAGGCGTTGGTCTGGCCCAGGTCTGCCGCCAGCCTACCAGCTGCCGATCGCCAGCAAAAGCCGATGAACTTGCCCGAGTCCACTGGGGCTGATCGCCCGCAACTACGAGGTGTTCCCCATACCAGAACAGGTCGGGCCAGATTCTGAGCCTCCACACATCGCACCGGCACCCGGGCCGCCCTTGTGGGAAGACTGTCACGCGCAGGTGGGCGAGGGTGCTGCGCTCGAGGCGCGCTGCGGGACAGGGCTGCGCGTGCGATGGCCACAAGCCGCCTTGGCCCGCAGAGACAAGGCCTTTGTGTCGCTGCGGGCCCTGAATCTGCGCGGCCAAAGGCGCTTGGTGGACTAAAACCTGCGCCATTTTGTGATCAGGTGATTGGGCTTGCTATCCCGTAAATTATTTGCAGGTTCAATCAATTAATGCAAATTGAGTTCGACCCCACGAAGCGCGATCGCACGCTGCTTGATCGCGGGCTTGATTTCATGGGTGCGGCGATAGTGTTTGCAGGCGTAAACGTCACCCCGATGGATGCTCGCCAAAGCTCTGGAGAAGAGCGCTTGATCACCTTCGGGGGCTTGAATGGCCGCTGGGTGCTGGTGGTCCGGCCCCACGCGGCCCGGCCCGTCGCATCATTTCAATGAGGCACGCCAATGAACGCGAGATTGTTAAATACACCCCGGCCCTGGGTTGACCCAGACGATGCACCGGGGTTAACCGACGAGTTCTTTGAAAACGGAACTTGGAGGATTGGTGAGCACGTTGTCACAAAAGAAGAGGGTCAGGCGGCCATGCGCCAGCAAGCGCGCGGCCGCCCGGTGGGCAGCGTTGCCGCCACCACCAAGGCGTCCATCAAGCTGAGGGTGAATCAGGACGCTTTGTCTGCCTTCAAGGCCACAGGCCGCGGCTGGCAGACCCGCATGAATGCGGCGTTGCGAAAAGCAGTGGAGCAGGGCGGCGTTTGATGGACACGCAAGACAAATCCATCCATCGCTAGCGCCTGTCGCGTCTTGAGGAGATCCACTTCTGAGGGATCTCTTGCTGCATACGCCAAATCAATAAGGGTAGTTGCTGTAGCGGTAGATTTGCGGTGTGTACGAAGTGCCGAGCCGCCCACGGGCCCGATGTCATCAGCCAACAGGCGGTATCTCAATAACTGCGATTGGCATGTTGGGTTCGTGGAACAAAACGTTAGTCCGCACGTTTGTTTTTCGCGCGTGTATGCAACTTACTCTGGACAATGATTCGTCCCTTAGTTACTGAGAATTCTTCTCGTACCTGCGTAGCTATGTCCCAGCCTGCCTTTTCTAAAGCAGGAGTGATGCGCTTGGTGCCGATGTCTCGCTCGGGCAACTAAAGTGGACCCCGGATTTAAGACAAAAGTTTAAGTTGTCCCCAAATCCAGAGAATCCAAAAGCATGAGTGAAACCAAGAAGCGCAAAGTACACACAGCCGAGTACAAAGTCAAAGTCGGTTTAGAGGAGTTGCGCAGTGGCAAGACCATCAACCAAGTCGGGCAGGAATTTGATGTCCATCCGGTGCAGTGGCCTTGGCCCAAGTCTGCTGCCAGCCTACCAGCTGTCGATCGCCAGCTGGTTGCCGGATGTGAGCGCTGGCTGCGCCTGTAAGCCCTTGATTAGCCAGTCGCGCGTGTTGGCCGGGTCGATCACGGCGTCGATCTCCAGCGTGGCGGCCATGTTCAGGGCGCTGCCTTTGGCGTATTCCTGCGCCAGCAACTGCTCAAACAGAGCCGCGCGCGCTGGCCCCTCAGGCTGGGCTTCGAGTTCCTTGCGGTAGCCCAGGCGCACCGCGCCCTCCAGACCCATGGCGCCGAACTCGCCGGTGGGCCAGGCCAACGTGAACCGTGGTTCGTGGAAGCCCCCAGCGCACATGGCCATAGCGCCCAGGCCGTAGCCCTTGCGCAGCACCACGCTGAAAAACGGCACCCGCAGGTGGGCGGCGGCAATAAATAAGCGGCTGACATGGCGCACCTGCGCCTGCGCCTCGGTCTCGGGCCCGACCATAAAACCCGGCGTGTCCACCAGGCTCAGCAGCGGCAGGCCGTGCGCATTGCACAACTGCATGAAGCGGGCGGCCTTGTCGGCGGCGGCGGCATCAATCGCGCCACCCAGGTGCAGCGGGTTGTTGGCCAGGATGCCCAGCGGCCGCCCACCGATGCGCGCCAGCGCGGTGTGGATGCCGGCACCAAAACCCTCGCGCAGCAGCAGCACGCTGCCGGTATCGGCGATGCCGTGGATCGCGGCGCGGGTGTCATACACCCGCAGCCGGTTCTCGGGTACCAGGGCACGCAGCGCCAGCGGGTCGGGCGCCATCGCAGCCTCTGCGCCTGCGTTTACATCTGCATCTGCCGTCAAGCGGCCCTGGAAGAACGACAGGTAATGCCGGGCCGCCACCACAGCTGCGGCCTCGTCGCCCACCAAAATATCAATCACACCGTTGGCGTGCTGCACCGTGCTGGGACCGATCTGCTCCGGCCTGAACACGCCCAGGCCACCGCCCTCGACCATGGCCGGGCCGCCCATGCCGAGGTTGCTGCCCCGGGTGGCGATGATCACGTCGGCGCAGCCGGCCAGCGCGGCGTTGCCAGCAAAGCAGCGCCCAGCCACGATCGCCAGCACCGGCACCCGGCCGTTCAGACGGGCAAAGCTGGCAAAAGTGGCCACATGAAGGCCGGCCACGATGGGCATGTCGACATCGCCCGGGCGGCCGCCACCGCCTTCGGCAAACAGCACCACCGGCAGTTGCTGCTGCAGCGCCAGGGCCAGCAGACGGTCGGTTTTTTGGTGGTTGCGCATGCCCTGGGTGCCGGCCAAAACGGTGGCGTCGTAGGCCATCACCACGGCGCGGGCGGCGTCCGTGCCAAACTGCGCCTGATTGATGCTGCCAACGCCAGTCACCATGCCGTCAGCCGGCGTGTTGCGTACCAGGTCATCCTCGCTGCGCCGGCTGCGCTGCGCGGCCACCGCCAGCGCACCGTACTCGACAAAGCTGCCGGGGTCGCACAGATCAGCAATGTTTTCGCGTGCGCTGCGCAGCCCCAGCGCGTGGCGCTTGGCCATGGCCTCGGGCCGGCTGGCGTCCAGCGTCAACGCCTGGCGCTGCTGCAGGCGCAGCAGGTCGGGCCTGACGGCAGACGGGGCAGCCGGACCAGGCGTGGAAAGGCTGGCGTGGCTGGCTGAAAAACTTGGAACTTTTTCGGTCTCTAGCCCTTGTCCTGATTGAATAGTTTGCTCTATATTCAATAGCACTTCGCCTTCAGCCGCCAGATCACCTGTTTCGCGCAGCAGCGCACTCACACGGCCGGCGCAGGGTGCCCGCAATTCGTGTTCCATCTTCATGGCTTCCAGCACTACGAGCAGCGCATCAGCCTGCACCAGGTCGCCAGGCTGCACCAGCCATTGAACAATTTGCGCTTGAAGGGGCGATCGAATTGAATGCATGCCGCGATTTTGCGGCAGTTCGCGATCAAGGCACGCGGGCCAGAGGCCGCAGTATTGCTCAGCCCCAGAGGGTGGCTGTTGGCGGCTCAATCAGGCCATCGTGAAAATGCATCGGCGTCGCACGGTCAAGTTGCTGCAACAGGGGGCCATCCAGGTCCACATAGCGGCAGCGCTGCGCCAGCAGGAAGGCCGGCGCCATGGCCAGCGAGGTGCCACACATATTGCCCACCATGAGCCCCAGGCCCCGTTGCTCGGCGGCATCGGCCATGGCCAGGGCTTCGGTCAAGCCGCCAGATTTATCCAGTTTGATCGTGATGTACTGGTAACGGCCGACCAAGTGCGCCAGCGAACTGCTGTCGGTGCAGGATTCGTCAGCCGCCAGCGGAATCGGGGAGACCAGACCACCAAGCTCAGCGTCCTGGCCGCGCGGCAGGGGCTGCTCCACCAGTTCGACGCCCAATGCTGCCAGCTCGGGCAGCAGCTCCATCAGCAGCGTGCGCGACCAGGCCTGGTTGGCGTCGACCATGAGCCGTGCCTGCGGGTGTTCCTGGCGCGCCATACGGACGATGTCCACATGACGCTGCGCATCGACCTTGAGCTTGAGCAGCGGGTGCTGGCGGGCAGCCCGCAACTTGCGCCGGGTGGTGGCCTCGTCGCCCAAGCCGATGGTGTAGGCCGTGATGACCGGCTTCAGCCCGGTAAGACCGGCCTGGCGCCAGGCCGGCACGCCGGTTTGCTTGGCACGCAAGTCCCACAGGGCGCAGTCCAGCGCGTTGCGGGCGCCACCCGCTGGCAGCAGGCGCATCAGCTCGGCGCCGCTGAGGGTGTCGTGCAGCTGGTTGAGCACACCGGCAATTTGTCCGGCCATGCTGTGTGGCGTCTCGCCGTCATAGTCGACTCCAGCTGCCTCGGCACGGCCAGCATGCCCGTGCTCGTCGCCCAGGCCCAGCATCAACACCGGCAGGTCGGTGATGACCTCACGGGCAATCTCGAAGGGCTCGGTCATCGCCCAGTGTTCGATGCTGGTGCGGCAGCTGATCATTGGGCCAGCAGGGCTTCGGCCAGGGCGTCAACGCCGCCGCGCATCGGGTCCACCACCGGCAGTCCCAGCTTGAGTCCGACACTCGCCGCATAGGCTTGCCACTGGGCGTCCGTGAGGGACGACGAGTTTATGCTCACCCCCACGCAACGCACCCGCCGGTTGGTCAGGCGGGCCGCTTCCAGGTAACGATCGATCGCGTGCTCGAGATCAGGAATGGGGCAGTCGGGGTAGCCCTCGATAGTGTCACGGGACGGGTCGTGGCAGAGCACCAAGGCATCGGGTTGTGAGCCATGCACCAGGCCCAGCGTCACCCCGGCATAGGCTGGGTGAAAAAGCGCGCCCTGGCCCTCGATCACGTCCCAGTGGTGGGCGGCGTTGTCGGGCGACAGGGCCTCCGCCGCGCCAGCAATGAAATCGGCAATCACAGCGTCCACTGCGACACCTGCCCCAGCGATCATGATGCCGGTCTGCCCAGTTGCCCGGAAGGTGGCCAGCACGCCACGCGCCATAAGGGCGCGGGTCAGGGCCAGCGCCGTATACTTTTTTCCCAGCGCGCAGTCCGTGCCGACGGTGAGCACCCGTTGACCGCTGCGCTTGCGCCCCGTCCCGGCGGCAAACACCTGGTCGGAATGCCGCACATCGTGCAAGCGGCCTCCACCCCGCTGCGCGGCCTGCACCAGGGTGGGGAATGATGTCAGCCGGGAATGCAGGCCACTCACAACGTCCATGCCAGCGTCCAGCGCGGCTTCGAGCTCGGGCAGCCAGTGGGCAGGCAAGACGCCACCCACAGCAGCTACACCAACGACGATCGATCCGGCGCCCAAAGCCGCGGCTTGTGACGGGCTGTGGCGCGGCAGGTCCAGCGACACCGTGGCCGCCGGCAGAGACCACTCCCCCATGACATCGCTGCGGCACCAGTCGCGCAGGCCAAAAGCTGTCTTGGCGTCTGACTTGAGGTCAACATCGCCCAAGAACAACAGGTAAGGTTTACGGGGTCGGCGCATGGTGTGGGGGGCTAGGTAAAAGGCACCAGCACCAAGGGTAACAGGCACGGGCAGCAGAACGGTTGGCGTGAGAATAAGACAAAACACCGGACTCACCGGCACCAAAAGCAGGCCTGCGCCCTGTGGCTACCCCTAAAGTGATATGACTTAGCCGCGGCTCCAGCCGGCGTTGATCTGTGCTACTCCTTTGGGGGTAGGAGCGAGCTTGGCCGGAAGGATTCCCGCTATCCTCTCGAGCGATGACGACCCCGTGACAACCACCAGCGCCGGCGCCGGCGCGCCCCTTCCAGGAGAAACTATGACTTCCTTCGACAGCACCCTGCGCCATCTGGCACTGGCCGTAGCCAGTGTTTGCAGCCTGACCGCCTTCAGCCCGGCACTGGCCCAGGACGCCACCTTCGTGCTCAATTCCCGCGAAGCCGGCGCCCCGACCTACAACCCGATCAAGGGCACCAAGCTCAACATCGCCAACAACCTGATCTTCGACCGCATGGTGATGCAGGATGCCGACCAGTCCTTCCACGGGCAGCTGGCTGAAAGCTGGCAAGCCTCGCCGGACGGCATGAGCTGGACCTTCAAACTGCGCCGAGGCGTCAAGTTCCATGACGGCGAGCCCTTCAACGCCAAAGTGATCGAATGGTGGATCCCCAAGTACAAGGGCACCGAAAATGCCTTCATGGTCGAGGAGATCGACAAGGTCATCGTGGTCGACGACTACACCGTGCGCTTTCAAATGAAGAGCCCAGACCCCAGTTTGCTGCTCAATATGGCCACCAGCTTCATGGGCATCCCCTCACCCAAGGCCTATGAGGCGCTGGGCGACAAGTTCGGCGTGACGGCAGCGGTTGGCAGCGGTCCGTTCAAGCTGGTCAGCTTCACCGTGGGTCAGCAGACCAAGCTGGTGCGCAATGACGACTACCGTTGGGCCAGCAGCCTCTCGAAGAACCAGGGGCCCGCCAAGATCAAGAACCTGACCCTGCGTGAAATCCAGGAAGACGCCACGGCCTTCCTCGAGCTCAAGACCGGTGGTGTCGACCTGCTGCTGGGCGTACCCACAGACTTTCTGCCGCGCATCAACGCAGAGAGTTCGCTCAAGGTCACCACCATGCCAGGCACAGAGGTGTTCTACATGCCCATGAACACGTCTGTCGCGCCGCTCAACGACATCAAGGTTCGCGAAGCCCTCGCCTTGGCCGTTAACCAGAAAGAAATTCTGGCCAGCATCTTCGGTGGGCTCGGTATGGTGGCCAACAACTTCCTGGTCAGCGCCCTGCAAGAAGCCAACATCAACCCAAAGTTCAACATCAGCTATAACGCCGACCGCTCGAAGAAACTCCTCGATGAGGCCGGCTGGGTCGCGGGCGCCAACGGCATGCGTGTCAAAGGCGGCGCCCCACTGACGCTCAAGCTCTGGACCCAGAACGGCACGCAATTCAAGCGGGTCACCGAAGTCATTCAGGCCCAACTCAAAGCCGTGGGCGTGAATGCCGAGATCACCGTTCACGAGCCAGCCTCGATCAATGCGCAGTACCGCAAGAAGACGGACCACCAGCTCGCCGTGCGGGCCTATGACTACACCAACGCCGACATCATCGACTGGTTCTTCAGTGCCACTCGCCTGGGCTACCCCAATGTGTCGATGTTCAACGACCCCAAGGCCGAAGAACTCAACGCCCGGGCCATGAAGCAGTCCCGCACCTGGGAAGAGCGTGTGGCGAACTTCAAGGTTTACCACGAGTACGTGCTGTCGCAGTTCCCGTTTGCACCGATCTACCAGCCCACGCAAAGCTTTGCCTACAGCCAGACGCGCCTGAAACTGCCAGACACTATTCGCGGCATGAAGATGGCGACCCAGTCCATCATGGACATCGAGGTCAAGTAAAGTAGGTGATCCGTGCCAGCAGCAGTTCTTGCTGCGTTTGACCCGGCGGAGGGGATCCCGGTTTGTTGAACTATTGCCTCAGGCGGCTGCTGCTGCTGGCTCCTGTTTTTCTGGCTGTGTCGGTGGTCATTTTCTTGATCATCCACTGGGTTCCCGGGGATCCGATCGACAACATGGTTCAGATCGGTTCCTCGCCGGAACAAAAAGCCGCCCTGGTCGCGCGCTACGGCCTCGACCAACCCCTGCTGCTGCAGTACGGGGTATGGCTGCGCAACCTGAGCTTGGGCGACCTGGGTGACGCCATCATCCTGCGTCGCTCGGTGCTCGAACTGATTGCTGAGAATTTGCCGCACAGCCTGCGCCTGGGCGGCCTGGCATTTCTGTTCTCAACCGTCGTAGGCATCGCCACCGGCGCCTTGGCGGCCGTGTTCAAAGACAGCTGGGTTGACCGCAGCGTCATGGCCCTGATCCTGCTGGGCTCTACCCTGCCCAGCTTTTGGCTCGGCCTGCTCATGATCCTGCTGTTTGCAGTGCAACTCGAATGGTTCCCTGTATCCGGCGCACGCACCTGGACCGCGCTGGTGCTGCCGGTTCTGACCATCGGCTTGCACGGTGTCGCCCTGGTCGCTAGGGTCACTCGCGCCGCCATGCTCGACGTCAGCCGGCGTGACTTCGTGTTGATGCTGCACGCCAAAGGGCTCTCGCATCAGCGCATTCAGCTGCAGCATGTGTTGCGCCATGCCATGCTGCCGGTGGTGACCATCCTGAGCCTGCGCATTGGCTGGATCATTGGCGGCGCCGTCACCATCGAGTATGTCTTTGCCCGCCCGGGGCTGGGCTCGCTGCTGATCACCTCGCTGGCGCAACGCGACTACCCTGTGGTTCAGGGTTGCCTGCTGATGCTGGCCATCGCGGTGATGCTGGGCACCCTGCTGGGCGACCTGGTCCAGGCCGCCATGGACCCACGCGTGCGGGAGCATTTGCGATGAGTCGCTGGAAAAATTCAGCGCTCGGGCGCACAGTGCACACCTGGCGCGGCGGGCTGTCGCTGGCCGTGTTGGTCTTGATCGCCATGGCCGCCCTGTTCGCACCCTGGGCGGCTCCTTACCCCTATGACATCCAGAACCTGTCTGCCACCAACAAAGACCCGTCGCTGGCCCACTGGCTGGGCACTGACGAGTTCGGCCGAGACGTGTTGTCGCGCATCATTTACGGCGCACGCACCTCGCTGACGGTGGCGCTCACCGCCATTTGCGGCTCGGTCACCCTTGGCATGTGCCTGGGCGCCGCCGCGGGCTACTTCGGCGGGCTGTTCGACCGTGCCGTCACCGCTGTGGTTGATTTAACCTGGTCGTTCCCTGAGGTGCTGATCGCCCTGATTTTCGTTGCCATCCTCGGTGCGGGGCTGTACAGCACCATCGTGGCCATCAGCATCGCCTACCTGGCCCAGTTCGCTCGGCTGACCCGGGCGCAGATATTGACGCTAAAAAGCGAAACCTACGTGGAGGCTGCGGTCAACCTGGGTTCAGGCCATGGCCACATCCTGTTCCGGCACCTGCTGCCCAACGCCATCACGCCGGTGATCGTGGCCGGCATGCTGGCCACGGGAGACGCCATCATCCTCGAAGCTACCCTGGGCTTCTTTGGACTTGGCGTGCAGCCCCCCAAACCGAGCTGGGGCGCCATGATGAGCAGTGGCTCGGCCCAGATTTTCCTGGCCCCATGGACGATCCTCGGCCCTGGCCTGGCCATTGCGATTGCCGTGGTTTGCATCAACCTTTTTGGCGACGCGCTCATTGACGCGCTCGACATCCGCCATCGGGTGCGGGACCACTGATGGCGCTGCTTGAAGTCCGCGATCTCTGCGTGGCCATCGACTCGCTGCAGCCGCTGGACCGGGTCACGTTCTCGGTGGACAAAGGCAGTATCCTGGGCCTAGTGGGCGAATCCGGCTCTGGCAAGTCGCTCACCGCGATGGCGCTCATGGGTCTTTTGCCACTTCTGGGTGGCAGGGTCAGCCAAGGGTCGGTGCGCTTTGATGGCACCGAATTGGTCGGTCTGGACAGTGAGCGCTACCGCGCACTGCGGGGCCGGCGCATCGCGCTCACCACCCAAAACCCCATGACCTCGCTGGATCCGATCCAGCGCGTCGGGGCACAGATCGACCAGGTCGGTATCCTGCACCGGGGTTTGACGGCAGCGGACGCCCGCGCCCGCAGCATCGAGCTGCTGACCCAGCTGCGCATCCCTGACGCCGTCACCGTGCACGGCCAGTACCCGCACCAAATGTCGGGGGGCATGAAGCAGCGCGTGGTCATCGCCATGGCACTGGCCTGCGACCCTGAGCTGATCATTGCCGACGAACCCACAACAGCGCTGGACGTCACCATCCAGGCCCAGATCATCCAGATCCTAGTCGACCTCGTTCGCCAGCGCGGTTTGGCACTCTTGCTGATCACGCACGACATGAGCGTGGTGGCCCAGGCCTGCGACCAGGTGTTTGTGCTGTACGCGGGCCGCATCGCCGAAAGCAACACGGTCGAGGCCATCTTTGCCCAAGCGCGCCACCCTTACACCCAGGCCTTGATCGCCTGCATCCCGCGCAGCGGCCAGGCCAGCGGCAGTCTGCGGGGCATCGCTGGCATCGTCCCCAGCGTGGCCAGCTACGCCGGTGGCTGCCGCTACCACCCGCGCTGCAGCCTGGCTCAGGCCCGCTGTCAGTCTGAGGTGCCCAACACGCAAGTGCACGACACGCACCGCATTGCCTGCCATGTGGCCATTGCCGGGGCGGCCCATGCCTGACGCGCTCGCCAGCACGAACAGCAACCCGCCCCCAATGGTCCGAACCCGGGGCCTCACTCGGGTATTCCATAGCCGGGCCGGCCTGTTCGCCAAGCAGCGCACACTGGCAGCCGTGAGCGATGTCGACCTCGACATTCCGCGCGGCCGCGTGACCGGCGTGGTGGGCGAATCCGGCTGTGGCAAGTCAACACTGGCCCGGCTTGTGCTGCGCCTGCTGGATGCCAGCAGCGGCAGCGTGCATGTCGACGGCGCCGACCTGGCGAGCCTGCCGCCCGCCGGCTTGCGGGCATTGCGCCGGCGCATGCAGATGGTGGTCCAGGACCCCTATTCGTCCATCGACCCGCGCTACAGCGTGCACGATGCGGTACTGGAGCCGCTGCGCGTCCAGGGCCTGGCGCGGGATGAGGCGGCCAACCGGGCCAAGGTCGAGGCACTGATGGCCATGGTGGGTCTCAACCCGGTACTGGCCAACACCTACCCGCACCAGCTGTCGGGCGGGCAGAAGCAGCGCGTGGGCATTGCGCGGGCCTTGGCACTGCAACCTGACTTTTTGGTGCTCGACGAACCCACGGCCTCGCTGGATGTGTCGATCCAGGCCCAGATCATCGCCCTGCTGGAGCAACTTCAGGCCGACCTGGGCCTGACTTACCTGTTCATCTCGCACGACCTGGGTCTGGTGCGCTACTTTTGCCACCGCATTGTGGTGATGTACCTGGGCCGGGTGGTCGAGATCCTGCCCGACCCGAAAGCAGCGCCGCGCCACCCCTACACCCGGGCGCTGATGGAGAGCACCTTCGAGCCCGATCCGCGCCGACGCCGTACGGTGACCCTGTTGCATGGCGAGATTGCCGACGCCTTCAACTTGCCGGCCGGCTGCGCTTACGCGGCCCGCTGTCCAGGGGCCACGCAGCGCTGCCGCAGTGAGCGCCCTAAACTCATCCACCCGGATGTCGTGGACCAGGGCCACAGCCTGGCCTGCCACCACCCCCTAGGGTCCTGATCCACTGGCCAACCGGCCCCACACTCGAGACACAGCCCATGACCCGATTCCACGTGCTCACCGCCGAGTTTCTGCACGAGACCAACACCTTCTGCAAACTGCCCACCAACCTGGCGGTCTTTGCCGAACGCGGCTTGCTCTATGGCGCTGAGGCCGTCGCGGCGCGTCAAGACAACAACACCGAGCTCGGTGGTTTTCTGGAGGCCGGCTCCGCCTACAACTGGGACGTCACGCATGTGATCAGTGCCCACGCCCAGCCAGGCGGACTCGTCACGCGCGACGCCTTTGACACACTCACCGACCCCATCGTCGCAGCGGCCAAGGCTCATCGCGACACGCTTGACGGCATTTTGCTCGGCTTGCACGGCGCTATGGTGACGGATTTTTGTGGCGATGGCGAGGGTGAACTGCTACGCCGCTTGCGCGCCGTGGTCGGCCCTGACCTGCCGATTGGCATCACCCTGGACCCGCACGCCAATGTCAGCCGCGCCATGTCTGATCTGGCCCAGATCATTGTGTCATTCAAGACCTACCCGCACACCGACATGCGCCTCGCAGCACGGCATGCCGCCGACATTCTGCAGCGCACGATGCAAGGCGAGATCCACCCGGTGACGCTGCGCGTGACCCGCCCCATGCTGGAAGAGGCCAACGGCGGGCGCACCGACATTGGGCCCATGGTCGACCGGCTGGCGCGAGCGCGGGTCTATGAGCAGCAAGCCGACGTGTTCGCTGTCAGCATCAACGGCGCGTTCCCGCATGCCAATATCCCCGAGCTGGGCGCGAGCGTGACCGTGACCGCGCAAGGCGACATGGCCTGCCACGCGGCCTTCGCCAGTGAGTTGGCCGACGACATCTGGGCCCGCCGCCATGACGCCATCAACCAGTTCCACACCGAGGCGCAGGCGGCGGCGATCTGCAAGGCCTACCGCCCGCAGGGCCGGGGCCCGATCATCATCGCCGACTATGCCGACAACCCAGGTGGCGGTACCTATGGCGACTCAACCAACCTGCTCAAGGCCATGCTGGACGCCGGCTTGCAAAACGCATGTTTCGGGCCGATGGTCGACGCCCAAACCGTGCAGCAGTTGCAAGGCCATGCGCCCGGTGACACCGTCCGTATTGAGCTTGGCGGCAAGACCGACCCGGGTGTTGGTGGCACCCCGCTTGCCTTGACGTGCACCCTGGTGTCGCTCAATGCCAACGGTAACTACACAGGCAGTGGCGCCATGATCGGCGGCTTTCAGCGGTCCTGGGGGCCGCTGGCCGTGGTGCAGGTGGAGGGCATCGAGATTCTGGTGGTGACGGTACGGGCCCAGATCCTTGATCTGCAGCAGTTCCTGGCCTTCGGGATCGATCCCTCACGCAAGGACGTGGTGGCATTGAAATCCATGCAGCACTTCCGTGCGGCCTTCGAGCCCATTGCAGGCCAAGTCATCGTGTGCGACAGCGGCGCTTTGTGCACCGTCAACTACGGGGCCTTGCCGTTCAGCCAGGTGCCGCGCCCGATGTTCCCGCTGGACCGAGACATGGACATCGCGCCTTGGCTGCATGACAACCAGGGTGGGATCTACATCCCGCCGCGCCCCTGAAGGTGGCTGGTCACTTAGGGAACTGGGGACAAGCGGCGTTTTAGCTCAGACCGGAGCCACGCCAAGCAGTGAGAGCGTGCGCGCCGCGTGGGGTGCTGACTGGTAGGTCTGCAGTGGGTCAATCGGCGCCTCGGGCAAAGCAAACTGGATGCAGTTGATAAACAACGAGAACAACTCAGCCTGCGAACCAATGTCAAGCTTGCGGTAGATGTTTCGGCGGTGGATCTTGATGGTGCCTTCAGTGGTGACAAGCCGCTGCGCCGTCAGCGCCGACGAGTAGCCGCTGATCAGGTAAAACAGCACTTGGCGCTCCCGCTGTGTCAAGAGCGAGCTGGCGAAGTTCTCGATCGTGGCTTGCACCTTGCGGTGGGTCAAGTTGTCAGTGTCACGCCGCGAGGCGGCGGCGGTGAGCTCATGGTGGCGTGCGGCAGAGGCAAAGATCACCGGCAGCAGAGTGTTGATCGCCACCGTGTCGGCATCCTGGAACTTTGGGTGACGGATGCTGCGCTCGATGAAGATATTGAGCGCACTGTCCGCATCGATGCGCCACAGCAGTTCGATCGAATCCGACAACCCGATTTGCGAATAGAACACCCGGTAGTACTCGCTCTGAAAAAAATCGTCGGGGGCGATATCCGCGAGCCGGTGAACACCGCTGGCCGCACCCGCTGCAAACAGCTGGTAATGCGGGTCCAGCACATAGGGGCCAGACAGGTAGGCATCCTCGGGCAGTGCCCGCTCCGATGGGTCAAAGCGGTGCAGGATACGCCGTGGGCGCTGCGCGCGGTAGTAGACCATCGCGCCGCCGGAATCGATGGCGCACACCGTGCCCAGCAGGTTGAGCACGGCATCGAACCAGTCTGCGCTGCCAATGGCTGCGGTCATCCGGGCCAGTGCGCTGACCAGGGGCGCGTTCAGGGGCAGGCAGAGTTGTGACTTGAAGGGGTCGTGCATGGCGCTAGGTTAGCAGGATGCCACAACTGCCGGGCTGCACATTGGGCAGACTTCGCATTGATCTCGGTCATGGGTCCAGCCTCAAACAAAGCCGCGCAGCGGCAGGCGGCCATCCCGCTGCAGCCAGTTGTGCGCCGCATACTTTGCCTGGCTGTCAGTCACGTGCAGGGTATAGGCGTGGCGTGACTGTGGGGACCGTTTGGGCGCGCTGTAGTGCGGCAGCAGGCCGTGAAACACCACCAGCGTGCCGGCCGCCACTTCCAGCGGCTGCGCGTGGGCACTGCTGGGCCAGGGCGTGGCGTCCAAGGTGTCCATGAGCACCACGTCGCCCTGGCGCAACTGGCCGGTGGCGTCAAAGGCCTCCTCTTCAAGGAAGCAGCGCACCTGGTCCCCCGAGCCCAAAAAATAATCGTCCGCTGCGCGGTTCTGCGCCTGGGTGGTGAAAATGCTGACCCGTTGGCCTGGCTCAAAAGCTTCGACTATTTGCCCCGCGCGAGCTTTGAGCAGCGCCAACTCGGCGGCTGGCTTGAAGCCCGGCAGCACCAGAAAAACATCCTGCTGGTAGCGGACCAACTGGGCCTCGGTCAAAGCGCAAAACAGGGCTTTGAGTATGGACAGCTCAACTTTCTGCACACACTCTTTCTACCCGGCTCAATCAGGGCTGCATGGGTCTGCCCGGGGTGCCGGGCACAGATATCACAATACAGCGCCATAGATCCGATTGACCATGACCCAAAGCAGGAGTTGCCATGAACCTTGTTCCCCTGATCGAACTCAGCCGGAGCGGCACGCCCGAGTGCCTGCACTTTGGCGCCGTGGCCGTGGTTAACACCCGTGGGCAGGTACTGGCTCAAGTTGGCGATCCGCACTGGCTGACTTTCTCGCGCTCCACGCTCAAAGCCTTGCAGGCACTGCCCTTTATTCAGGCAGGTGGTACCGCGCATTTTGGTTTGACTACGGCGCAGGTAGCGCTGCTGTGTGCCAGCCACAACGGGGAGGACATGCACGTGGCACAGGCCCAGGGGCTGCTCGACAAAGCCGGGCTCACCTGCCAGGCGCTGCGCTGCGGCTGCCATGTGCCGGGCCTGTTCACACTGCTGGAGCAGGCAGCACCAGCCGGGCTGCAGTTTGATGAGCGACACAACAACTGCAGCGGCAAGCACGCGGGCTTTTTGGCCTACTGCGTGCAACACGGCCTGAGCCTGGACGACTACATTGACCCGCAGCACCCGCTGCAAGCGGCGATACGGCGCGACGTGGCGCGGGCCGTGGGCATGTCTGCCGATAGGCTGACCATGGGTGTGGACGGCTGCTCGGCGCCCAACTACGCGATGCCCCTGTCAAAGCTGGCTTACGGCTACGCCCGCCTAGCCAGCGGTGCGCGAGACACCGAGTTTGGCCAGAGTTTCGCCCTGCTGAGCGAGGCCATGACCAGCCACCCCGAGATGGTGTCAGGCACCGGGCGCAATGACCTGGCCTTCATGCAGGCCGGCCGGGGCGACTGGGTGAGCAAGGTTGGCGCCGACGGAGTGCAAGTGCTGGGCAGCAAGAGCCGCGGCGAGGCTTTTGCAATCAAGATCATCGACGGCAACAAGCCCGCACTGTTTGCGGCCAGCGTGGAGGTGTTGGACCAGCTCGGCTGGCTTGACGCTGCACAGCGCACGGCCTTGGCGCCGTGGCGGGCCAGCATACTGCTCAATGCCCGGCAACTGTCGGTGGGGGAGCGCCGGCCGGTCTTTAAGTTGCAGCGCGCTGCCTGAGCCCGGGCCAAGCAGCCAACTGTCTGTGAGATCAGCCGCGCCCAGCAAACGGCATTTTGGTGGCCATCACGGTGTGAAACATGACATTGGCTTCGAGCGGCAGGCTGGCCATGTAGAGCACCGATTGGCCGACGATGTTCACATCCATCAAAGGTTCCACCGCTATCTCGCCATTGGCCTGGATCACGCCCTTGGCCATGCGCGCGGCCATCTCGGTGGCGGCATTACCGATGTCGATCTGACCGACCGCAATATTGTGTTTGCGCCCGTCGAGTGAGGCGGTTTTGGTCAGACCGCTGACGCCATGCTTGGTGGCGGTGTAGGGGATAGAGTTTGGCCTGGGCGTAGTCGCCGAAATAGAGCCGTTGTTGATGATGCGCCCGCCCTTGGGGGTTTGCGCCTTCATCACCCGAAAAGCCTGCTGAATGCACAAAAACACGCCCGTGAGGTTGATGTCGACCACGTTTTTCCACTGCTCGAAGCTCAGATCTTCGAGCGGTATGCCGGGTGCACT
>SXGQ01314392.1_pt1 | contig 18794 bp, 22 predicted proteins | sample 3178371 | NCBI WGS metagenome assembly SXGQ01 (sample SAMN11356859, study PRJNA531348) | freshwater metagenome | isolation source: freshwater sample F1-20 | place: China: Fuxian Lake, Yuxi | collected 2017-12-25 | reverse complement strand
TTAGAGAGATCTAATTCTCCAAGGTGCTGAACACGAGTCAGGATGGATTCCATTGATTGACGCATGGGTTCAATCTCATCTTCGCTCAACATAACATGAGTCAATCTCGCACAATGGAGGACATCTTCTCTTGTGACTATCATAATGAACTCACTTGTAATTGAGGTAAACGTAGATCGGGATCTGCATTTAATGTTGTGAAATCATCGAGAACGGGCAGAAGTGCTCCAGCTGATGCAATCATGGCGCCATTATCAGTACAATAACGAGGTTCAGGTATCGCTAAAGAAAGCCCTAGTTCAGTTGCAAATGCCTGAGCTTGCTTGCGGAGTTCACTATTGCAAGCGACACCTCCACTCACAATGAGACTTTCGACTTTGTAGTGATGAACATAATCTGCAAGGGGTGCTAAAAGCCATTCAGCAATAGTGGTTTGTAATCGGTGACAGAGTGCTTGAACCTTAGGATCGTCCACCCCGCCCTCTGCGAGTTCGGGTTGATCAATCAGTCTTTGACGAACGCCTGTTTTTAAACCTGAAAAACTCCAAGAGGCACGACCATCTGAAAATTTAGGAGACGTAAAAGGAGGAGCGAGATGTTTTGCCCTCTGTCCGCATTTATCGACAATCGGTCCACCGGGATAACCAAGATTAAGCATGCGAGCTGTTTTATCAAATGCTTCACCTGCGGCATCATCACGAGTTTTCTGAATTAATTGGAGATCTGTCCAATGACGTGAAAGATAAAGATGAGTATGGCCACCGCTCACGATCAAGGTGAGGGCAGGCATAGATAGATCAGGATGGGCAATGCGAGCCGCATTGAGATGACCCAAAATATGATGAACCGGAACTAGAGGAGTACGATGTTGCCAGGCGAGAGCTTTAGCAGCTGAGAGCGTGCAAAGCAGAGAGCCTACCAATCCTGGTCCTTGGGTTACAGCAATACGGTTCACCTGACCCATGGAAATATTTGCTTGGCGCAGAGCTTCTTCAATAACCCCACGAATTTGAACAAGGTGCTCTCGAGCAGCCAGTTCGGGGACGACGCCCCCATAGGGTGCATGGACCGTATCTTGGGCTTTTCCAACCAAAGATCGTACGATAGGACCTCGTGCAGTCTCTTCCAAGACCGAGGCTGAACAGTCATCACAACTACTTTCGAGTCCTAAGATATACATATATTGATAGTCTATCCTTTCCCCTATGATTCCGACACGCGTCCAAATTAATCGCCCGATTCCTCCGCTAACTTATGAGGCACCCGAAGGGCTCGAAAGCGGACTTCGAGTTCAGGTTCCCTTGCGAACAGGGAGTGCCATTGGTGTGGTCGAAGGGAGGGACACTCAACCTCCCACGGTGAAATTAAAACCGATTCAAGAAGTGATCGACCCTTTTAGGCTTGTTCCGGATTCGGTATGGTCTCTGATGCAATTCGCCTCTGACTACTATGCGTGTACCCCCGCATCTTTGATGCCACTATGCATGTCGAATACATTACGTGCTCGTTGGGATGAACCGATATCGAGTGGAAGATCTCTATCTTTTCTTAGGGATCAAGGACATTGGTCTGAATTGCAACATCTTGGAGTTCAATGGCGATCGGGTGCCCTAAAACTTCCTACGCTATTTCACTCAGAGGAACGCAGGGGCGCCGGGTTGAGCGAGGTATATCGAACAGACCTCTTACCAACCGGTCGATCCACAGAACAACAAAGAAAAGTGCTTAAGTGCCTTGATGAATGCCAAGGTATTCTCGCAGAAGATGAATTGATGCTTCGTTCTAGAGTGGGTGTTTCCGTTTTACAAACGCTTGAAGAAAAAAATCTTATTGTTCGATTGAAACGACGAGATACCTTATCTCAACAGCGGACGGGAGAATCTTTTCCCTCAGTAACGCTAAATACAGAACAAGAAAATGCGCGTTCGCAGATTCATTTAGATGCTTTCAAAGTACATTTGCTCTATGGCGTCACAGGATCGGGGAAAACTGAAGTCTATTTGAAGTGCGCTAAGGAGGTTTTAAGTCAAGGCAAGCGTGTACTATGGCTCGTTCCAGAAATTGGCCTCACGCCAAGGCTTTTATCGCGACTCGAATCCACATTCCCTGGGGTCGTAGGTGTGGGCCATGCGGGACTCAATGCATCCGAACGTCAATCGGATATTATTCGATCACTACAGAAAGAAATTCAGCTTTTTGTTGGAGTGCGTAATGCTGTTTTTGCGCCGATCGATAATGTGGGATTAATTATTGTTGATGAAGAACATGAATCTTCTTATAAAAGTGAGGAGTATCCACGTATTCACGCTCGAGATCTTGCGATCAAGCGCGCACAACTTGAAAATTGTCCGATTCTTCTTGGTTCTGCGACACCCAGTTTAGAGAGTTGGGTCGCAGCTCAGCAGAAGCGCTATCTTTTGATCACTCTCAAAGAACGACCAGCAGGATCACAGTTACCCATGGTGGATGTCGTTGATCTCCGTGACGAATATCGCCTGCATCGCAAACGAACAATCTTTTCCAAGCGACTCCTCACGGGCATAAGAACTACCTTAGACCAAGGTAAGCAAGCCATGTTGCTACTCAATCGTCGGGGTTGGGAAAATTTTTGGATGTGTCGGTCTTGCGGGAAGACGATCGAGTGTGTCCACTGCAGTATTACTCTGACATATCATAAAAAAGCCTTTCGACTTCGATGTCACCTCTGTAATTACGAAGTGACACCCCCTGAAGTGTGTCCCTTTTGTGGTGAATCTCACTTAAAAGGTGTTGGGGAGGGGACAGAGCAAATTGAAGAATTGATGAAGACCCAATTCCCTGACGCACGTATCCTACGTGTTGATCGAGATACGACTTCACGGCGCGGGCAACTTGAAGCCAAATTGATTGCTGCTGAAAAGGGTGATTACAATTTGATTATTGGTACTCAAATGATTGCCAAGGGGCATAATTTCCCTCATTTGACACTCGTGGGTATTCTCAATGCGGATATGGGGCTCAAATTACCCGATTTTAGAGCGGCTGAGCACACCTTTCAACTTCTGACTCAAGTGGCGGGTCGAGCAGGACGGGCCGAAAATGCCGGGACTGTTATTTTACAAACGTACTCACCTGAACATCACGCTATTCGAAGTGCTCTCGATCAGAATTTTATTAAATTCTCTGAAACGGAAACCCCTTTTCGAGAAAGTGTCGCTTATCCACCGTTCTATACCCTAGCTTTATTCCGTTCAGATGGAAAAGATCCCGATGAAGCGCGTACGTTACTCGTCGACCTCAAGAAAAAACTAGAAGCATTCCCGGAACTAAGAATACTAGGCCCTTTACCCGCCCCGATTTTTCGAATGCAAGATCGCTTTCACATGCAACTCTTGGTTCGCGCTGCTTTGCGTAGCCATTTATCTGAAGCCCTGAGGCATATTAATGTATTATCGCTTAAGGGTATTTCTCTCGATCGGGATCCTATTCATTTTGGTTGAGTCAACTCATGATCTCAGTGTTAATCTGCCTTCATGAGTCTTCCGTCTCCCAAGCGATCTTTTGGACAGAACTATTTAGTCAATCCCTCGGCCATTACTCAAATCGTCCAGGAAACTTTGAAGAGTACGGCGCCTGAAATTCTTGAGATTGGACCCGGACGGGGAGCCCTCACCGAAGGGCTCCTTCGTGACGGCCGTCCGGTGCATGCCATCGAGATGGATCCTGAACATCAACAGTACCTTCAAGCAACATTTCACTCCGTGGAACATTTTCGAATCTACGAGGGTGATGCCCTGACTCTTCCGATGCCTTCTCAAGGCCCCTGGACGGTCGTAGGCAATCTTCCTTACAATACTGCCACTGCGATTTTGACCCGATTTCTTTTAGAAGAAATTCCCTGGGAACGCTTGGTGTTTATGTTTCAAAAAGAAGTCGGCGATAAACTGCTAGGTCAGGCCAGTGAAAAGTCCTACGGTCCCCTTTCAATTCTTCTTCAGTTATGCTCTGAAGCCCGAGCTCTTTTACATCTTAGGGCGGGATCTTTTTGGCCTCAACCTAAAATAGATTCTGTAGTTTTATCTATTCATCCACGAAGTACATCTCTATCGACCCTTCAGCGCCAGCAATTACTTCGATGGCTCCATATTTCATTTGCCCATCGACGAAAGACTCTTCGTAATAATTGGCAAGGGCAAAGGGATGAAGCACTTTTCATGAAAAAGCTTTCCTCTTTGGGTATATCAGATCAGGTTCGCGCAGAAAGCTTAAGTCCACCCATTTGGGCCCAATTGATTCATTGAGGTACTTCGTAAAATCGCACCCCTAGGTACAGTTTTATGGAGGAACAGGTCGTTATGTTATTTCTTGATAGCTTCTACATTCAATGAAATTTCGACGTCTTCTCCCAAAATACCCTTGCCATAGACAATACCGAATTCATTTCGATTAATTTTGAACATCGTTTCAAATCCGGCACGAATATCCTTGAAGGGGGTTGGGGTACTGCCTAAAAATGTAACCGGTACAGTGATTACTTTGGTAATACCCCGAAGCGTGAAATTCCCTGTTACTAGCAGTTCAGACGACGAGGAACCGGCTACTACTTTTGTTGAGACAAATCTAAGTTCGGGGAATTTTTGAACATCAAAAAAGTCATCTCCTCTGAGATGTTTATCTCGGGCTTCATTATTAGTATCGATACTGTTAGATTCGATGGTAAATACTACCGATGATTTTTGGATGGCATTAGGATAATGAACAATAGTCCCATCAATTTTTGAAAATGTACCTGTTGTCTTGCTGAGTAAGTGACGGATTTTAAAACTGGCATCGCTATGGACGGGATCGACGCGGTATACATCTTGCCCCAAGAGTAGAAGCGAGAATGAAAAAATCGCAGCCTGAAATATTGTTCTAATGATGCTTTTAAACACTATCGTCTGCCTTAAGTAGGGTAAAAAACTATTGTACCCCTTATTTCCCCTTTTAATCTCGACGCCTCATAGGTCGGTTTGATTTTGAATCATTGTTCATCGACCTTTATTGCGATCATTCCTACCTGGGCCGCGTTGTTGTATGCGGTTTTTCATTTCATCACGCAATCTTTCTAGACCCATTACAAGACGCATTTGTTGCATAGGCTCGAGTCCTGCGCGCATATCCTGTTCAAACTTCTCTCGACTCACCGTATCTCGTTGATATCGAATAGCAAACCACTCATCGACGATGGATTTCAGCTTGACGTTTTTTTCGGCAGAGGATCCACCACCTGTCTCAATAGCTTTCATCTTAGGGCCGAGAGATCTCAGTTTGTCATTAAAAACCCGCATCTCAGTAATATGAGCGGCCATCACTTTTCCCATAGAGGCAACTTGGGCATCGGTGAGCTTTAAATTTTTTTGTAAGCGCATTAGGATACGAGGATCCATTTTGTCGCGCATACCACCGCGACCCTCCATGCGACCACCTCTGGGTGGCTCCGGAGGCCTATTAGCATCTTGAATCGCTACAAGAGCAGGGGGTAAAAGCAGAAGATGAATCATAAAACTCCTTATTAATGAAAAGGTTGAAAATTTAATAACGATTCGAATCGTCGAAGTCGGTCGAGTCGAGGTAAGTTAAAAGTACCTCTATTTCCTTAGAGTCAAAGTAATCAATAAAGGTTGAGATATCATCTGACTGAGCTAAATCGCTTGATGTTGGAAACCAATCCGGGTCGTAGGAATCTGAGGCGAGATTGTTCAATGCCTCGGTTGAGATTTCGGTAGAGACGGTCTTGGATGGGTTACTTTGTGAATTTTGAAAGGGTATCTTTGGTTCAAGCACTAGAGATCCCAAAGTGACAAGAAAAACAGCTGCTATAGGAGCAAGCCATTGTTGCCAATCGGCACTTTGGACAGGATAAATTTGTTTGACAACACGTGCCGGAAGTTCCTCAAAATAGTGATCAGGAGTAGAAGAGACTAGAAGATCCTTAGGTTGATCGGCTTCGGCTAGAAGAAGGACGTGGGCAATGCGACAGGACGAGCAGGATGCACGATGAGCCCTGATTTCAGGGGTCCATAGATAAGGATCTTGTTCCAAAAGATTTTGGAATTGATCGCAAGTTAAACGTTGTAAAGTCATTTTTTTAGTTTTCCTAGGGATGTGCTTAAGTTCCGAATTGCATGATGAATATGTGATTTTATACTTCCGACGGTGGTACTCATGTCACGGGCGATCGTTTCGTAGTTATTTCCCGTCTCAAGGCGGAGTTTTAAGGCTTCTCGTTGTCGAGGAGGGAGTTCGGTCATGGCTTCTCGTAGAAGGATTAGCTGCTCTTCATCAAGGGCCTGATCGAATTGAGTCTCAGTTTGAAGAAGGGCTGAATGTTCTCCAAGTTCCTCAGCGTATGCATCGAGGCTGGTGGCTACACTACGTTGTCGGTTCAGATAATTTAATGACTGACGAATGGTGACGGTAATGAGCCATGTTCGGAAAGAAGATTCAAATCTAAAACCCGAAAGACTCTTTATGACACGAAGAAATGTCTCTTGGACGACATCATCAGCATCCTGATGATGTTTTAGAATAGAAAACGCCTTACCGTAGACGTCGCGTGAGAAACGCTGAATGAGTTGAGAAAGAGCTTCTTGATCGCCGGCCTGGGCGCGACGAACCCAATCGTTGATTTCGGGACCGTGATAGGACCCTAATGGGTTGGAATCAGAACTCATAATGTGAAGATACCAATAGGGGGCCTTCAAAAGATGGGCACTATATCCCTTACTCCTTAGACCCTATAATCTTCCTAGGGTTGAGCCCCCCCCAAAAGCCCATTCATTAGGCCCAGAAAGGAAATAATCCATGGACACACCCATTAAGATCCTCATGACCGCTGAAGTTCTCAAAAAACGCGTAGAAGAATTGGGCCGGCATCTGAGTCAAACCTATGAGGGGCAGGTTCCTGTTCTTGTTGGACTCCTAAAAGGGGCCGTTCCTTTCTATGCGGATCTTGCTCGTGCAATGACGATTGCTCTTGAAATGCAATTTATGCAGGTGAGTAGTTATGGTGCAGGTATGAAGAGTTCTGGCCAACTCAAAATACAACAGCATCTCACTGAAAGCATCGAAGATCGTCAGATCATTTTAGTGGATGATATTATGGATACCGGTCTGACTCTTTTTGAAATTAAAGAATATTTGATTAAACGTGGGGCAAAGGATGTAAAGATCTGTACGCTTCTCGATAAACCGTCTCGCCGTCTCTTTCCTATTCACCCTGATTTTATTGGTTTTGAAATTCCTGATTATTTTGTAGTAGGTTATGGTTTAGATTATCAAGAACGTTTCCGAAACTTACCTTACCTGGGAATTTACACTCCGTGATGAACAAAATAGTAATACTGACAACTGTTTTGTGGATTAGTTGTGGCTATCAACGCCTAGATCGTATTCCCAATCGTAATGATCTTATTCGTCCTGGCGATATTGTTGAAGTCGTAACGTTTACCAATGCGACGTCGCGTCAGGGTATCGAAAGTCTATTCACGGAAGCCCTGCGATATCAAATCGCCAAATCTACTTCATGGAAATTGACGCAAAATCCCAATGAATCGCAATGGATTTTGAGAGGTTCGATTGACCGCTGGGATACACGTTCCCTATCCATTAATTTGGGACAGGGACTCACGAGCAGCAGTGCGGGTTCCCCCACGCGCATAGAAGTGGTTATCGAGGCTTCCTTAGATTTAGTCGATCGTAAGACGGGCGCTATTATCTTTTCACGTCGAGGTCTCACTTTTTCTAATCAATATCGCATGGATCAGAACTTTTTAAATTTTATCAACACTGAAGATCAAATGTTTCGAGCACTTTCTAAAGATTTTTCTCAAAGTTTCTTAATCCAATTTCTTGAAGCACGTTAGGGCCGAATGTCAACTTGGGTAGAACATAAATTTGCATTAATCCATGGCGATGATGCCGACGAGCGCCAACGACTCATCACCGCATGGAAAATAAAACACGTCGATACGACTTGGGGTGAATTTGGACTTCGTGTATGCTCTGAACAGGCAACGTGGGCAGAAATTTACAATGCTCTGAACGAACCCCCACCTATGGGTGCAGATACCGTGGCTGTAATAGTACCTTCGATGGATGATTTGCTGATCAAAAAGGACATTCCCGATGCGATGCTTCGCTTACTGCAGGATCCTCCGGCCCATCAACATTTTTTAGGTGTTGCCTTTGGCGCCGTTACAGAGGCCAAGGGTCGGGGTTTGGGGCGAGCTCCATGGACCCAATGGGTCAAGCAAGGTCGTATTTGCAAGGTGGGCGAACTCGCCCCCAAGGAAGCTCCTGGCTTCGCTCAACAATGCGCACAAAATCTAGGCTTGAAACTTCCCATCGATGCGGCTCAGTTTTTAATTCAACAGGTGGGTGCTCATCCAGCACTCATTCGTCGCACTATAGAAGTCTTAGATCTAGTTTGCAGTTCTCGCACGGTATCTCTTGTTGAAGTTCAGCAAGTAACTTTTCGTCTTGAGGCGCAAAGTGGTTTTGCTTGGAGTAAAGCATGGAAGTCCGGTCAACTTGCAACAGCGCTAGTCGCTCTACAAAAATCTTTCGATGATAAAGAAGAACCCATCAAACTACTCGGTCAAGCTCGGTTAGAGGTGGAGCGCATTGCGCGCTATTTAGAAGCACAAGAGCAACGTGTTTCTTCCCAAGACCTCCCAGATTTTTTGGGACTCAGCTCTCGTCAGGCATTCTTGATCGATGACATTCGTCGGGTCGGCATGCGTTTGCGACCTAAAGATGTCCAATCTCTGCTCCATAAGCTAACTCAGTGTGATAGGGATATCAAAGGACTTACTCTTGCCGGCGCCCGGACACCGCTTTTGGATCTCACTATTGCACTGTCCCGTGCGTGGGCTCGCTGAGGCGGGAGATGATCGGTCTTGAGTCTCACCTAAGACAGCGAGACAATAGATAAGGAAGCTCACCTAAAAGGGAATCATGTCGGATTGTATTCTCCCCCATTTGACCCCTCAACAGGTTGTTGAGGATAAATCTCTTTTGCCAAAAGATTGGGCACTTCAGTTTAAGGATTCTTCCTTAGCAGGTTTTCATTTAGCGGTTCTTGAATTGATCCGACGAACCTCTTCGCGTCTCCCCCAAGACGTAATTGACGCTTTGGTAAGAGGCCGAGATGCCGAGACCCACAATTCGCGAGCTTTTAATACTTTGAATGACATGGTGAAAAATATTTTATTAGCGGATGGCCATGTCACACCGTTGTGCCAAGATACCGGAACTATTATTTTTTACGTGAAGCACCCCACGGGACTTTCTCAAATCACCATGAAAAAACATATCCGCCAAGCGGTAGTAGAAGGTACCGAGCGGGTATGGCTTCGTCCTAATTGCGTCGAGAGTCTTTCGGGAAAAAATACTGGTAACAATTTAGATCCCTTTGCAGATGGCCACCCCGTTATTCACTTCGAAGAATGGGATCGGCCCGAAATTGAAGTAGGCTTGATGCTTAAAGGGGGCGGATGTGAAAATGTCGGAGCTCAATATCGATTGCCCGATGTCCATCTAGGAGCAGGGAGAGACATCTCAGGGGTACGAAAATGTATTATTGATGCGGTCATGAAAGCCCAGGGGCAAGGTTGTTCACCGGGAATTCTCGGCGTTGCTATCGGGGGCGATCGTATCACCGGTTACGAACATAGCAAAGCGATACTCATGCGTACATTGGGAACCCCACATCACAATTCTGAGCTAGCGCAGATCGAAACTAATCTCACCCATGATCTCAATACCTTGGGTATTGGACCCATGGGCTATGGTGGGAAAACAACCGTCCTTGGACTCTTCATTGATGAACTTTATAGACATCCCGCTAGTTTTTTTGTTTCTATTTCTTATATGTGTTGGTCCTCGCGTCGCCGCATCATGACTTTAGATGCGATGGGTCATCCTCATTTCAACTAAGCCACCATGCTGCATCACCTTACGACTCCCCTCACTGAAGACAAGGTACGTCAACTGAAAGTAGGAGACGAGGTTTTACTCAGTGGTCGATTAATACTGAGTCGCGATGTAGGACATAAATACATGAAGGAAGAGAAACCTGAATGGCTAAAACCCCTTCTTAAAGATATGGTCATTTATCATTGCGGACCTGTCGTTCATCAAAAATCAGATGGATCATGGACCTTTATTGCCGCAGGACCTACCACTAGTATTCGAGAAGAGCCTTATCAAGCTGACATTATTGAGCACTATCAGGTTCGTGCTGTCATCGGTAAAGGCGGTATGGGTAATCAGACCAGTCGAGGTCTACAAGCGACGGGCGCCGTATACCTCCATGCGACGGGTGGAGCCGGCACTTTATTGGCCGAGTGTGTAGAGAGGGTTGTGGAAGTTCATAAACTCAAAGAATTTGGAAGTCCGGAAGCCTTTTGGGTGATTGAAGTTAAAGATTTCCCAGTTGTCGTCACTATGGATAGCCACGGAGCTTCACTGCATGAGCAGGTAGCACAGTCCAGTGCAAAAATTGCTGAACAACTGATGAAATCTTAATGGATTGGGATCATCTTCATAGATATCTTTTACGAACGCTCGAAGAACTCACTTCTGTCGAGGAAGCTCAAGCAGAAGCAAGGCTCTGGATAGAGGATGGATACGGACATAATCTAGCTTGGTTAGCTTTGCATGGCAAGGATTCCGTCGACGATAAAATTCAGCGTCAACTTGATACATGGATTGAGCGAAGAAAAAAAGGAGAGCCCTGTCAGTATCTTTGGGGTCGAACACAGTTTAGGGGACGCTTTTTCCGATGTGATGATCGCGTTCTCATTCCCCGACCCGAGACAGAGCTGGTTATTGAAGAAGCGCTATCAAGGCGACTCTCTAGCGCGTCCATGAGGGTATGGGATGTGGGAACAGGCAGCGGAATTATTGGTATCACGCTAGCACTTGAAACTCAATGGACGATTACAGTCTCGGACCTGAGCTCCAAAGCTCTTGATTGTGCTCAAGAAAACGCTCACGATCACCAAATTCAATTGAAATTTGTCCAAAGTGATTTGCTTCAAGCTTGCACGGATTCGTTGGATATGGTTATTGCTAATCTTCCCTATTTGAGCCCACTTATCCGAAATCAACTCCAACCCGAGTTGCACTTTGAACCCTCGCAAGCCCTCTTTGCTGAAGATGCAGGCTACGCTCTTGTTGAACGCCTCCTTAAAGAGGGATGGGATCACCAGGTTCCACTGATGATTTTAGAGATTGGACATGATCAGGCCAATCAACTTAAAAGAATCGCCAAAAAAATCGGTTGGCCACATGTCCAAACCACACGTGATTGGAATGGTTTTGATCGAGTTCTTGTTGTCGAGAAACCTTAATCTAAAATTGGTAGACCGCGCCTAAAACTGCCGTCACCTTATTCGTGCGATTTACTAATAGACTTCGGCTCGCTTCACCTTGTAGTTTTGAATAACCTGTCATGGCGAATAAAGACCACTTTGGGGACAATGTGTAGAAAGCGTTAATATTCACACCAATACTTTTTAATCCGGAACCAGTACCAAAAATATTACGACCGTATGTTTCATCCATCCATGAAATGACCCCGGAAGAGCCCAAGCGGATGTCCTTAGTTTCCATGAAGGTATATCGAAGATCTGCATCCAGGGATAAACCGCGATTGTCATTATTGCCCATTCGTTGTTTTAAGGTGATGCCCGCCCTCCAAAGACCTAAGTCATAGCTCCCATTGAGTCTCAATTCGGGCTGAATAGAATCTGTTTCTCTTCGTTTATCAAATCCAGGAGCTATGAAAGCCCCATAAGACCATCGATCACCGGAACGCAACCGAATACCTAATCCCTCGACGGGAGAAAAAACAACTGGGCCATAACGAGCTGAGAAATACGGGACCACTCTCACTTTAGATCCTCCGCTACCCTGATAAGCCGATGAGACGATGGAGGCGAGACCGCCTGTAAAACTCCAGGCACCATTGGTAGAGACACTATCCCAACGATTGGTAGATTGTGCCACTAGCGTTAAAGAAACCATTGTGGTTAAAAATAATCGAATAAGAAACATGGGGACACCTTAGAAGTAAATTTAAAGAAATGAAGGTTGGTTTTGCGTCAAAACCGACAATGTGAGGATACCAATAGGGGGCCTTCAAAAGATGGGCACTATATTCCTTACTCCCTAGACCCTATAATCTTCCTAGGGTTGAGCCCTAGAGAAACCGCATTCATATATGGGGAAATGTAATTTCTGAGGGAGATGATGTGAATTTTATATTTGGAGCTTTTCCTCCTGAATTAGGCTCATGGTTGGAAAATCCACCTTTGGGGTGGAAGGCACATGTCATTGGTATTGGAGGCATTGAGGCAGGGCTCTCTGTCCAAACTTTACTTCAAAGTAATTCATGTTCGCGAGTTTTATTCATTGGCACTTGCGGGTCTTTTGATTTAAAAAAATATCCCTTAGGATCTATCGTGGAAGTTCGGGAGGCCATTGCTAAAAGTTTGGGAGAAGCTACGGGTGATAGTCATCGACCTTCTGAGGAAATTATTCAATGGAATCAGAGTTGGTCGCTTGGGGGGCTCCCTTTAGTCCGAGCCGTTTGTCCTCCTGCCATGACTCACAGCGAAGCAGCCTCCAAAGAACTAGCTTCCTTTGGCGAAGTAGAACATTTAGAAACAGCCTCAGTTTTTGCAGCTTGTGCACGTCATCGAATCCCAGTTACGGCCTGTCTTGCAGTCTCCAATGGAGTCAGTCCCGAAGGTCACCAACAATGGGAAGATCATCATAATCAGGTCATGCAGGAACTTCGGTCTAAACTTTCAAAACTCCTTGTTTAGGTTATATATTTTTGAGCTTCAGCATTAGCTAATCGATCTACTCGTTCGTTTTCGGGGTGCCCGGCATGGCCTTTAACCCAATGGGTAGTGAGTTGGTGCCGCTGAGATTGAGTCTCCAAGCGAATCCATAGATCAAGGTTCAGCACTGGTTTTCCATTCGATTTCTTCCATCCTTTAATTTTCCAATTAGGCATCCACTCATTCAGGCCCTTAAGAACATATTCGCTATCTGAATAAATAGTCACTCGAGATGATCGGGGAAGACCTTCTAGCGCCTCAAGGACCGCTAAGAGTTCCATGCGATTATTCGTGGTCGAAACTTCTCCACCTGTACTAATCTGTTCGAGTCCGTCTGCATGTCTTAGAATGTATCCCCAACCCCCCGGGCCCGGATTCCCCAAGCAGGCACCGTCGGTATAAAGCTCATAGGTAGACATGTCCATATTCTGTTCCACGAGATGACTCAGTTCAGTGTAATTTGATAATCGGGACTATTATGAATTTTCCTAAAATTTTATTAACCCCACAGCCTCTCCAAGTAGAGGAGCTTCGTAATGCACTAAAGAATCCTACAGCGGGAGCCGTCGTTATCTTTGAAGGTCGTGCACGCAATCATCACGACGGAAAGACCGTTACTAAGTTGTTCTATGAAGCTTATGAATCTAAAGCTCTTGAAATGTTGCAAATTCTCAGAGCAGAAGCCCTTGAGCGCCATCAATTAGCTGATTGCATCCTTCATCACCGAATCGGAGAAGTTCCTATTACTGAAACCTCTGTGGTGATCGGATGTACGAGCACTCATCGTCGAGAATCTTTTCAAGCTACGATTTGGTTAATGGATACGATTAAACATCAATTACCCATTTGGAAAAAAGAATTTTATGAGGATCAAACCTCTGCTTGGGTCGAATGTGAACATCGATACCCCTCTAATTCATGAGTTCCATTAGCATTTCTAAGCCTAGGACTACCCAAGACTCGTGTCGTTGGATAGTCTAAATATTCACCTTCGGGAGTTCCCATGTGCCCTATGCCAGATGACTTAAAGCAGGAACCTAACGGTGATGATGAATCCATTGAAGTCGAGGTCGTAGAGCTCGTGGACGATCAAGGAGAAAAAGAAGAATTTGTCATCTTAGAAGAAATTACCTTCGAGGGAAGACCCTTCTGCATTATGGTTCCTTTAGAAGATATTCAAGCTCATAATGACGCCCATGACGCCGACACACCTCATAGTCATGATGATGAATCCACCATGAATTTGGAAATTTTTGAAGTAAAGGGCGATAGTTATGTTCCTCTCGAAGATGATGCCTTAGCCGAACGACTCATGGCCCATCTAGATGAACAAGCAGATCAACTCGCTGATGACGAAGATTAATTCATTGGCTTTGCCTTTAAACTAAAGAAATGCCTAACGATTCATTCTCCGACGAACAACACGCTAACCCCAAGTCATTGTTAGATCATATTTCAGACGATGCCCCGGTCATAGATCAGGCTCGTGAGATTGGACGACGATGTGCCGAAGTGGGATTCGAGTGGGCAACCGCCGCGGAAGTCATGAAGAAAGTCGAAGAGGAGTTACGAGAACTGCAAAGTGAAACATCGCGAGAACGCCAAACGGCTGAACTAGGCGATTTGCTCTTTAGCCTTATTCAATGGGCCCGAAAACAGGAAATTGATCCACGCGAAGCCCTTCGATTGCAAATGATTCGATTCAAATCACGTTTTAAAAATGTTGAGCGCCTGGCTGAGCCATTCGGTGGTGTTGCCGCCTGTTCTTTGGAGCAATTGGAATCCTTTTGGCAAGAAAGCAAACGGATTCAACCATGAAACTGCTCCCATTTTATTGCGTCACTCTTACTCATTCGGATTGGTCATCAGCACTTCATTACACCCGAGACCTTGGTGGAGATACTTTACCGGAATTAAGACTCGATCTTTTTCTTAAAGAAAATCCTAGCCAACTTGTCCGTGATTTACGGGGTCGTTGTATTGTAAGTTGTCGTCGATCTAGCGAAGGTGGCCAATGGCCCGATGATCAAGATGTCGAACGTCTACGCTTATTACGAATCGCTTATGAGGCTAATCCCCAATGGATGGACTTGGAATGGGATCTATCACTTCCAGACTGGTGGGAAATCGATGGACCTACTTCGCTTTTGCGGTCGGTTCATGTTGCCCCTGGAGTTCTAGATCTTAGGGACCGGTACCAATCTCGACCTCAAGGCGATGCTTTCAAATGGGTTGGAGTAGCTCAAAACCTCTCAGATAACGCCGCTATTAAAAAAATTCTCGAGAAATCTCGAATTGACAAGGTAGCTTTATCGGCGTTCCTCTTGGGCCCCAAGGGACTCCCAAGTCGCTATCTCCAACGACATTGGGGGGGATCTTTTATTTATGTTGGTCCCGATGGACAGATACCCGCAGTGAAAAATCAACCTTCCTTGGAATTATCACGCAAAATAGGTTGCGAACGAATGAACCAAGAAACCATCGTTTCGGGTCTGATCGGTGAACCCATTCTTCATTCGAAGGGATTCGAATTTCACGCCGAGCAATTTATGATTGAAGAAAAGAATATAGCTTATATACCCTTTGAGACAGGAGATGTTAAAGAAGCCCGATTAGCCATCGAGAGTCTTCAAATTCAAGGACTGAGCATTACTTCACCTCTTAAAAAACATTTATCCGAGCTTTTAGATTTTCCTTCGATTATGAATACAATCTGGAAACGCACCTGGGGAGATACGTGGCAACGAGCTAATACCGATCAACTCTCTTTTGAAGATGCCTTGACGCAATTAGACCGAGGCCCCATTGTTATCCTCGGTGACGGGGCTGTCGCCACGATTTGCTGTCAATCACTGCAGAAACTAAAACGCCCCTTTTTGCAGGTGAGCCGTCGACACCCCGTTGCCATCAAAGACATCAAACTTCTGGCCCCAGTCGGAGTGGTTCAAGCAACGTCATTAGGTATGAAATCGCGAGATCCCCTCCCATTCCCAGATCACTTGGCGGCCATGACCGGATCCTTAAAATGGGGGATGGAATGGGTATATAAAGAGGCTACCCTCTTTGAGCAATGGGCCAAAGGGATCCCAGTCGTCTTTGTTGATGGTCAAAAACTTTTCAAACATCAGGCGCTACTTCAACACCGTATGTTTTTTCAGATGCAATATACAAGGCGATTGAAAACGACTTCTTTTGGAACCTTGCTTCGGGAGGCCCGTTTGGCATCTCAGTTATCACTTGATGATGTTTCTGAGAAACTTCACATTGCAATCAATATCCTTGAGGCGATGGAAGAAGATCAGTGGCATCTTTTGCCTACGGGCCGCTCGAGACCTCTCGCTCGTCAGGTCGCTGAGTTTTTACTCTTTCTACCCGAAGATCATTCAGAGGCTTTCGAGAGTGTTCCTGCTTTTCAAGATCCCGATACAGTTGGGGCTTCCACTGGAATGACCTTCCGGGAAAAAATGATGCGCCTAGGTGCAGCACTTTCGACAGGTATCATCGCTGTGGCACTTTTTTATCCTGGAGAATTTATTGGGGAGAAAAAAAAGAGTGTCGCAATTACCCCTTTACCATCGCCCAATCCTACACTGCCTCTTGTAATACCACCTTCAACACAGCAGGATATTCTTCCGGTCCTTGGAGAGTTTGACGCTATACCCTTATCAGATCTCATTGTTCTTGAAATCACTGCTCAATCAGAAGTTCAGATTGATTTAGTTATAGATGATCTAGCTCAACCTGTGCCGCTTAAACTGATTCCTCAGCAAACCATCTTCAGGCGCTTGCGCTCAGGATTTAAACTTCGAAGTATGCAGCCAGAAAACTTTCAATTTACCGTAAACGGTAAAATTCAGAATTTCCCCCGAACAGCAGGGTCCTCACAGAATCAGCTATGGGAGGTCGTATATGACCGCCAGGGAAAGATCATTCCTAATCGGTAGGGGTTCGAAGAGGAAATCTAAGTGTTTGACCTGGGGGTAGGGTAACGAATTCTTTCTTATCTATTTGACGTTTGATGAGAGCTTCCTTGAGATCTCGAGGGGGTTGATTTAGATCTTCAGATGAAAGTTTGAAGGTACCCCAGTGCACACCCACAGAAAGTTTTGAGCCAATTTCCTCATGAATACGGACCGCTTCTTCCGGGTTAACATGGTGAATTTTCATGAACCATCGGGGTTCGTAACTTCCAATGGCAATAGCCGACAAATCAAAGGGTCCAAGCGATGCGATCTGGGGAAAGATATCGGAGTAACCAGTATCTCCTGTGTAATAAAATTTGAAGTTTTGACTTTGAACTACCCAACCGCCCCACAGTGTCTTATTGCGATCCCAGATTACTCGAGATGACCAATGATGGGCAGGAACGAGAGTATAGTTTTGTCCTTCATGAACAAAACTCTGCCACCAATCGAGTTCTTCTGTTCGGGGGATTCCTTGATTTTGCATCCATGTTTTTAATTTGAGAGGAACCAAAAAAAGAGGCGAACCTCCGGTTTGGTTTGAAAGAGATTTCAGAGTGGGAAGATCTAAATGATCGTAATGAGAGTGAGAAATAATGACTACATCAATACGGGGGAGATTCTTAAGACTTATAGGGGAGGGGAACAATCGTTTAGGTCCAATGAAAGAAACAGGTGAGGCGCGTTCTGTCAGATGAGGATCCGTGAGAAAGGTTTGCCCCCCCATTTGAACTAAGCAAGAGGAGTGGCCTAACCAGGTAAAAGTTACTTGACTCCGATTAGATTTCAAAAAAGATAGATCAGGCATTACGGATTTCAGCTTAATGTCGATAGGGTCGAGTGGATTATCATCCACCCAACTTCTATTGACAAGCCTCTCTATTTCATCGATCACATTAGGAGCATCTTTTCGGGTATGCGGGCTCTTACCCCCATTGACGAAACGCCCCTGGACCATTTTTGCACCTTCCTTCTTCTCGCTAGAGGATGCTTGTGCTTTTAGAAGTGTTAACCCTATGAATACAAGAACCAGTAAAAACCTAAAGTAAATCATGAAGATCCCTCGACAAAACTCGATGTGTACCCGGTGAGTATTTTAGACAAGCTCCTAAAAGAGCTCGACTCACTTGGTGAACAGAAATCGGTCTCCATTTTTTCGGAATGAGCGGTATTAGGGGCGTAAAAAAGGTTAATAAGAGGGTTTCGCCTAAGCGGAATGATCGCCGCAGCCCCCCCCTCAAGAGGGAAGGTTGAATAATGGTCAGGGAATTCAAATGAAGGGATTCGAGATAGTCCTCCATTTCGCCTTTAGTCCTGAGGTAAAAATTAGAGGATCTCGAGGATGCACTTAGCGATGAGATCACAGAGAAGCTTTGAATATTTAACTCTTTAGCTAGATCGCCGAGTTGACAAACCCAATTCAAATCGACTTGTCGAAAAGATTCTTTAGATCCTGCGTCCCGAAGAGTCGTCCCTAAGCAGCATACATAAGCATCCGCTTTCCACCAGGAGGCATTTAGATCCCATGCATTAAAATTTAGAATGGGGTTCTGTAATTTAGAATGTATAGGCAGGGGACACCGAGTCGGTGCAATAATCTGAGTAATGTTTGGATGCGCCAGGGCTAACGATAAAAAACTTTGGCCCGAGAGTCCTGTGGCACCCATGAGTAGAATTTTCATGGTAATTTCATCATACTAAAAAAACTTTTAGTACAGCGCTTAACCGTACTGATCAATCGCTTCTTGTATGGATGAACCCTCAGCAGGATAGGGGCTTTAGGATGCCTAGGGGTCTAGCCCAACAGCAGTAAAAGGTCGGATAACGAGAAACCCTTGTCTAGACTGGAGCGGGCGATGGGGATCGAACCCACGACGTCCACCTTGGGAAGGTGGCATTCTACCGCTGAATTACGCCCGCAAAAGCCAAAGGGATAGATTACCTTAATCTACAGATG
>SXGQ01848257.1_pt1 | contig 18802 bp, 16 predicted proteins | sample 3178371 | NCBI WGS metagenome assembly SXGQ01 (sample SAMN11356859, study PRJNA531348) | freshwater metagenome | isolation source: freshwater sample F1-20 | place: China: Fuxian Lake, Yuxi | collected 2017-12-25 | reverse complement strand
CGGATGTCCTTGATCTCGAGACAAGATTGCCAGGAGATCGATGCGGCCGATCCGTTCGCAGCCAAGAGGGTGGAGTTCAATCTACCGCCGGGAGTCATTTATCTCGACGGTAATTCGCTTGGTGCGTTGACCCATGCCGCCGCTCATCGGGTGCAGGAGGTCGTCTCGACCCAGTGGGGCAGAGATCTGATCAAGAGCTGGAATCTCCATGGTTGGATCGATCAGCCTCGGACCTTGGGCAGACGCCTTGCCCCGTTGCTTGGGGTCTCTGCCGATGACGTTGAGGTCTACGATTCGACGTCCGTGAATCTCTTCAAGATTGTAGCGGCCGCGGCGCGAGATCGCGGAACACGATACAAAATCGTGACTGAGCGTGGAAATTTTCCGACTGATCCGTACATGTTGGACGGTTTGGCCGGGCTGGTGCCGGGTATCGAAGTGGTGCATGTCTCACGCGATGAGCTCGCCGGTGCGATCGACCCACAGACGTTCCTCGTCGTGCTGACCCATGTTCATTATCAATCCGCCGAAATGTTCGATCTGGCGAGGATCACTCAGCTCACTCACGACGCCGGCGCAAAAATTCTTTGGGACCTCTCGCATTCTGTCGGCGCGGTGCCCTTGGCCCTCTCCGCGGCCCGGGCGGACTTCGCTGTGGGGTGTTGTTACAAGTATCTCAACGGCGGGCCCGGTGCGCCCGCCTTCATGTATGTTCGCCGCGATCTGCAAGATGCGCTGAAGCCCGTGCTGTCTGGATGGCTTGGGCATGAACGACCCTTCGATTTCACTGAGGAGTATATTCCCGCGCAGGGAATGGCTCGACATCGCTGTGGTACGCCACCCATCATCGCGTATGCGGCACTCGAGGGCGCTCTGACCGTCTTCGATGGCGTCGATATCCATGACTTGCGAAGCAAGTCGATCGCCCTGTCCGAACTCTTTATCAGTTTGGTGGAAGATCAGGGACTCGGAGGCGAACTGACCCTTATCTCGCCACGCATTACCGCTCGGCGCGGTAGTCATCTTGCCTTTGCTCATCGCGATGGATATAGCGTCATACAGAGACTGATCGCGCGTGGCGTGATCGGAGACTTCCGTGCACCGAATCTTCTGAGGTTCGGTTTCGCGCCGCTTTATTTGCGTTATGTCGATGTTTGGGATGCCGTCGAGATTATGCGCGACGAGGTTCGTCGTTGGCGAGAATCCGGTGGGGCATCCATCGCCCGTATGGCCGTAACCTGACTTCAGGGAGATAATCAATGTCCGTCACTGCAATGGTCATGATCAAGGCGCAGCCGTCTCGAAGCACGGCGCTTGCCAAAGAAATCGCCGAAGTCAAAGGCGTCAGCGAGGTATTTTCGGTAGCGGGCCGTTTCGACTTGGTCGCAATCGTGCGGGCACCCAGAAACGAAGACCTGGCCGACATCGTGAGCGGAGAGATTCACGCGCTGTCGGGCATTCTCGATTCCGAGACGCTCATCGCATTTCGAGTTTACAGTCGTCGTGAGCTGACCGAGGGCACGGCTCTCTTCATGGACGAATAGAGCGCCTGACCAGCAGAGCCGATAGAAGCCAGAGCCCGACGAATAATCCCGTGAAGGGAATCATGAAGCGCAGCGTATGGGCTGACGCCAGAAAAACAGTCGAGAACTGTACTGCCGCCATGATGACGAGCAGCTTGACCAGCACGGCCGCCTTGAAGCGCCCGATGAGAGCGCCCAGAAAACCCATCGCAGGTATCGCCAAGAAAACCAGATTTCCGGAGTTTCGCTCATCGCCGATGATGCCGACGGCTAGATTGATGTAGATGAGAACGAACCCGCTGAGGGCGGCGAGGGCGACTCCGGCTCGATAGAGCCCGTTAGTTGAGGCGCACGCTGCGAGCTCGATGGTGCCGCAGACGGCGGCGAGCAATGCTCCGACAACTAGAAAGTCTTCGAGCCCCCACGCAATTTCGTTGCTGAACTGCATGGCGATCGCGGGTAACGCCAGAAGAGCCGCGGCGCTGAGCCACATCGGAGCACGCCAGAGTGGTCGAGTAGTCATGTCAGTTGTCTCAAGGAACAGTTTAGATCACTTCGGCGAGCTCTAAGTTCCTATATGTTAAAAACCTAACGTAAAACTTAAATGAGTCGACCCTGTGATTGACCAAGACAGCAATACTGTTGCGCACATCCATAACGATTTACCGCTCGTTTCCTCTCTTTGGGGGGGGGGGATGGCGCGGGCAGGGGAAACAAGATGCTGTTGATGAAAAACCAATGGCTTGCAGCGCTGCCTATTACTCTACGTCAGTCTTGGAAAAACAACCTGTCGATGGTCGAGCTCAAGATAAGGACATAAGGTGACTCTCGGCACGCGAGAGGGCAGCGTGTTCTTTCCGATCAATTGTGTCGCCCGGATTTCCGGGCGCTCGGGAAACGGACAGAAATCCTATCTCCGATTTTCGGGAGCCAACTTTCTGATCGGCCTCGCCGATTTGCTCAGTTTCGAGAACATACGTTACGAAGCCGAAGTATGCGGGGAGGGTTACGCGTTTTCTTTGCCAGTGTCGGTGATGATGTCAGCCATGCCGGCCAAGACCGAGCTCAGCGCCTTACGGGTTCAAGCCATCAGCCAGATTGCCGAGAAAGCGTTTTTCGATACTCATTGTATGGGCGCTCATAATGGGACACACCGATTGGCTCGAATTCTGCTCGAAGCGGCCGATGCATTCGGCGACGGACGTCCCATTACCCTCACACAACAAGATCTCTCCGATTTGCTTTTATTGCGCCGCGAAACAGTCAGCCAGTTGCTAGGTGACTGGAGCGCGCAGCAAATCGTATCCCTGCGGCGGGGCAGCATCGCCGTCGAAAATCGAGCGGAATTGCTGGCCCACTCTTGTAGCTGCTACTCGGTGATCAAGGAGTTCGAACGGGCGGAACTCACGCTATGGAGGGGTATTCCCTGGATTATCCCGAGCGTCTCTGAATACGCCTAAAATATCCTGCCGGCGTCGCGAGACGCCCTTTGGAGTTGGGATATCAAATGGGGATTCAGCCAGATTACCGGGTCATTCCCGAGCTTCCCGCCTCGGTATACGTCGCCCCTCTAAAGCGACCCACCGAACTCGGCGAGGATTGGCTCGAGCCCTCACAGCGCCAGTATTCCGCCGACGAGCATCGGATTTGGGATGACCTTTATGAGCGTCAGATGAGGCTGATGCCGAACCGAGCCTGCAAGGAGTTCCTGTTCGGCCTCGATAGCTTGAATCTCCACCGCGGGGGTGTTCCAAATTTCGACGAAATCAGCGAAGAGCTCCGCGGTCTGACGGGCTGGTCCGTGGTGCCGGTACCGATGCTGATACCGGATCACGTTTTTTATTATCACCTGGCTAACCGTCGGTTCCCCGCGGGGAACTTCATACGCTCCAGAGAGCAGTTCGACTACATCCAAGAGCCGGATGTCTTCCATGACGTCTTCGGTCATGTACCGCTTCTGACGGACCCGGTCTTTGCAAGTTACATGGAGGCCTACGGCCGAGCGGGCTGGAAAGCACTCAAATACAACCGGCTCAAGGCGCTATCCGCCTTGTACTGGTACACAGTCGAATTCGGTCTCATCCTCGAGGAAGGCCAGCTTCGCATTTATGGGGCGGGTATTTTGTCGGGCCCGACCGAGACTGTGTTTTCTTTGGAGAGCCAAGCGCCGAATCGTATCCATCTCAACGTCGATCGAGTGATGCGCACCGACTACACCATTTCCGATCTGCAGGCGACATACTTCGTGATTGAGTCGTTCCGAGAGTTGTTCCACATGACGGAGCAACGCGGCTTCGAGCCAATCTACGAGGCCTTGGCGCCGGGGTTTCAATACGCCAAAACCGCCGCGCTAGACACCGACCATATTTATCAACGCGGTACCCAAGAGTACGAGTTGCGCGGGGGCAGAGGATAAGGCGCGTCCCCGCTCTGTTGAACGCGATTCGCTACCAAGCGATGCCGTAATCTTCGCCGTGATTGCCCGAGCCGCCCCAGAACGTGCCGTTGGCGTGATCGATCATGATGGCGTTGATGGGGCCTGCCGTACGCGACTGGAATTCCAGTCGATAGCCGCGTTCGGTCAGCTCGCTTCTCACCCACCGCGGGGTTTCATCGTCGAGTAGCATCCGGCTCGGGCTTGTTTCGTGTTTACCGAAAGAGTCGCGTAGCTGGAAACTGTTCATGTTGGCCGCTTCGCTCGCCTGCTGCGGCGTCATACCGAACTCGACCATATTCAGAAAAAACTGGAGCAGGTTCTGATCTTGGCTATCACCGCCTTGAACGGCGAAGGCGAGCCAAGGTTTACCGTCTTTGACGGCGAGACTCGGAGTCAGCGTGACACGAGGGCGCTTGCCCGGTGCGACGACATTGAAAGGGTTTTCGCGCTCATCGAGCACGAAGGACTGCATACGCTGCGAGAGTCCGATGCCTGTTTTTCCAGCGATGACGGCCGGAATCCAACCGCCGCTCGGAGTCACCGATACGAGCCAGCCTTCGGCATCGGCTGCGACGACGGTAGTCGTGCCACGCCAGAATGGACCTTCAGGGTCATCGAGCGGGTAGCTGCGCATGACCGTTGGCGTCACACCCCCCGGCGAGTAGGGGCGTTCCTCGGTCGAAGTCGATTTGGTGGGACGTTCGGTGAACCACTTCGAATACGGATTGACGCCGCCCTCGAACGGATAGGGATCGCCCGGTCCGATTGTCGGGTCATTACGCTCACCGATGAGTGCCGCACGCTGCTTCGCGTAATCTTTGGAAAGCAAGCCGCGTACCGGTTCTGCGGGCGGAAATGCCGGATCACCATAATAAAAATCTCGATCGGCAAAGGCGAGGTTCATGGACTGATACAGGGTGTGCAGATAGCGCCCCGAGTTGTAGCCCATGACCTTAAGGTCAAAGTTTTCGAGGATGTTGAGTGCTTGCAGCATCATCGGACCCTGGGTCCAGACGTCGAGTTTGTAGACGTCGATGCCTCGGTAGCTCACCTGCCGCGGCTCCTCGATCTTTACCTGCCAGTTGGCGAGATCCTCACGGGTGATGAGCCCACCTTCCGCCTGAATGGAAGAAGCGAGTTCCGCAGCGATATCGCCACGATAAAAACGCTCGTAAGCCGCCATGATCGCCTGCTTGCGCGTCGCGCCACGCGCGAGTGCGCGTCTTTCGGCTTCGACCAACTTGCGTAGCGTGGCAGCGAGTTCTGGTTGCCGGAAGATTTCACCTGCGCGCGGACCTTCGCGTCCGTCTCGATCGACTGCACGACCGAGATGCGGGAGCATCACCCGAGCCGTGTTCGGCCATTCCTTGATCTTCGATTTATTGCGCTCGATGAGACCCGCGGTCTGCGCCTCGATGGGGTAGCCATCGGCGAGGTCGATGGCAGGCGCGAGAACTTCAGCAAGTGAAAGCTTCCCGTACTCAGCGAGCATGACGAGGATACCGCCGGGCGTACCGGGCGTCGTGGCGGCGAGCGGGCCGAATTCCGGCGGATACTTGAGCCCCTTAGATTTGAAGAACTCCGGCGTGGCACCCGTCGGCGCGACGCCGAGCGCGTTGATGGCGATGACCTTCTTGAGCTTGGGATGCCAGATGAGGGCTTGGATTTCACCGCCCCAGTGCAATACGTCCCACATCGTCGCCGTCGCAGCGATCATGGCACAGGCGGCATCGACGGCATTGCCTCCGCGCTCAAAGATTCGGGCGCCAGCAGTCGCACCGAGAGGCTTGCCGGTGATCGCCATCCAACGCTGGCCGTGGAGCGGGGGTTTTTCGGTGCGCTCCTGAGGAACAGCGAGTGAAGCGGTGAAAGCCAGAAGTGTGGCTGACACGACGGCAAGCAAGAATCTTTGACACATGATTCAGTGACCCTCGAATGCAACGAGAGCTTGGACGGGGATATTCAGAGCGCGGATTCGGTCGGCACCCTTGAGTTCAGGTAGGTCAATGACGAAACAGGCCGCGACGATGTCGGCTCCCAGTGAGCGTAGCAATGAGATCGCTGCGAGGGCGGATCCGCCCGTCGCGACGAGATCGTCGACGAGGATCACCTTTTCACCCTGACGAATGGCGTCGCGGTGGATCTCCATTTCGTCGCGTCCGTATTCGAGCGTGTATTCGACGCGTAGCGTCTCGTGCGGCAGTTTGCCTTTCTTTCGGATGGGCACGAACCCGGTGCCGAGCTGATGGGCCACTGCTCCGCCCAGAATAAACCCCCGCGCTTCGATGCCAACGACCGAACCCACATCCTGGTTTCGATAGGGTGCCGATAAGGATTCGACGGTCTCGCGGAAGGCCGCGGCGTCACGAAGCAAGGTCGTGATATCGCGGAACTGAATGCCCGGCTTTGGGTAGTCGGGGATGGTTCGGATGGTGTCTTTCAGCACGGGCGCACCTTAACATGACGCCCCATGACACACGTATCCCGAGCCTTACTCATCCGCAGCCTGATGCTGCTACTTCCGATAGCGTCTTCTGCAGCAGCGATGGGCGACGAGCCGCCCGTCATCGGCCGCGAGCAAGTGAACGCCACCCTTTGGATGCAGAAGGCGGCGGAATACGAAATCTCCGCGTTGCAGATCTATCGGCTTGCGACCGAGCGAATTACAACGACCATCGCTGCGCCCGGAAACGCGGCGCTCGAGCAGCAGACCGTTGACGCCGGCCGACTCGCGGCGATGCCGACGGCCATCATCGTGGATCTCGATGAGACCGTCCTCGACAACTCCTTCTATCAAGCGCGCCGAGCTTTGCTCGGCGGCGAGTACGACGAACCGTCGTGGCAGGCCTGGATGCGTGAGGCGTCGGCGCCTGCGATCGCGGGCTCGGTCGAGTTCTTGCAGGCGGCCTCCCGCGCCGGCCACAAAATTTTTTATGTGACGAACCGCGAGTGCCGACCTGTCGACGCAAGACCCGACGATGCGTGCCCCGCACGTACCGCGACGCTTCGTAATCTTCAGGCGCTCAATCTCCCCAATGCCGCGGAGCCGGACGCACTATCGCTTCGTCGTGAGCGACCAGAGTGGGAGAGCTCCGACAAGACCATTCGTCGAAAGTGGATCGCCGAGACGCATCGCATCGTCGCCCTGGTCGGTGACGACCTTCGCGATTTCGTCGATCGACCGGTCTATGCCGCGCGCGCGAACGAACTCGCTCCGCTGCTCGGTACACGCTGGTTCCTGCTGCCGAATGCCATGTACGGATCGTGGGAGCGCGCGGTCAGCGGAGGCGCCTGCACAAGCAGCATGTCTGCTGTAGAGTGTGCCGCGGCGACGACCCGCAAGCGCTATCAGGCTTTGCAGCCCGAACCCTCAGCGGGGGCAGTGACGTCCCGGTAGGGCAATGTCGACCCAGACGAGACGATGGTCCGAGCTCTGCTCGGCATCGTCGTTGACGAGCGCGAACTCCGCATCCTCTGCTCTCGGCCAAAAAACGCCTGATGTGCAGACCTCGAGATCTTTGGAAGGCAGTACGTAATCCACGCGCAAGTTGCCGACCGATCGAGGGCCGTCGGAGAAATCGCCGGTATCGAATGCCGGATCACCCCGCTGAGTCAGATTCGCACCACCTTGGCGAACCGCTGCTTCGACTGCACCGAGACTACGCGGCGCCAACGCACCGACCGCTGCCTCGCGATGGACTCGCGGATGCTCAAGCAGTTGTGCGATCGCACCGCTGACGCTTCCTCCATCGACGGGGTCAGCATTCAAATCCCCCGCGATGACGAAGGGGGCTTGCGCATCGAGCCCGCCGCGCCGACCTGAGTCATCGACGAGATAGCCCGTGCGATCCCGACCAATATAGTCCGCCCACAGACGGATCTCGTCGTGATTGCGACGACCGTTGCGATCTTCCGGGCCATCGAAGCCGGGCGGCGTGGGGTGGCTCACCAAAAAATGTAGCGTGCGCGGCGCCTCGCCCGCCGCAGTCGGCAGACGGATGGCCACGTCCCAGTGACTCTTCGATGACAACGGCAGCTTCGCGAGCGCCTCGTCGGAGTACCAGCCCGGCGGCAGCATCGCCCCCGGCATATCGTGCCAAAGAAATGTTCGGAATGTCCGGGTGATGTCGAGATCGATCGGAAACCTCGATAGCACCAACATACCGTACTGCCCGGGGAAGACCCCGAAACCGAGTGCATCGCCTCCGCCGCCGATCTTGCCATCGCGGTCGAAGTCGAGACCGCTCGGCACGCCGGTATTGGAGGGCGCGATGAAAGAGTAGGGATAGCTCAGCGGTTCGCCGCCGCCCTGCGAGACGCCGAGATAGTTCGTCTGGAATAGCGCAGGGGCTATCGGGTCGTAATCGAATTCATTGAGCAGTAGTAGATCGGGTCTGATCTTCTGTAGGACTGCGGCGATCGCCCGAGGCTGCGGCGAATCCCCTTTCGATAGCTCACGAGCCAGATCACCCTCGTTACGCCTGAAGAAACTGATATTCCACGCTGCGACCCTAAACGTCCCCTCGACCGCTGCCGGCGGCGCAGATGCGGCGTTGACCTGCGAGGAAATACTAAGCGAGCACAGTACGAGCGAGCCTACGGCCGTGGCTTTGGTCATACGAGTCATCACCCCCAAAGAAAAGGGGCGCCTTGCGGCGCCCCTTTTGTGTCGAGTCTCGTGAGACATCAACTCATCAGAACTCGTACTTCAGACCCACCTGGATCTGCCAGCGCGAGCGCTCCGTGTTGCGAGTCACACCGCCGGCCGGACCCGAAGCCGTCTCCGGGTTGAGCAGCGTCGAGTTCGCCGAAGTGATACGGTAACGGGCGCAAGTGAGGACGCCAGCGTCGTTCGACACGCCGTTCGAGTCGGCGCAGCTGACGTCGAACAGACGCACGTCTTCACCGTACTCCTCAATCACGCCCCACTTCTTGTTGATGAGGTTGAGAACGTTGCCGATGTCGAGCGTGACGCGAGCCTTGTGCCCGTCGGCGAAGCCCGGCAGTTCCTGACTGAACTGCATGTCCCACAGGTTGATCGCCTTGCTCGTGTACGAACCACGCGGGACGATGCCGCCCGTCGGGATATCGAACTTCGAGACGAGGGCGCGCAAGTTATTGAGCGTCGTCAGGCTGTCGAAGGCGACGAGCGGTGCCGAGGTGATCGTCACGACGGACGTCGACACCGTGGCTTCACCCGAGAGATCCGGCACGTAGGCGAGCTGCGCGGCACGGTTCACACCGAAGGTGGCATTACGGCTCGAGCCGCCGCTCATCGTGAACGTGACCGGGCGACCCGAACGCCAGTCGGCGAACAGCGAGATACGGGTCTCGAGATCGCCGAAGAGGTTCTTGCGCCAGCCGAACTCACCCTTCACGGCATCCGAGATCTCTTCCTGGCCACGCCCCGAGGTCGCGGTGTTCGGATCGAGCGCGGCGTACTGACTGCCGTAGAGCGAGCTTGCCGTCGAAGAGAAGCGGGCCGAAGCCGAGAACTCGTTCGCGTTCTGCTTCGAGTAGGAGAGGGAGAAGTTGAAGCCGTTGTCGAAATACTTCGACACGCCCAACGCCGCCGTCCAGATCGAGCCCGTGACATCCGGGTTGTAAGCCTGAATATCGCGACCGGAGCCCGGGTTGACCGAGCTGACCGTCGTACCGGCCACAGCCGTTCGCTGCGCCGAGGAGAGAGCATCGTAGCGAATACGACCATCCGGAGTGCGCGCCTGCTGACCGTTGACGATCAGGTTACGAGCGCGGATGTCGCGGAAGGCGAGGCCTTCCTTCGTGTTTACGTACACACCACTTGCCGACACGTTGTAACCGTCGCCGATTTCCCAGTTGACGGCGAGATTGACGCGCCAGTCGGAGGGCATCTTGAAGCCCGGGACGATCGAGTTGGTTTCGGAAGTGGCCGGAACCGTCGAACCGCCGAGCGCTGCCTGAACGGCAGCCGGGATCGTCGTGCCGAAGCTCGAGTTCACACCGACGTTGAGCGCTGCGGCACAGGCCGGGCTCGTGGCGCAGTTGACCGCACCCGTCAATTCCGTGAAGCCCGTCGCCGTGCGCTCGAACTGGATCGTGTTGTCGAGGATGCCGGTGTTGCTGAACGAGTTCGAGAGGAACACGTCCGGCAGACCGCCCGAGAAGAGACCGATGCCACCGCTCACCTTGATGGTGTCGGTCGCGCGCCAGTCGAAGGAGAAGCGCGGCATGAACACGCTCAGACCGTCATAGGTTTCCTGGTTGTTGAAACCAAAGCGGTTGACGAAGTTCGGGTTGAGCGCCGGCTTGTCACCGACGTTGTACATGTCGTAACGGGCACCGTAGGTGATCGTCAGGTTGTCGGTGACGTCCCAAGTGTCCTGCAAGAAGAGCGACGTCGTATCGTACGAGAAGTTCGCCGCTGCATCGTTCGCATTGCCCGAGAGCGCATTGCGGTAGAAGAGCTGGTTCGCACGACCGGCCGCAAAATCTTCGATCGAGTCGAAGTAGTACGTACCGTCGCTGTTCGGAACGAACAGGTTGAAGATGTCCTGACGCTGGAACTGCACGCCCGCCTTCACGAGGTGGTCGCCAGCCGTCAACTCAGCCGAGAACTGGGCCTGAGTGTTTTCGGTCTGCAGGAAGTTCGCGTGACGGAACTGGTCCGGTCCGAAGCGAACGATCGCAACGTTGGTCGAACCGTTGCGGCAGCTGAGCAGCGGGCTGCTCTGACCGGCCGCATCGAGGTTCGTCTGCGTCGTGCACACACGAATGTCGGCGAAGTTCTGACCCGCCGGCGGCTCTTGCAGGCGCGTGTAATCACGCTGCGACACACGGAATTCCGTCGAGAGGTTGTCGGTCCAGTTCGAGTTGAGCTGCATCGCCATCGTCTCGTCGAGCTCGCCCGTGAGATACCACTGCGAGTCGAGGCCGGCGCTGGTCGTACCGAGGTTCGTCCGCTGGATCACGCCCGACTCAGACTTGCGATAAGAGACCATCGCGCGCTGGTTGTCGGAGATGTTCCAGTCGAGGCGAGCCGTGTACTTCTCGTCCGTGATCGGCTTCGTCTGCGGGATGCTGCCGACCGGGTAGGTCGAACGATAGGTGTTCGCGAACACGTTGGTGACGGCTGCGATGTCGTTGGTGGTCAAGCGCGAAGTGCCGCCCGCCGGTCCGATGATCGTGGTGGCAAAGCCGCCGCCGTCCGGTCCGACCGAGGTCACGTCCACCGACTCGTAGTTCTCGTAAGAGAGCGCGAAGAACAGACGATCCTGGATGATCGGGCCGCGGAGCGTGGCGCCGTAGTTGTCCTGTTCGACGAGCGTCTTGATCGTCGTGCTACGGATCTTGGTGCCGACGAGGTCTTCGTTCAGGAAGTTGCCGAAGACCGAACCACTGAAGTCGTTCGTACCCTGACGGAGCACCACGTTGATGGCGCCGCCGAGGAAGTCACCGTTCTCGACGTCGAACGGAACAGCCTGAACCGAGAACTGCTCGACCGAGTCGAGCGAGACCGGGCCACGGCGGGTCGGAAGACCACCCGTGTTCAGACCGAAGTCGTCCTGTGCCTGCACGCCGTCGATCGAGATGCGGTTCGTGCGGGGGTTGGAGCCGGCGATCGAGATACCACCGTCGCCACGCAGGTTCGCTGAGACGAGCGGGTCACGACGCGCGAGGTCGCGGATGTCGCGGCTGATGGAGACCACAGCCTCGATCTGATCGCGATCGAGCGTGGTGGAGGAGCCAACTTCGATTGCATCGCGAACCGCAGTGGCCGACACCAGGATTTCCTGGATCGCCTCTTCGAGGCTCGCGTTCAGACGACCGGTCTCACCGACGGTGAGGAACAGGTTGTCATACTTCACCGAGCGATAACCGCCCGAAGCGATTTCCACCGTGTACGGACCACCGACGCGCAGACCGCGCGCATCGAATACGCCGTTGTCGTTGGTGGTTTGCGTGGAGCGCGTACCGGTCGGCGTGTGGACGATCGTGATCGTCGCGCCGGCGAGCGGCTTACCGCTCACATCGGCCACCGTTCCGCGCAGTGCTGAGGTGGTCTCTTGTGCCATCGCCGTCGGAACGACGACGAAGGTCAACAAGCTCACCAGCAAAGTGGTCGCAAGTTTTCTAAGAAGCATGAAGGTCAACTCCTGATCAACGCTTTTTTTTTGGATGCTTTGCGCGACAAGCCCGGGGGGGTGGGTCGGCGCGGGGCACAATTATCGCCCGAAAGTTCGCCAATAGTGTGACGAAGAGAAGACAAAATCAGACCCGCCCAAGGTGTTGGGCCCGCGCCACAAGGCGGTCGCTTGAGCGGGTACTCGGGCGATCGATGGGACAGTCGATCTCGACCTAGGGCTGCCCCGTTTCGAGGGCCACCACAAAATGCTTGCGGCAGAGGGAGATATAGCGGTCGTTTCCACCGATTTCGACCTGCGCCCCCGAGGTTTCGACCCGGCCATCGACCCTAACCCGAACCACCATGGTGGCCTTGCGCCCGCAATGGCAGACGGTTTTGAGCTCGACCAGGTTGTCTGCCCAGGCCAGCAGCTGGGCACTGCCCTCAAAAAGGCGGCCGAGGAAGTCGGTCCGAAGGCCGTAACACAGCACGGGTACGTCGAGTTCGTCGACCACTCGAGAGAGCTGCTTCACATGCGCGGTGCTCAAAAACTGCGCTTCATCGACGAGCACGCAGGCGATCGGACCCTCGCCGATATCTTTTTTGATCTCTTCATATAAGTCTTGGCCTGCAGCGAAGTGCCGGGCCTCAGAGCTGATACCGATGCGTGAGGCCACCTTGCCGCCCGCGCGATCGTCGAGCTTGGCGGTGTAGACGAGCGTACGCATTCCGCGCTCGCCGTAGTTATGTGAAGCCTGCAGCAGGGCGGTCGACTTCCCTGCGTTCATCGTCGAGTAATAGAAGTAGAGCTTTGCCACGGTCGTTCGAATCTCAGCCTGCGACGATGCCAACCACGCAGCCCGTCATGCACGAGCCCAGCGTCGCCGCGACGAAAGCCGGCCACGCAAGCGAGGCGAGATCACCGCGACGCTCGGGTGCCATCGTGCCGATGCCACTGATCTGGATGCCGATGCTCGCGAGGTTCGCAAAGCCGCAAAGTCCGTAGATTGTGATGAGGCGCGAGCGATCGGAGAGCGCTTCCGGCGGTACCGTCGTCAACTGAATGAATGCGATGAATTCATTGAGCACACTCTTCACACCGAGCAGTGATCCAGCGGTCATCGCTTCCGCCCACGGAATACCCATCAGCCAGGCGATCGGCGCGAAGATCCATCCGGCGATACGTTCGAGAGTGATCGCCTCGCCGCCGACGGCCGGCAAGAAGCTCACGATGCTGTTGGCGAGGGCGACGAAGGCGGTGAGCACGATGAGGATCGCGATGATGTTGAGGAAGAGCGCAAGACCGTCGCTCGTCCCGCGGGTGATGGAGTCCATTGCACTCTGATAGATGCGAGGAGACTCCTGCAGATCCTGCGAGCTTCCTGAATCGTCGGGCAGCATCATGTGCGCGAACAGCACCGAGGCCGGTACGGACATGATCGACTTCGTAATGAGATGTCCGAGCACGCCCTCGAACTGCTCGCCGAGCATCGCCGAATAAATCACCATCACCGAGCCTGCGATGGTCGCCATACCGGCGGTCATGACGAGCAGCAACTCGTAACGCGACATGCGTGCGAGATAGGGGCGAACGAGCAGCGGCGCTTCCGTTTGGCCCAAGAAAATGTTCGCGGTGGCGACGAGACCCGATGGGCCGCGCGTACCGAGTGCGCGCTCGAAAACCCATGAAATCGCGCGGATTACGACCGGGAGGATACGCCAGTACCAAAGCAGTGCCGAGAGCGCCGACATCACGATGACGAGCGGCAATACCTGAAACGCGAACGTGACCACGGCGTTCGGGTTCGTGACCGTGAAGGGCGTATCGCCACCGCCTACGTAACCGAAGACGAAGGCCGAGCCCTTGAGCGTTGCTGCGCCGAGCGCGCCGACCGCTTGATTGAGATAGAGCAGACCTTCTTTGATGACGGGCGCTTTGAGTAGCAGCGCGCAGATCACGAACTGCAGCACGAGTGCGATACCCACGAGCTTCCAGTTGATGGCCTTGCGATTGCTCGACATCGGCAGCACGAGTGCGATGAACACGGCGATGCCGAGCAGTGCTTGAAGATAGAGCGTCATGGGTGATGTCCCGTTATTTGAGTTTGATTTCGCGCAGTCGCTCTTGCAGATATTCCTCGGCAAGAATCGGCGGTAGCGGCTCGGGTTTACCCGGCCCCACGCAGGACGGCAGCGCCGCAATGGGGAAGTCCGGATTGAAGTGTAGGAAGAACGGCATCGAGAACCGTGCGTTCTGCGCACGATCTCGAATCGGGTTGATCACGCGATGGCTCGTCGATCGCAACATACCGTTCGTCAGGCGTTGAAGCATGTCGCCTACGTTGACCACCATCGAGCCTGGAGCCGGATTGACCGAGAGCCATTGCCCTTGTCGGGTGAGTACCTGCAAGCCGGGCTCTTCGGCGCCGAGCAGCAAGGTGATCACGTTGATGTCTTCGTGTGCGCCGGCACGAATGCTCTCGGCGGGGTTCGGTGGCATCGGCGGGTAATGAATGACCCGCAGCACACTGTTGCCAAGCTGAACTTTGTCCTCAAAGAAATCGGGCGCGAGACCGAGTACACGCGCGATCGCCGAGAGCAGACGACGACCCGTGAGATCGAAGGTCTCGAACATCTCGATACAGGTCTCCTTGAACCCCGGGATCTCCTTGATCCAGACGTTGTCGGCCATGTAGTGCCGATAGGGGTGACCTACCGATAGCTCGCGACCGACATGCCAGAACTCCTTGAGGTCGAAGTGCTGACTGCCCTTGGCGGTCTCGATGCCGAAGGGGGTGTAGCCTCGGGCTCCGCCACCGCCCTTGAGGTGGTAGCGATGCTTGTCGGCCTCGGGCCACGAGAAGAAGCTCTTATATAAGGAGAGGAATCGGTCGATCAACGGCTGCGGGATGCCGTGGTCGGTGATGATGACGAAGCCGTAGTTTTCGTACGCGGCACCGAGGTCCCGCACGAATCGCTCGTCTTCGACGTCCCGCAGGCTGAGGGTCGGGATCTGCTCTGACATCCGCGCATTCTGCACGGTCACGGGGCGTACGTTAAGATTTCGTGATGCTTGACCTCCTCGTGCGCGTCCTCGTCGCCTACCTCTTGGGCTCGGTCAACGGCGCCCTGCTGATTGGGCGATTTCGAGGGGTCGACATCCGCACGCAAGGTAGCGGTAACGCCGGCGGCACTAATGCATTGCGTACACAGGGCTGGGCGTTTGCGGTCGGTGTCATCGTCATCGACGTAGGTAAGGCGGTCAGCGCCGTTCAGTGGGTACCGACTGCACTCACCGCACCGGTGTTCTCATCGGAGTGGCTCGCGGCCGCCTGCGGATTCGCCGCAGTGCTCGGTCATGTCTATCCCGTATTCCACGGTTTTCGTGGCGGCAAGGGTGTGGCAACCGTACTCGGGACTTTGCTCGCGCTCTCTTTTCCCTTGCTGCTCGGCATGCTCGCCGTGTGGCTGTTCACGATGTTCGTATTTGGTTACGTCGGGCTCGGCTCCATGATCGCAGCGAGCGCGTTACCGCTACTCGCGCAATATGCGGGTGCCCTCGGCGTGATCTCGCCCGATGAAGTCCTGCCGCTCACGGTATTCGGTGTGGTTTGTGCAGTCTTCGTCGTCTGGACGCATCGCAGCAACATCGCACGGATGCGCGCCGGTAACGAGCCTCGTGCCCGGACGCTGTGGCTGCTCGGCCGATTGACCGGAAAGCTGTGACGCTCGCGCGCGAGATCTTCCGTGCTCTCGCCGATGGCGGCGTGCATTCGGGCGAGACGCTCGCCGAGACCGCGGGCGTCACGCGTAGCGCGGCCTGGAAAGCGATCGAACAGTTGAGAGAGATGGGCCTCTCGATCGAGGCACAGACCAATCGGGGTTATCGCTTGACGTCGCCTTGCGAAGCGCTCGATGCTCAAAGAATTCTTGATGCGCTCGCGCCCTCGATTAGCGATTCGACGACCGTGCACGTGGAGTGGGAGATCCACTCTACGAACGGCACACTACTATCGGCGGCGCCCCCGCCGCCCGGACAATTCGTCGTGCTGCTCGCCGAAAACCAAACGGGTGGGCGTGGTCGTCGGGGTCGCGCCTGGCGCTCGGCGCTCGGCGATAGCCTGTGTTTCTCGATAGCAACGAGCTTCGAGCCTCTGCCTCGAGATCTGCCTGCGCTCCCGCTCGTCGTCGGCGTCTGTATCCGCACGGCCTTGCAGCGTTGCGGTGCACGCGAGGTTGCGCTCAAGTGGCCGAACGATCTCGTCACCCAGAATATGGAAAAACTCGGCGGCATTCTCGTCGAGTTACGCGCCGAGGCCGGAGGCCCCGGTTATGTGGTGGTGGGCATCGGACTCAACCTTCGCCTTTCAGGAGACGCAAAGCAGGTGATCGCCAAGACCGGCACCTTCGCCAAAGATTTGGCCGCGCAGGGTGTCGAGGTGGGTGCGCGTAATGCGTTGGCCGCCGAGATCATCGGCGGCTGCATCGAGGGACTGACGCAGTTCGTACACGAAGGATTCGCGCCGTTCATCGAGTCGTGGCGGTCCGCTGATGCCTTGCGCGATCAGCCCGTACGGGTGTTCGACGGGACTGGTGAACGCGAGGGCATCGCCCGTGGTATCGACGAACAGGGCGCATTGCAGATCGAGACATCTGCGGGTCAAAGAATATCGCTCATCGGCGGTGAGGTGAGCGTGAGACGAGAGGGCAGGTCATGAGCTATACGCCTCCAAAGGTATGGGTGTGGAACAAGGGCAACGGCGGGCGATTCGCCAACATCAACCGGCCTATCGCTGGCGCCACGCATGACAAAGAATTGCCGCGTGGCCGGCACCCCTTGCAGCTGTATTCGCTTGGCACTCCAAACGGCATCAAGGTGACGATTCTGCTCGAGGAGCTGCTTGCGCTCGGGCATGCGGGCGCCGAGTACGACGCCTGGTACATCGACATCGGTGCAGGCGATCAATTCGGCAGCTGTTTCGTCGAGGTCAACCCAAACTCCAAGATCCCCGCCTTGCTCGATCTCAGCGGTGACCCACCCGTACGAGTATTCGAGTCAGGCTCGATCCTCACATACCTCGCCGAGAAGTTCGGCGTGTTTTTGCCTCAGGCCGGCGCGAGTCGGGCCGAGTGTTTTTCGTGGCTCTTCTGGCAAGTGGGTAGCACGCCTTATCTTGGAGGGGGCTTCGGACATTTCTTTGCCTACGCGCCAGAGAAGTGGCAGTACCCCATCGATCGATTCGCCATGGAAGTGAAGCGACAGCTCGATGTGCTCGACCGCCATCTTGCGGAGCGCCGTTATCTCTGCGGCGAGCACTACAGCATCGCCGACATGGCGGTATTCCCGTGGTACGGCGGTCTTGTGTTGCAAGATCTCTACGGGGCCTCGGAGTTTCTCGAGGTGGCGAGTTACGGGCACGTGGTGCGCTGGGCGAGAGAGCTTTCCGAGAGACCTGCCGTCAAGCGTGGCATGCGGGTCAATCGCAGCAAAGAGCCCGACTCGCTGCGCGAACGTCACGCCGCGAGCGACTTCGACTGATTCAGGGTCGCAGTTCGGCAATGGCGGGTGTGACGCCGCGCACCCGTCGGCCTTCAGGCAGACTCAGGATGTCGAGATTGACGACACCGAGCTCCCAGTCGATCTGCACCATGCCAAAGTTTTCGCCTGCATACAGTCTGCCACCGATACGTTGCGGGTCGATCTCGGGCTGCCTCGATTCAACGCCGGAGTTGAGCGAGCTCGAAGTCAGCTCATAAAAAGGATAGGGCGTGCCCTCGACGCGGCGATAGGCCGCCGCACGATGCCGATCTCCCGAGAGAAAGATCACGCCATTCGCATTCGTCTCTTTGATCAGGCGAGTAAGCCGAGCGAGTTCGAGCGGCATCGTCCTCCATCCCTCCCAACCATGACCTTCGGCGATCACCTGGATCGACGAGACGATCAGCCGAAGCTCAGCCGGTTGTCGAAGTTGCTCCTCAAGCCAGCGCCACTGCGCCTCGCCGAGCATCGTTTTCTTCGGGTCATCGTCCGGAACGAAGCGCTGCTTACCCGGCGCGTTGCGTTGGTCGGTAGGCTTCAAAGGTGAGCGGAAGTAGCGTGTGTCGAGCAGGACGATCTGCACGCGGCGGCCGGGCGGACCGTATACACCGGCGCGATAGGTGCCCTCGCGCAAGCGCATCGGGTCATCGGCAGGCACATCAAAGAAATCGGCGAATATCGACTTCGCCTCGACCTTGATCGGATTTTCTTCACCGCCGTCGTTCAGGCCGTAGTCGTGGTCGTCCCAGACGGCGAGCAGGGGTACTTTAGAGCGCAAGTCGCGAAAGCCCGCTTGTGCACCGAGCGTCGCATAGGCGCGGCGCATCTCGGTGAGGTCGGGCCCGACGTCGCGGCTGCCGACCGAGTCTGCGTAGACGTTATCGCCCAGCATCATGAAGAGCTGCGGGTCGCGATCGAGCAGGGTCTGCCAGCGCGGAGGTGTCTTTTCTTCGTCGAGGCAGGAGCCGAAGGCGATGCGCTCGAGGGGCAGGCGAGGATCGAGCCGGGGGTAAGGCGCCGAGAAGGCAGTTTCAGCGGCCAAAAAAGCGATCGCGAACAGGGCGAGCGCAGAAAAGCTGGTCTTCATGAGCCCGAAGTGTACCCCGAGGAGGATGACAGCCGAGACGGTCGGGGTAGAATCAGCGCCCTCGTGAGACGCTCACCGGCGCCGGGTTAGCACAGTGGTAGTGCAGCGGTTT
>SXGQ01230769.1_pt1 | contig 18802 bp, 17 predicted proteins | sample 3178371 | NCBI WGS metagenome assembly SXGQ01 (sample SAMN11356859, study PRJNA531348) | freshwater metagenome | isolation source: freshwater sample F1-20 | place: China: Fuxian Lake, Yuxi | collected 2017-12-25 | reverse complement strand
GCTGCTGGTTATCTTCATGGTCACAGCACCGATGGCACCTCCAGGTGTGCTTGATCTGCCCAGTGTGGCCAAAAGCAACCAGGCGCAGAACCAGCCGCCGGTTGAGGTCAATATTAAGGCAAGTGGTGACATCACGGTTCGCGACCGCAACAACGGCCAGGAAACCAGTGCACAAAAAGGCAGCATCGCCACCGTGGTCAAGCGAGTCAAGGGCAAGGACGAAGACAGGCCAGTGGTCATCGCCGCTGACAAGTCCGTGAAGTATGAACTGGTGATGAACGTCATGGACGAATTACAACGCGCATCCGTCCCCCGCGTCGGTTTGTTGGTCAAGCCTGCCCCATGACACAACCCCCCGTTCCCCCCGGACGCAACGAGCCTGGTGTCGGCAAGACCGGCAGCCCAGGCATCTTTGCGGACACCACCACAGACCCGGCCCGGCGCATGATTGCCGACCGGGGGCCGTTGGCTGCCTTGGAGGGATGGACGCTTTCACTCGAATCCGGCAGCGACCGCGACATGCCGGGCGAAGATCCGTATGCCCGCCGTAGCCTGATCATGGCATTGGTGGCTCATGGGCTCCTGGTCGCCATGCTGGTGATGGGCGTGCAATGGGTAACGCGCGAAAGCGCGCCCATGCAGGCCGAACTGTGGGGCGCCATGCCCGACAGCGCACCACCGCCCCCGCCGCCTCCGCCCGTGGCCGAAACCAAGCCGGAGCCCAAACCCCTGCCCAAGCCAGAACCGAAGCCAGAACCGAAACCTGAGCCCAAGCCCGAGGTAAAGCCGGACATCACCCTTGAAGAGAAGAAAAAGAAACTCAAGGAAGAGAAGTTGCGCAAAGAACAGGAAAAACTGGAGGCGCAAAAAGAAGAACAGCGCAAAAAAGAAGAACTGAAAGAAGAAAAACGCAAGCAGGAACTGGCAAAACAGGAAGAACAGAAAAAGCGCGACGCTGAGCAGGCCGAGAAGCGCCGTCAGGCCGAAATGGAAAAAGCCATTCAGCGTGAACTAGAGAAAGAACGCGAACGCGAACGTGAAAAAGCACTGGCTGACCTCCTCAACAAGGACAATCAGCGGGTGGCCGGAGGCATGCCACAGGCTGGTGGCGGATCTGGTGTCAACCGCGACCCCACCTACATCGACCGCATCATCGCCAAAATCCGCAGCAACCTGGTGGGCTCGGCCTGCGACGCCCTGCCCGGCAATCCAGAGGCGATTTTCATTGTGGAGCAATTGCGCAACGGTACGGTCGTCAAGATTGCCAAGCGCAAGTCCACCGGATCGGTCAGTTGCGACGACGCCATCGAACGGGCGATCAACAAATCCGACCCCCTGCCCACCGCCAAAGAGGGCAGTTACGCGCGCGAATTGGAGTTGAGCTTCAAACCCAAAGAAGGGCGTTGAAGGCGGATCGCCCCGGCTTCCCCAATCGCCCCTAAAGAGAGGGGAAAGTGGGATAAGTGAACCGAAACACCATCAAAAATCATTTAATTGACCCGATCTGGGTTTGATTTCCGGCTTGCAAGGGCTGCCGTCGTCAGCTTTGGCGGGGCCAGATCCGAAACAGGACGTAAAACCCGCAGCGAAAGCATACGCTTGGCGGTGGGGTCTGCTATTATTTCGGCTTTGAAACAATTGGGTACAACAGTTACATGGTGGCCTTTCCGACCTCCCTGACCGATCCACGCCAATGGATCAAAGCATTGATGCTTTTGTGTCTGGCCGTAGGCTTCGCGTCTGCCAGTGCCCAACTGCGTATCGAGATCACAGGCATCGGAGCAAACCAGTTTCCGGTCTACATTGCCGACTTCGCCTCCGAAGAAGCGCCTCCACAAAACATGGCTCAGATCATCCGCGACGATCTGGAGCGCAGCGGCCTGTTCCGCAATGTCAACGCTTCATCCAGCGTGACTCTGAACGAAAATTCGCCCATCAGCTATCCCAGTTGGAAAGCCGCCGGCGTGGATGCCATGCTCACAGCGTCCATCACGCGCCTGGCCAACAACCGCTATGACATCCGCTTCACCCTGCACGACGTCACCAAACAAAACGTGATCGGCGGGCAAACGTTTGTGGTTCCGACCGCGCAACTGCGTTACACAGCCCACCTCATTGCCGACTACATCTACCAGAAAATAACCGGCGAGCCTGGCGTGTTTGCCACCCGCATTGCCTACGTCACCAAGAACGGTCCGCGTTACGAACTGATCGTGGCTGATGCCGACGGCGATGGTGCGCAGACGGCCCTCACGTCCAAAGAACCCATCATTTCTCCGACCTGGTCGCCCGATGGCACACGTCTGGCCTATGTGTCATTTGAATCACGCAAACCTGTTATCTACGTGCACAGCCTGCCCACAGGTCAGCGGGTCGTTCTGGCCAATTACAAGGGCAACAATTCCGCACCCGCATGGTCTCCAGACGGGTCGCGTCTGGCATTTACACTTACGCGCGATGGTTCTTCCCAGATTTATATCGCCAATGCAGACGGATCAGGCCTCAAGCGTCTGACGCAGACATCAGGCATCGAGACAGAGCCGTTTTTCTCGCGCGACGGCAGCCAGATCTATTTCACGTCCGACAGGGCCGGCGGCCCGCAAATTTATGCCATGTCCACCGACGGATCCGGCGTGCGGCGTGTCACATTCAATGGCACCTACAATATTTCGCCCCGTATCAGCCCTGACAACAAGACCATGGCTTTCATCGCGCGGCGCGAAGGGCAATTCCGCCTGGCCACGCTCGACTTGGCTACCGGCGAAGAGCGCCTGCTGACCAACAGCAACCGTGACGAAAGTCCCAGCTTTGCAGCCAACGGTCGCATGATCATGTACGCAACTGAAATGGGCGGCAGAGGTGTTTTGGCCATCACGTCGCCCGATGGACGCCTGCGTCAGCGCCTGAGCATGACGTCATCAGACGTCAGGGAACCGACATGGGGTCCCATGCTCAAATAACAGCGTCCAACAGCCGCAGCAAAGTGCGGCCAACATCGACAACAACCTGACACCCTAACCCTACAACCCAACAATTAACAGCAACAATCCCGCTTCTGGAGTTCAAATGAATCAGCGCACTACATCTTCCGGCAAACTCGTCATCGCAGGTCTCATGCTTTCCCTGCTGGCTGCCTGCAGCTCAACACCCGTGGCCGACAAAACCGGCAAAGTCTCTTCCAACCCCGGCACACCCGCCACTGCGGTCAACACTGGCAGCGCAAGTGACGCTAACCCCCGCGGCGTAGCACCTGTCAAAGCTGACAGCAGCGATCTGGACGCCCAGACCAAAGGTCTGCTGGCCAAGCGCAGCGTGTACTTTGACTACGACAGTTTCAGTGTCAAGCCCGAGTTCGACAGCATTGTCGAAGCTCACGGCAAAAACCTCCTGAAAAACAAGTCCGCCAAGGTCGTCATCCAGGGCAATACCGATGAACGCGGTGGCCGCGAATACAACCTGGCACTCGGTGCCAAGCGCGCTGACGCCGTGCGCAAGTCACTGAACGTCATGGGCGTATCAGACTCCCAGATTGAGACAGTGAGCTTCGGCAAGGAAAAGCCCAAGGCCACCGGCAAGACCGAACAGGACTTTGCCGAAAACCGTCGTGCTGACATCGTCTATCAATAAGTGTCCAAACCTGCTGTCAACAAGAGCCTGAGACCATGACCGACATTCGCCTGTTTTCAACCGACACCTGCTTTGACGTTCGCAGAATCGGAGCCTTGCGCCGCACCCTCCGTGCTGCCATCGGCATGACCGCCCTGCTGGCTGCAACAACGGCGCCGGTTGCGCAGGCGAGCCTGTTTGAGGACAAGGAACTGCGCAAGGCGTTTATCGAACACCGCGACAAATCCCAAACGCAGCTTCAGGCGCTTGAAGACAGACTCAAAGAACTGGGCACCCGCCTTGACCGCCTGGAGGCGGTCAGCCGGGGTCAACTGGTGCTCAACCAGGAACTGGAAACCCAGCGGCGCGAACTGGCCAACCTGCGCAATGAACTGGAAAAATCGCTCAATGAACTGGCGCTGACGCAACGTCGCGTCAAAGACATTTATGGCGATGTGGACCAGCGCGTGCGCAAGCTCGAGCCACGCCAGGTTGAAATCGATGGGAAACTGGCCACCGTCAATCCAGACGAAACAGCCGCCTACGAACAGGCTCTCGAGGTGTACAAAGCGGGCGACCTCATCGTCGCGGCCGGTCAGTTCGAGCAGTTCGCCTCCCGTTACCCGGGCTCTGCCTATTCTTCGCTGGTGCTATCCTATCTGGGCGACATCGGCTATGCCCGCAAAGACTTCAAGCAGGCTGTCACGGCCTACACCCGATTCCTTGACCGTTTCCCCAACTCCAGCCGTGCAGCCGACGCAATGCTGAGACTGGCTGACAGCCACCTCAGCCTCAAGGACAACAAGGCTGCCCGCAAAGTGCTGGACACACTGGTTGACCGCTTCCCGGACTCCCCCGCTGCCGAATCCGCCAAAAAGCGCATCGCGCTGCTGAAAGGTGCCTGATACGCCGTCCGTGTCCACGCTGTCCACCCTGCCCTTGCTGGCAGCCAGTGGGCTGGTGGGCGCCCTGTTTGGCGCTGTGCTGCACCGTGGTCGTTTTTGCACCATGGGTGCCGTAGCCGACATCGTCACCATGAACGACTGGACGCGCATGCGCATCTGGCTGCTGGCCATCGCAACAGCCATCGCAGGGCTGCATGCGGGTGCGCTCATGCTGGGCTGGGACATCAGCTCCACCCTTTATGCATCTGCCCGCGTGTATTGGCTGTCGCATCTGACCGGAGGCTTTCTGTTTGGCTGCGGTATGGTGCTGGCCTCGGGTTGCGGCAGCCAGACACTGATGCGCATGGGCGCGGGCAATCTGAAATCGGCCGTGGTGGCTCTCATCATGGCCGTTTCGGCACTGGCCTCACTCAAAGGATTGCTGGCCCTGCCGCGGGTCGAATGGTTCAATGTGGTTTTCATCGAGGTTCAAGGTGCTGCCACACTGCCTGCGATACTGTCCGGTCACCCATCTAACACCGTGGCATTTCTGGTGGCGGCTCTTCTGGCAACGCTTGCACTGGCAAGCAGAGCCATGTGGCAGTTCAGGCACTGGGCCACCGGGCTGGCCTTGGGCCTGCTGGTCACAACTGCATGGTATTTGACGCTACAAACCGGTTTTGTCGCAGAAAATCCCGACACACTCGAACCGCTGTGGCTGGGCACCTACACAGGGCGCCCGGAGGCGCTCACCTTCACAGCCCCCATGGCGCACTGGCTGGAGTGGTTGACCTTGACCTCCGATGGCACCAAACGCGTCACCATGGGCATGAGCGCAGCACTCGGTGTCGTGTTGGGCGCTTTCATCAGCGCGCGGCTCAAAGGCAAACTGCATATTGAAGGGTTCCGGCAGACATCAGACCTCAAGCGCCATCTGGCCGGCGGGGTGTTGATGGGTTTTGGTGCGGTGCTGGGCCTGGGGTGCAGCATCGGCCAAGGTCTGACGGGTGTCTCCACGCTGTCGATTGGTTCGCTGATCACGCTGCTGGCCATTGTGGCGGGTGCCGTGTGGCAACTGCGGCGTGACCTGCGCAATGTCTGAAAACCGGACTTGCCACTTCGCTGTTTCGTGCTATACTTTGTGGCTCGGCGAATTAGCTCAGCCGGTTAGAGCGACGGAATCATAATCCGCAGGTCCGGGGTTCGAATCCCTGATTCGCCACCAGTTTTATCAGTACCCGGAAACGCGCTGCATGTCGAACATGCGGCGCGTTTTTCATTCAGGCGCCTTGCGTCCAGTCTTTCATCACCGCACCGCAAAATCCACGGCCCGCCTCGGCTTTTCCGCCTGCTTGCCCAGTTGTTCGCGGCTTGGCGCCACCAGAAATATGCGGTCTGCCAGTTCCGGCTTGATTTCGACGATTGCATTCTTGGCAGCCACAGCCCGCTCATAGGCCAGACGCCGTATGTCATCCGTTCCCACCGGATCGGCCCGCTTGCGCAACTGCTGCAGACCTGCACTGTCAGTCAACAGATCGGCATAGCCCGTTACCTCGAGCTCCAGCTCGGGCTTGGCTGTCAGCATGGACACCAGTGAACCGAGCTGTTTCTGCGAGCCTTGCGGCACTTGCGAGAGACCCGCATCAAACTCCAGCGATCCGGCAAACTCCTCTTCCCCGTCAAACAGGCTGGCCACCAGCCGGAAGGGCGCAGACACCGCCTTGACGATGATGTTGCCCAAGGCCTTGAACACCACCTCGCCGATGCTGAACTGCGGATCGTTCAGGCTGCCTTTGACCGGAAGGTTCAGATCTATTTCGCCTTTGAGGTTCTTGAGCAAGGCCACGGCCAGACGGACTGGTAGGGTCGTCGCATCGGGGCTGGCAACGGCATCACCAAAATTGAGCTGGTCCAGAAACAGGGAGTTGTCTGCCACCAGTGCACCGTTTTCAATGCGGTAGTTCAGCGTGGTCGACAGCTTGCCCTTGGCAATGTTGTAACCGGCATACCGGGCCGAGTACGGCGAGAGACGGGTCATTTCGATGCCGCGCGCCCGCAGGCTGATGTTCAGATAGTCGCGCGGATTGATGGGATCGAACTGCCCTGAGATAACCAGCAATCCATCCCCGTCCAGACTACCGGTCAACTCAAGCGTGGAACGGCGCTGACCGAGCGTGGAGAAGGCACTCATCTGCCCTTTCAGACTGGTCAGTTTCGCATCAAATGCCGGCTGCACGGCAGCATCCGAGAACGTCACGTTGGTGCGCTCAAGCTGGATGGCACCGACCTGAATCACCGGCGAAGCGTCGGTGGTGGAGGGACTTTTGGCTGGAGCCGACATCGTGACTGTCTTGGTGGCAGCAACGTTGGGGACAGCGGCTTTCGATGGGCTGTGTGTAACCAGCAATTGCTCCCAATTCAGGCGCCCTGCATTGTCGCGCTCAATGCGCGCATCCAGACCATCGACTTTCACGCCATTGATGTTCAATCGTTTCAGTCCGTCCACACCGGCCTGCGCCTCAATGCCGTTGATGGCGAAACTATCCAGCTTCAGGACAGAGGGGTCTTTGTCGTTGGGTGCCAGACGAAAACCGGTAACCGACGCTTTGCCCGCGACATCCAGTACATCCTGTTTCCAGCCCAACCGGGTATCCAGATCCAGCACCCCCCGGGTCAGACGCGCCGTGGTCACACCACCCAGATAAGGCTGGAGCAGCGTCAGCGGAAACCGCGTGATCCGAAGCACAGAATCAACCGACAGAGGGGACAAGACCGCCTGCCCGTCTGCATGCAAGGCATCAGCTGCATCTGCCAGCCCGATATCCAGCGTAAAAGAGACAGGTGCACTGCTGCCGGGTTTGAAATCGCGCACGCTTGCCAGCACGGACGGAAATTGCCACAGCACAGGCTCGGTGCCGCCGGCGCCCGTACTCTCCTGGATGGCCAATTGCTTGACCTTCAGCGATGCGGCAGACACCACACAAGCAACAGGGGAGGCGTTACCCGAATCCGCGGCGGCAACCGGATGGATCGTCGCAACCGGTTCGCACGCCAACATCGCATTGGCGCTGGCCACACCGCCCAGCAAGTTCACTGGCGATGCTGGCAACCATTTTACAAGTGACGTCAGCGGCAAACTGTCCAGGCCGGCGGAACCCTTCCAAACCAGCGGCGACACACTAGCCTGCCCCTGCGCAGACAGCCTGCCGTATCCGCTGACATCCGCAGACAGGCCGACACGGCCCAGCTGATTGCGGCTGCCCGGCGGCGCCAGCAATACCAGCTGGCTCAGTTCAAGCCGCGCGACGGGCACCTCAATCGAGATCGGCTGTGAAACTTGCTGATCCTGCTGGATCGGCTGGACCAGCGCAGCCCTGAAGCCATCCACGCCGACTGTTCCGCTGACAGAGAGGCGTCGCTGCGCATCATCAAGCGGTCTGCTGTTTTTGTCGGCAATCGCGTCCGCATGTTTATCGTCAACCCTCGCGCCGCCCTTGCTGTCGTTTTGCACAGCCCGTTGAGCAAACTCAAACTCAAGCGCCGTTTGCAGTTCGCCGGCTGTCACAGTCACACCGGCCGATGTGGGCAACCACGGCTGCGCCAGCGCCAGCGGCAACTTTTTCAACTCCACCGACAGGCGAGCAGTCTGGTTCTCATCAAAGGGTTTTGCGGTGGCTTCCAATTGCAGTTCGCCGCTTTCAACCCGGGCTCGCAGATGCGGCTGTACAGCGATGGTCACATCGCTGGGCAAGGTGGACAGAAACGGCAGATCCAGCTCGATATCCGTTACGCTCAGGCTCTGTGCGGCGGCCGCATCTTTCCATGCGAAAGCGGCGTTGCGCAGTCGGACATTATTCAAGGCGTAGAGCGCCGGCTCGGGAGAGGCCGGTTTCTCTGCGAGCTTCTCCAGAATGTCAGCAATGCTCAGACGACCATCCTCTGCGCGACTGAGCGAAACCTGCAAGCCGTCAAGCGTCAGGCTTTCGATAACTGGCGCTGCCTTGCGCAGCGATGCAGAGGAGACATCCACATCAAGCATCCCCAGCGCCACATCGACCGTTTGGCCATCTGCACTGTAGAGCCGAATATCGCGTACACGCAATGACAGCGTGAGCGGGTTGAACGATACATCACCCACGCGTACGGTGCGCCCCAATTCAGTCCGCGCCAACCCGGGCAGCATGGCACTGACCAGTGCGGGAACGCCTACATACAGCGCACCTTCCACCAGACCCGCTGCCAGCAGCATGCCCACCACAAACCGAACCGGTGCCGGCAACTTCATTGTTGTTCTCCGTGTGCGCCCTGCGCTTCAAACCATTGCTTCAAATCGACCCCTGCCGGTTCGTGGATGACACCGGCCTCGGTGATCAGACCACTCACCAGTTCTGCCGGTGTGACGTCGAATGCCGGGTTGCGTACCTTCACACCGGCCGGCGCCCAGACCACGCCGGCATGTCCGGTCACTTCCTGCGCTGACCTCTCCTCGATCGGTACGTCCGCACCGGTGGCCGTACGCAGGTCCAGCGTGGACAAAGGGCAGGCCACATAAAACGGTATGCCGTGACGCCGGGCCAGCACGGCCACCATGTAGGTGCCGATCTTGTTGACCACATCGCCATTGGCTGTGACGCGGTCCGTACCGACAACAATCGCGTCGATCTCGCCGCGGGACATGAGATGGCCGGCCATATTGTCGGTAATCAGGGTCACGTCGATGCCGTCCTGCATCAACTCCCAAGCGGTCAGGCGTGCACCCTGCAAAAAAGGCCGTGTCTCGTCTGCAAACACCGACAAGCGTTTACCGGCTTCCACCGCCGCACGCAGCACACCGAGTGCCGTGCCATAACCGGCGCAGGCCAGCGCACCGGCATTGCAGTGGGTCAGCACGCGTGCCCCATCCGCCAGCAGTGCCTGCCCATGAAAACCCAGACGGCGATTCAAGGCAATGTCGTCTGCATGCATGCCATGCGCAGCCTGCAGCAGCGCAGCGGCGATCTCCGATGTCGATGCGGTGGCCATGGCCTGCATCAAGCCCTGCTGTTTCTCAACAGCCCAGCGCAGATTGACCGCCGTCGGGCGAGCATCCATCAGGCGTCTGCAGGCCTGCTGCATGCGACGGGAAAATGCCGGGTCATGCACCGCTACGCACGCCTCGAGTGCCACGCCATAGGCTGCCGTCACACCGATGGCCGGGGCGCCCCGCACCACCATATCGCGGATCGCATCTGCCGTTTCAACCGCGTTGGCGCATGCAATCCACACCTGCTGCGCAGGCAGCACGCGTTGGTCAATCAGGAGCAGGCGACCCTGCTCAAACCGGATGGGACTCATGTCAGGTACGCGTCGCCGGGTCACCGTAACCGACAAATTGTCGATGTACGTCTGCCATTTCAGCCTCGGTCAGCAAAACCGGTGTGCCCACCTGCAAGGCACGCCAATACTGGGCGCACAGCGACTCAACTTCGACAGCCAGCGCCAGGGCGGCCTGCAGCGTACCGCCGCAGGCGATCATGCCGTGATTGGAGAGCAGACAGGCCTTGCGGTCCTGCATGGCATGCACCACCGCATCGGACAACTGCTGAGTGCCGAACAGGTGATACTCCGCGCACCGTATGGTGTTGCCACCGGCCATCGCAATCATGTAATGAAACGGCGGAATGTCTTGGCGCAGGCAGGCCATGCTCGTGGCATAGGGCGAATGCGCATGCACCACCGCACCGATGTCAGGACGCGCTGCGTACAGGTCGCGGTGAAAGCGCCATTCGGAGGACGGCTTGCCCGCCGTGAGCACGGTGCCATCAAGTGCCATGTCCACCATATCGGCAGGCTGCATCCGGTCAGGACCGATACCCGAGGGCGTGATGCAGAAACCGGCGTCGGTGCGCACACTCACATTGCCGCTGGCATTGGCATTAAGCCCCTGTCGCAACAGTTCAAGCGTAGCGTCCAGCAATGACTGACGGACGTGCTCAGCGCTTTTCATAGGCTGCACGAACCGCGTCCATGCGCTGACGGTTCACACCAAAATCAGAAATACCCAGACGCGAGGCAGAGCGCATTTCGATGATGCCAGTGGCTGGCACCAGACTGAACTGCACGTCATCCACAAATTTCATCTTGGGCGTGGTGAACTCATATTTGAGAATGAAAGGCTGCTCCACCACCAGTTTGGCGCCGGGCATGGCACTGACCACGCCTTTGAGGCGCTTCAAGGGCTCGTTCTCGCCAGCGGCCGGTTTGAGCGGCGCAATGTACTTGGACTCACCCGGCTTGCCGTTGCTGCTGACGCAGTTGGGCGTCCACGAACAGGGCGGTACCTGCGATGCGGCCATGGCCGGCACCGACTGTGCCTGCACGGGTGTGCAGGTCAGCGCAGTCAATGCGGCCGTCAAGGTTGCCATCGCGGTTGCCGCAGGCTTTATCGCGGATATGACTCGATTCGCGTGTTTCATGCCGTGTCTCCTTGTCTGTCATTTTGTATTTGTGACTCAGTCCCCTCCGCGTCCGCTGACTTGCCTGATTTGGCACCCTTGTCAGGTCGTTCGGACCATACACTGGCGCCCAGAAACACCACCACCAGTTGCGACACCAGACGCTCGATCATTTCATTTTCTACAAGCGGTTGGCCGGGCAGGATGTCGAGGATGTCGGAGGCGGCTGACATCATGGTGGACACCACCAGGTCGCCGACCATCTGCAGGCTCTGCGTCGACATATTGTTGTAGACCGCCACGCTGCGAATGTCCATCACCAGCTCATTGACGAAATGGTTGATCTCATTGCGGATGGCTAACCGCAGTATGCGGGACCCGCCAGACCGTTCGGTTGTGATGAACCGGAAAACCAGCTGGTTTTGCCGCAGGTAGGACACATATGTGGAAATCGACAACCGTATGATGTCCTCGGTAGGCAACCCGGATTGCCGGGCCTCCCGCAACATGCGCCGCAGGGTGAGACCCGCGGTTTCAACCAGTGCCAGACCCAGTTCGTCGGTATTGCGGAAATGCCGATAAAAAGCAGTGGGCACCACACCGGCTTCGCGCGTGATTTCGCGGATGCCCAACGCAGTAAAACTGTTGCCCTGCCCCACCAGGGACAGCGCTGCATTCATGAGGTTCAGTCGGGTCATTTCCTTGCGCTGGGCACGGACCTGACCCTCCTCGCCATGACCGGCCTTGGGTCTGGACATTGGAGTTCTCGCAGATATCAGAACCGCTAGTGTACATCTGAACACCAGCCCACCCAAACAGGCGGGATGCGGGTTAGACGGTTCATTTTCACCCGGCAAGGGTATGCCGGACGGGGCATCGCCCAACAGAATCAAGGCACAGGACAGCAACGCTTGACAGATTGTCCGCCAGAGAGGAGTAACATGAACCAAGCCCTACCGGACACCACTGTCCTCATTATCGAAGACCACCCCCTGTTTGCAACCGGACTGCGCGAACTGGTGAACTTCGTCATCACCGACTGCCATGTGCTGCAGGCTGAAAGCCTGCGGGACGCCGGCGCCGTGCTGTCGCGACATCGCCCCACCCTGATCATCGCCGCCCTGAACCTTGGTGACTGCGGCGGACTGGAGACGGCGCACCGTCTGGTGCAGATGGCGATCGACCTGCCCATCCTGTTCATCAGCGGCGACGAGGCACTTCTCAACGAGGTTGCCCGCCTGAGCCTGCCGCGCTGTTTCGCAATGCCCAAGACCGGCGACTTCTATCAGACCGCGCAGATGCTGACCGAATGCATCTCACGCGCCAGCGTCATCACCAACTGGCGCGCGCCTGTGCTTCACCGTCAGGGAAGACCCAGTTCGCTGAGTCGCGGACGACGCGACATCGGTGGCCGCGTCCATCTGACGCAGAAACAGACGCAGGTCATGCAGCTGCTGGTCAATGGCCTGTCCAACAAGGAAATTGCACGGCAGCTTTCACTCTCGCCGGAGACGGTGAAGACCCACCTGCGCGAGATTTTCACCCGCATGAATGTGCGCAACCGTACGCAGGCGGTCAGTCTTTTCAAGAAAACTCCGTCGCTGGCCAGCCTGCAAGAAGGCAGCGTGAGCGGCTTGCAGTCGTTTGATGGCGATCAGGATGGCCTGGACGACTGAACGCCCCGGTCAGAACAGCGTGATGTCCATGCCGCCACCGGAAGACGCGCCGCCGGAAGATAACGATGAGGCGGGTGCACGCGCCGGCGCCACAGAAAATGATGCGGCGGGGGATGAGGCACGTGGACGTGCCAGTGGCGGAGAATACGACCGCTCGTTCAGGGGTCGTACGATGGCAGAGACATCAATGTCACCACCAGCGGCGATCTGTCCGCGCAGTGCCTGAACGCTGCTGTCGATAGCCGCCAGGACGGAGCCCACATCGGCCTGGAAGCCCAGGGAAGCATCGGCGTGTTCAAGATCGCGGGATATCTGGTCGGCCTGCTCTGCCATCTGGCGGGCGGATGTCTGCAAGGGGTCGGCGGCGCGGGAGAAACTCTGCACCACCTGCGCCACGGTAGCCTGCGCATTTTGCAGCAGGTGTGCGTCGGCACCCTGCATGCGGTCGGCACCTTCGCCAGCGCGGCGTGCGGCGGCGGAGATATCGGCTACCCGCTGGCGTATCTGTTGGCCCGTTTCTGCCGACAGCATGGAAAGCTTGCGAACCTCGTCGGCCACAATGGAGAATCCGCGACCCTCTTCTCCGGCGCGCGCCGCTTCAATGGCCGCATTCAGGGCCAACAGGTTGGTCTTGGCAGCCAGCTCCTCAACCGAACTGGCCATGCGCGCCAACTCGTCGGTTGCAGTCACGAAGCCACGCACCTCATTGAACATGGAAACCTTTTCTTCAAGGGACTGGTTGATGCTGCCCAGCATGTCATTCAGGGTGCCGCCCACGTTCTCGGCAACACCGCTACCCGATGCGCCCATGGCATCGCCGGCCTCACTGGCCATGCGTGAGAGATCCTGCACACGGTCCCGGATCTGGGACAGCACATGGCCGATATCGTTGGCTGCCGATTCAACCTGATTGCGGGCTGCGCCCACTTTATGTTCCATGCCGGTACACCACTCCGACTGCAAGCGAGACAACGATGGCGCCATGGACGGCGTGGCAGCGGCCGCTGCCGTGCTGGCGCTGGCTGCAGCGCTCATGCGCGCCTGCCAATGCCGCTCCCGACCGGACACCTCGCGCAGCCACAAGGGCACCGACACGGCGAAACCCACGAGACATGCAAAAACACCCAAGGCTGACTGGTCTGCCGCCAAAAGACCGATGCCGGCGAGCGCGAAGATGCCAGTGCCCACCACGGGGGTGACCGGAAAGCCGGCCCCAGCCACTGATTGTGTTGTCATGATATGACCCTCTGCCTTGTACGACTGTACGTGTAGCGCCTCTGCGCACGCGTGTATGTGTGTCTTATGACGGCATTGTCAGCCAGTCCAGCAGGGCTGCAAGCGCAAAGGAGTCAGGGTTTTGCAGTCCAATTGCCGTGCGGAAACACTTGTTCAAGGTCTGAGGCACTCATGGAAGCCAGGCGGTCGATGTTGGACTGCCAGATGCGGTCTGTATCGCCGAATTTTTCGATGGCAGTGCTCATGCTGGCCTCGCGCAGCAGGTGAATGACCGGATAGGGCGACCGGTTGGTGTAATGGCTCACCGATGCCGGATCTTCGCCCGCAAACTCGAACTGCGGATGGAACGATGCAATCTGCAGCACGCCCTTGAGCCCTTCCCGCTTGAGCAGCGGATTGAGTCCCTCCACAAACAGGCCAAAATCCACAAAATCGCCCAAAGCGTCCGGCACAATGATCAAGGTGGTGTCGATTTCGGACGGTGGCGTGCCCGCCAGATGCCGCAACTCCGCCTGGACCTGCTGACGAACATCTTCCGGGTCGCTCACACCGCTCAGCGCCACCCAGCGTATCTGCCCTTTGACATGCACGGCCCGGGCAAAAGGACACAGATTCAGCCCGATCACGCCTTGCTCCAGCCAGTGCTTCACAGAGGTCAATACGGCTTGCTGCAGCGCGTCGGCATCCTGATTGTCCGATGTGCCGGCATCGATCATTTCCGTATCCTCTTTCCGTAGGCAGGCGTTCACAATTCCTTTATGATCGCACACACCCTGCGCATGATGCTGGGATGACAATTCACAGACACCGGAGACACCTTCCATGAGCGCAAACGACAAGGCGCTGGCAGAGTTGCTGGGCGCTGACCTGCCCGACCTGCATGCCCTGAATGAAGACGCCAAGCAGAAACTGGTCAAGGACCTGCAGTCTGCCCGCACAGCCCACGAAAAACACCTGAAAAAAGCCATGGACGACGCACTGGGCCAATTACCCCTGCTGCTGCGCATCCCCGTCAAAAAACTTTTCGGAATCTGATCGCCATGGACCGCTCCACTGAACTGCGCCGTCTGGCGATCACCCTGCACAAGCAACCCGCCGATCTGGCCTACCTCGACCACCTGGACGCAGCCGGCCTGAAAAACCTGCGCCAACGCTTCCAGAACCGCCTGATTGACGAATTCGGCCATGTATTTGAAAAAATGGCCGGCGCCGGCAAACTTGCGCCCGATGCGCTAAGCGCCATGCTGTGCAAGAAAGTGTTCGGTCCGGCCATTACAGCCAACATGTCCTACTTCACACCGGTAGAGCAGGCAGTAAAGCTGTGCAAACACTTCGATGCCAATTTCATGGCGGACGTGGCGCGCGAACAGTTGCCCGATCGCGCCGAAAAAATGCTCAACGACCTGCCGGTCTCACTGATGAAAGATGTGACGCGCCTGATGGCCGAGCATGGCGACTTCCACCTGATGGGCGCTTTCACCGACTTCCTGCCCGAAGAAAAAATGCGGGTACTGATGGAAGAGGTCAAAGACCCTGCGGATAACCTGCGCATCTCCAGTTTCGCCCAGCGCAAAGATCGCATCGCAAGTCTGGCCATCAGCCTGCCAGACGCGAAACTGAGTGTATTCATTCGCGCTGCATTTGAAGCGGACGAACTGACACGCGAAATCGTCCTGATCACCTGCGAGATGAATGAGAAGGACCAGACCCGCATGGCCAAACTGACCGACTCGCTGGATGCGTCATTCCGCAAGCGCGGACTGGACACCGCCAAAGCCATGGGCATGGACAACCGCCTGAAAGCCTACGCTGCCGCATAAGCACAGTCCGGGAACCCTGCGGGTTGTCTTCTGTCAAAATTGCATTGAACGCAACCCGCAACAGGCCTTTGAATGAAACGCAGAACAGTTTTACAGGCACTGCTGGCTTCGGCCGGCAGTGCATCATTTGCCCTGACAGGTCTGTCTGTCTCCCTTCCCGCTTTTGCCCAAGGAAAATTTGCTGTGAAGAAGTCCCGCGAAGAATGGCTCAAACTGCTCAGTGGCCCGCAATATGCCATCCTGTTTGAAGAAGACACCGAACGTTCTTTCACCAGTCCGCTCAATGATGAAAAGCGTGCCGGCACATTTGTCTGCGCGGCCTGTTTCCAGCCCCTTTTCAAAAGCAGCATGAAATACAACAGCGGCACGGGATGGCCGAGCTTCTTCGATGCGTTACCCAAGGCGGTGGGCAGCAAGTCAGATTACAAACTGCTGATGCGCCGCACCGAGTACCATTGCAGCCGCTGTGGCGGCCATCAAGGGCACATCTTCGAAGACTGCCCCAAGCCCACCGGCTTGCGCTACTGCAACAACGGGCTGGCGCTCAATTTCATACCCGATGGCGAGAAATTGCCTGACTTGAGAAGCTGATGATCTGAAATGTCACGGGTCATCGCCAGATGACCCGGACAGGACCATCACCATCCCCAGACAGCTCGGACGTCTGTCTCAACGTGTCTGCCAGATTTCTTTCAGGCGCGCATCGCGTCCACATCCATTACGATAGTACTTGTAGCGGATCGGGTTCTTTTTATAATAATCCTGGTGGTACTCTTCTGCCGGCCAGAACGTGTTGAGCATCAAGATTTCTGTGGTCACGCGGGGCAGCACCTTGCTGGCGATCAATTCGTTCTTGCTGCGCTCGGCTTCTTGTCGCTGCGCTGCTGTAGCAAAGAAAATGGCTGTCCGGTACTGTGGACCCGCGTCGCAGAACTGACGGTTGGTCACAGTGGGGTCCACTGTCTTCCAGTAAAACTTCACCAGATCGGCATACGTTACTTTGGCCGGGTCGTAAATGACTTTCACCACCTCGATGTGCCCGCTGTCGCCACGGCTGACCTCTTCATAGGTGGGCTTTGGCTTGCGTCCACCGGCATAGCCTGAGATCGCTTCCACCACACCGGGCAGTGCTTCAAAATCAGACTCGGTGCACCAGAAACAGCCGCCTGCGAACACCGCAAACTTGTAAGCGCCCTCAGCGTCAGCTTCCTGTGCGTATGCTCCGGGTGAAGCACTGAACAACGCGATTGCCAACACGCACACCCTTACCAATCCTTGAAAACCGATCACAAGCCACTCCCCATCTTTCGTCACTCATCACTCGTCACTAGTGCCTTAGATGTGAACCCTCGATCCAAGTTCAATCACACTGTTGCTGGGGATGTTGAAATAACTCACCACACTGCCGGCAGTGCGCGACACCATGGTGAAGAGCACCTCCCGCCAGCGCGCCATTTTGCCGCCCTGCGAGGGCACAACGGTCTCGCGACTCAGGAAGAAGGACGTGGAGAATGGATCAATCTCGACACCGTCGATGCGGGCCAGTGCAAGCGCCTTGGGAATGTCGGTCTTGTCCATGAAGCCGTAGCGGATGGTGATCTGCCAGAAACTGTCGCCCACCTTGTTGATGATGAGCCTGTCCTTGTCACCCACATACGGAATGTCCTCAAACACCACGGTCACAATCAGGTTGTGCTGGTGAAGCACCCGGTTATGTTTGAGGTTGTGCATGAGGGCCTGCGGGGCCGTGCGCGGGTCCGACACCAGAAAAACCGCCGTGCGCTCGACACGCGGAATGCTCGCGTCCTGCATGTATTCGACGAACTCGGAGAGCTTGGGATCGTTTTCGTAGATGTGCTCAAGCAACAGTTCACGCCCGCGCTTCCAAGTCATCATCACAACGACCAACAGGCAACCCAGCACTACCGGGAACCAGCCACCCTGAAAAAACTTGACGGCACAGGAGGTGAACAGCAAGACATCTAGCACGGCAAAAAACACGGTTGCTGCCACGGCCAGCCACAGCGGATATTTCCATCCGAAGCGCACCACATAGAAGGTCAGCAGCGTAGCAATCAGCATGGTGCCCGTGATCGCAATGCCGTAGGCGGATGCGAGGTTGGACGAGTTGCGGAAACCCAGCACCGCCAGCAAAACGGCGCAAAGCAGAATCCAGTTAACCGTGGGCATGTAGATCTGACCCGACTCTGTCTCGGACGTATGGATGATCTGCATGCGCGGCAGCAATCCCAACTGAATGGCTTGCTGCGTCATGGAATACGCCCCGGAAATGGTGGCTTGCGACGCAATGATGGTGGCCACCGTGGCCAGCATCAGCGCCGGTATCAACAGCGTGTCGGGGAATGCCAGGAAGAACGGATTTTCAACGGCACTCGGGTCGCGCAGCAGCAAGGCTCCCTGCCCCAGATAATTGAGTGTCAGCCCCGGCATCACCAGCAACCCCCAAGCCACACGGATGGAGTTTTTACCGAAATGCCCCATATCAGCATACAGGGTTTCCGCCCCGGTGATGGCCAGCACCACCATGCCCACAGTCGCAAACACACCCCAGCCGCGCGATTGCAAAAATGCCAGCGCATTCAACGGATTGAGCGCCTGTACGATACCCGGCTGCTGGATGATCTGCCACAACCCGGCCGCACCCATGGCGGCAAACCAGACGATGATGATAGGCGCATACAATCGGCCCACTGCTGCAGTACCAAACCGTTGACCGGCAAACAGACCGACGATGATGGCAATCGAAATGGGCAGCACATAGTCGGCAAACGCCGGCGAGACCAGTTGCAACCCTTCTACGGCAGACAGCACCGAGATGGCCGGGGTGATGATGCACTCGCCGTAGAACAGGCAGGCACCAAAGGTACCAATCAGGAAAAGTCGCTCTTTGCGGGCAGGTTGGTCGACCACGCTGGAGACCGCCAAAGCCAGCAGCGCCATGATGCCGCCCTCGCCCCGGTTGTCAGCACGCAGCACCAGGGTGACATATTTGAGGCTGACCACGGTCATCAAGGCCCAGAAAACAGCCGATGTGGCTCCGATCACATTGTCGGGGGTCGGCCGCAGGCCGGTGGCATGACCGAACAGTTCCTTGATGGTGTAGAGCGGACTGGTGCCGATGTCGC
>SXGQ01537437.1_pt1 | contig 18803 bp, 23 predicted proteins | sample 3178371 | NCBI WGS metagenome assembly SXGQ01 (sample SAMN11356859, study PRJNA531348) | freshwater metagenome | isolation source: freshwater sample F1-20 | place: China: Fuxian Lake, Yuxi | collected 2017-12-25 | reverse complement strand
GTGTTGGATTTAACGTGTCTGGTTTCCGATGCATTTTAAAAATGTAATATTTGAATCCCTCAAAAGACGTTCCAATAAGAAGACTATCAAACTTATACATACCCAAGTATTCCACAGGGCCGGTCACACCATCAACTCCCAGGCGGATTACAGGTGCCCGCTGGTAGTTCTTCAGAGAATCAAGAATAGGCATTTGCCTGTAAAACATCTGATTTCCTGCCGGATGACCGGGGCCGTTCATTCGGCCAATTCCCACCTTATAAAGTACTTGACCCCCCTGAATCACGGAATCTAGTGACCTCGCATTCTCTGTTATCTTAAATACATACATGTCTTCTGGGACCTTTAAGGCCTTTATGGCCTCATCGTAGCTTTTAAAAAGCAGCGGCGAAGATATAGCGGGCATATCTATGCTATAGGTGTGTTATTGAATTTAGGCATTTACCCCTGTCTTATGTTGAATCAACCACGCGCTCAGAATCCATGGGCTTGCACCAGTCGTACATCTTTTTAATGCCTCATTTTCTAATATGTGGCCTTTTGCGATATTTACCAGCACGGTATATGGTTCAGCGCCCCTTAGTCGGACTTCCCTCAGCTCTTTTAATGTTTGGGGTCTATCCACTATAGGGGCATGTGTGTCTGTGCTCTGTTCCCACGTACGCCTGAGTATTTGTTGCCTCCAAGATGGTTCTGATAAAGGTGGAAGGCGCTTTAAAATACAGCGTGATTGAATGGGTTCCGCCATACACTCTAGACGGCGCACTTCTAAGGCGCATGTGACATTAACCGATGCAGTTTCTAATATGCGTCGTAGGAATGCTTGGGCATCAAGCGTTATATCATCCGCGCCTTCTAACCAGACCCACGTGGGTTCTCTAGTGCGCACAATCCCGTGTAGCAATTCTCGGCCCTGACGCAAAGCGCGATCATCCCGGCAATTCCACCGAAAAAGTGTATGACCCGCTTTGGCTGCAGCCTGTCGTATCCATCTGGATTTTCCACATCCAGATGGACCTACGATAAGATAACTGACTCCTCTCGCCTTTGTTGGTACAATAGTCTCCATACTGGCTATACTGGCTTATCTTGTTATTCATCCTTAGACCACATTTACTGGCCCATGAGTTCCTTGAGACGCATGGAATCCCGAATGGCATTCTTGCGTAAACTCTGATTCAGAGGATTGTTGTCAACCGCCTCCACCACAGCCGGCATATTACGCTCCATGCTCACATCCAGTTTCAGCGGTAATCTGTATTTCACACGGCCCAGATCTGCCATACCGGTCGTGAGTCCGGTTACACGATTTACAGCCATCGCGCGGTCATTCACGTCATCCACAGTCAGGCGTTTAGCAGTCTGACGGATATCGCCATTCATCACCGCGATATTGCCATTGCCCGCAATCGGCTTACGTAGCACCGCCACCGTGGTCTTGGCCTCATTCTTGCGCATATTGAATGCGGCCTCGTGGCTCGTGAAGTCCTTATTGACGGAAATGGCCGGACCGGCAATACGGGAGTCGGAAGACAGCTGGGACTTCTGGGTCGGCTTGGCGATATCATTGGGATCATAGACCTTGAGACGCTCAGGGCCCGCACCAGGTCCAGAAATACCGCGATAGTCCCAATCAATTGTGGTCTCCTTGATTGTGGTTCTCGCCACGTCACTCGGGTCCCACGTGGTAATAGCGGGGGCACCGGCCGCATAGCCAACCGCCGTACCTGTCTGCCGAATATTACCCACCGTCTCACCACGGCGAGTTGGCCGGGCGTCATCGTTGTAATGCACGGCCACTTGGCCAGCATCGGCCGGTACCAAGTTCAGACCGACCACACGGTCCTGTGTGGCTGAGCGCTCATTCGGACGCACCTCGTACGATTGAGCGCCATAGTCATCCTTGGCACCGCCGCCATAAGCAGATGCATCGGTGTTACGGTAGCCAGCACCGGCATATTGCTGGGTCATGGGAGTACGGTAGTCACCGGATACATACGACTGGAATGCGTCTTGAGATGCGGGGGTGCCGATAAATTCCTCAGATGTATCAGTACGTGTGGTGTATTTCATGACTTGCATGGGGCGCACGGTCTCCTTGCTTACTTCGGATGTCGCAACACCATTGCGCTCACCTGTCTCATTCAAGAAGAAGGTGTCAGGGCGATATTTTCTGACTTCACCAGAGTCCAGAGCAGCCGCGCCGATAAAGTGGGCGCCAGGCACCACCTGATTATTGTAGGTGAGCTTGGGATTTGTGGCAACGCGGAGTTTATCGGTAGTCGGCATCGCGCGTTTCATAATTTCATTGACCTCCATTTGCTGAAACCCGCCTTTACCGGTGATACCACCATATTCTCCAACACCGGCACCCACGCGTGTAGGCTCAAAGGGCTTTTCATTATTACGACGCCCAGGTTCAACCATACGGCTCTTAATGAAATCGGCATTCGCTTCATTGCCAAATGGCTGGCCAAATGGCACATTATGATTGAACATAGGGGTTTGCTCTTGTTTCTGGACCTGTGTGGTACCAGCGCCGGTGTACATGTCTAGACGACTCGTGTTGGCTGATGCCGCCATGTTTTGCTTCACACTCCCACCAAAGAAGGGCTGCATATTGCTGTGTTTGAACTGGGATGCAGGTATTTTTTGCCCACTGAGACTGCTGTGCACGGAATCGCCTTTTACCCAACTTGCGGACTCTTCTACACCGCTACTCACCATGGCAACCTGGGGAATAGATGACTCTATGGGTTCAGGAAGAGGACCGCGACCACCACGGCTGGAATTGCCCCCTGGGCTGCCCATGGGCGGCATGGATGTAGCATAAGAAATGGGACCCCCATATAACGGTCCGCCATTTGGCTCCGAGGGATAGTTTTGGCCGCCGGGAGTCTTATACATCATGTCCAATTCTGCACCCGATAGGGCCATATTAGCGGCAGCCCGCTTCCCTTCCGATCCTAGCGACTTTGAACGGCGCTCGGCAACACGCTGTACAATCGTCTGAATCTGCGACTTTACTGCCTGCTGACCTTCTGTTGAGCCAGTTGCGGATAATTCATTCAGACGGCCATTCAACTCTTTCACCTTCGCTGCCTCTTCCTGAGTCATATATTGTTGAATTCCGACCGTATAATATTCGCTAGGGACGGGTACTGCCGGATCTGACGGGGGAGTCTTCTGCGGCAGAATCTGCATACCAAGAGTGCGAAATCCCTCGTTTTTAACATTTGTAGCACCAAGTTTTGAGACCCCGTAGCCTAGAGCAACAAGTCCTGCAATGGCTGCAAGTTCCATACTAACTGAACTACTGTTTTTAGTATCGCTTAGACCAACGAATATTTCAAAATATTCAGATATCTAATATTTGATTTAATTGCGATGCAATTACACCAAATATTATGGGCTGCTTATACCACTAAGCTTTATGGATAGAACCGGCCATATTTTTATAACACGCCTGTTTCGTCCAAGTGTCTTTGGACTGTGTTCTGGAAGGAATAAAAAAGTCAAACGGTGTCTCAAATACTTCTTGGGGATCATGGGGTAGATCTATCCATCTATTCCAGCCCGTGGCTCTCAGAGTGCAGGGCGGGTTATTCAGGCGCTGATATGTGAGACCCATCACTAGATCAGCGGCATTCTGAAGGGGCGTATTATTCATTTTATTGGTCTCAGGATTGTACTGGATATCATTATTTTTCACACGCGTGCCGAGGCGATTTATATTTTTCAGATCAGACTCCACATCGGTCTTCCACTGGCCCTGAGGCCAAGAGGCCCCCGAATACTGCATACGAACAGTTGCCTCTGCCGGGAAGCTGGATGGGCAATTGTGCTCGGGTTTCTCTAGATAGTACCGGACGGCGTACGATGTAATGCGCATGTCATCCTGTTGGTGGAAATTGTCATGTTTGAGTCTCGTTGATGTCATTCTATTCAGCAAATTTAAAAAAACATCCAGATTAGAATATGCCCGGTGTATATACCACAGGATTTTACGATGTAAACGAATGGGAACCGGTTGATATGGTCACAGTATCACACAACGAGTCAATTAGCACCTTGCGTGATATTGGTGTAGGTATTGGACAGATATTCGGCGGTAAATCTGATTTATTGGAAAAGAAGATTGTTGATTTGCGTGAGGGCTTAATCAAAGAGGCCGAAAAGCTGGTGAAGTCAAAGGGTGACAATTACATCATTGTTGGATTTAATATGGAAACCTCGCAGTTTGAACGTGTGTTTGTAATTATTGGAACGGGGACACTCTTGCGTAAAAAGAAGCAATCAGGCGGCGGAGCACAGTCATCAAAAACTAGGAGACGCCGTTAGTACTTTTCAGGCCGCCCACACTGTTGCACCCTCATGGGGACTGGTGCGAACGTGGCAGAATATGACCACATCTGCATAGGCTGCAGGTGTCTTGGCCGTACGTTGATTGCGAGATCCGACTTCACGTTTTTGCGTAAAATAGTGGTCTGGTCCGCGGGAGGTGGCTGATACTGCCGAGCCGGGCAGTATGTCAGGGGTATATTCAGACGGCGCAGATCAGATTCCACGTCTACCATGTTACCCTCGGGTAGACTGACCTCGTTACCGCCGACCAGCCCTAGCATGTGCCGCGCCGGAGTTTTGCTCACATACGCGAACTTGTTTTCAACATACGTTTGAGGGTTTTCCTTAGTCTCAAACGGATGTTTTAAAATTTGGAAGGGATCGTCCATATCTATCTTGTTTTTATTTAATAGATTTTAATAATGTAGCCTCTGCCTTTTTATAAAAACTTGTATAATCTTTGTGTTCATTTTCAATATCACTATGGCTTGGTCTCTGAAAAGCAATAAATGGCACTGCTGTCCATAAACGAAGAGTGATTTTATAATATACATCAATTGGTTTACTTATGTATTCATCCGCGCGACTCAATATTTTATCGTATGTATTTGCATTTGCTAAATAAAAATGCGTACCGTAAGCCTTTACTTCAAACACCTTTTTATTATGGTCTATTACCCTATTGCTTTTTAGAGATGTAACCCCGCCATTAAAGATATCCCATTTATCCCTATTATCCCATAAATATGGCAGCAATTTCTGGAATTGCTCATTAGCACCTTTTTCCAGCATACAATCATCTTCTACAATTAAGACCCAGGGGTAACCTCTTTCCTTTGCAGTCCGAATACACTTTATATGTGATAGAAAACAGCCCTTGTATCCGGGTGACTTTTTTACAGCAGAGATGCGTTCTATAGGCATCGGCCAGTCCTGAAATTCTGCGGCCACCTCCTTAAATCGGTCCGGGCGATCATTTAAATTTATCACCAGAGTCGGAGGAAAAGGTACTCTGTTATTATAGTTGTAATAGGCTAAAATAAATATAGTAATAAACACCACACATAGAAGGTGTGTTTTATATTTTCTCAATAGGAGTTTTATGTCCATTTACTAATTGGTGATAATTAATTTCACCGCTTCAACATAGAAATGAAAACCAGAAAGTTGCGTCTGTATAATAATCCACCATGGAAACCAAAGGTGAGCGGAGTTAAATACGCTACGGCTAAGAATGCTCGTGCGTCCATACGGAAAATCTCTAAAAAAGATAAAACGTACAGAAGATTAATTGCTATGCGTATGTATTTCAGAGCAAAATATCACAAAAATCAAACTCCAGGAATGCGGGCGGCCATGAAAGTCTGGAAGAAATATATGGACAGTCTAACATAAATATTAGACCGCTGTAATATGTGTTTAGAACTAATGGTTTAATCGTACGTATCATCATCGTCATCATAATTATCATAATTATCAATAACTGTGTAACGATTGCATCGGTTTGTTGTCTTTCTTTCAGTCCCAGCCTTTGGTTCACCATTTTTGCTTACAGTTTTTTCACATTCAGAGCATTTTTCACATACTGTACAGTGGCTTACAACCATTTTTCCTCTTCGGTTAAACCTAGGGGAACGTTTAGGAAAGGAATATGTTTTATCTGTCTGGATGACTTCTTTTATAGCATTTGGATGTGCCTTTTCAAGAAACTTCCTATACCATCCACCGGGGTAGCGAACATAGTGATAGCTGCGAGTCATTTTATATTACTATACTATTTGATATTACTATTTCATTTTTTCTAGCGCCAGGTGCGCAAAATTTGTTTCTAGTTTATAATATATAGATGCAAGCCTACAAATACCCGAGGAGATTCAGTCGCCTGTATTGCATGAAGACCCCATGTAGAAAGATGGGGTTTACACAGAAGGCATCATGCCGCCCGTATAAGAATTGTTACAAGAATAAGACCAGGAAAGTAAAACGGAGATAACATACTTTTTTAATGGGCAAGAGTAAAAAAATGGAACAGGCGGGACTTGAACCCACGACCCTTGCCCATAACTGGCAACGCACGGCCTTCTGTGCTTCTGTCCCCGAATAATAAATAACAAGTAAAATTCTTTCAATTTTTACATCAAAAATTGAGAAAATTTATCTCTTAAAACTAGGGTTTAAAATAGATAAAATGACTACTCAGGAACAGGTACAAATAGAAACGATCCAAATATTCGTTAGCAAGAAACAAAAAGAAAAGCCTCTAGCCATCCAAATTTTACAGATTGGCAACCAAATATCAAATCTGTTATACGGAAAAACACTTGAGCAATGCTTGGGAAAAAAGCAGAAGATCAGTTCTGTATCGTCTGAGTACCATAAACATAGACATTTCTGTATTAAAATGCCGTGTAATCTTGAAGATATAAAGGGCGACAAAAAATCTATAGAAAACTATACCTATATTATAAATATGGTAAAACATGGAAAGAAAGAGAAGTTTTCGATAGATATAATGTAATAATTAAACCCCAGCATATTACTAACTACGTGCCGATTTGAAATGTTCAGCGGTCTAAAAAAGTATATTTTTGATATACTTTTTTAAAAAACTATATTTTTGCAGACTTTTTTCTAAAAAGTTCAGCAGTTGACATCACGCATATAGGCCCTGCTGGGGATGCCACCGCGAATCCACCCAGCCGCCGCCACCTCAGGTACCAGGTTCTTCGGGTTCTGGATATTTTCCGATAGACTCTGCACTAGAGGAGTCCACTGGCCCGTGAATTCCTGCTCAGTTACGGTGCCGCACTCCTTCATCTGCTTCACCTGCTCACCATGAATTAGGTTAGACTCCACGTCCGGGTTTCCGCGGCCACCACCCATATAGGGCACTGTTAGGAATGGACGCGCCTGGGCACGAATCTGGCACCGATTGCTCTTGAAGTAGGTCTCATTACGTAACATAGAGTCGGAGTCCACCTCGGCATTATTGAAGCCGTAGCCCTCTCTGGGATATAGCAGCTGTTGCTCGGCGGCCAGAGGATTCACACGCCTCGCGTCGGGCACCAGGTTAAGTGTGGTATACTTGCCGGGGCCAAGGCTCTGCGTATAATACTGCTGGATTCCGCAAAGATCGTCGCGAGTCTTTGTTAGGCGGTTGATGTCCATCTGCTGACTTTTAGGAAAAAATCTAGCCATAATTTAGAAATGAAACAAGCCGAGCGTTTTTGCGATTGTATAAAACAAGTGAGTAAATCTGTGAAAACTCGGCGTGGTTCTAGAAGAGGGCCCAGAGGAAGGGAACAAGCCGCCATCGCCATCTGTGTAAAATCGGTGCTTCAAAAAAGGGGTAGAACTCTTAAAAAGTTCAGATGCCGGAAAGGACCGAAGCTAGTAACACAGGAATTACTTTAGCGGTCTAAGCAGTCCTACCGCCAAGTACCCATTAATATTTAATTTAACTGCACTGCAATTAAGTTAAATATTAGATAATATAATATACCGCTAAGTACCGAAGTCCTAAACGCGCAGCGTTTAGGGTAACAAGTACTCTTAATGTCAAGACTCGCTTTGCGAGTCTGACCTATTAAGTGTCATATTTCGCTACTTGGCTCAGCGCAGCAAACCCTTAGGGAGTACTTAAATTAAGTACTCCACGGTATTATTCATCTGGTGCACTGCTTGTACCCTCTGGACATGTCGTCCCTGCTGGGCACTCTGTAGGTTCTGCAGAACCAGCCTCACAGTAATAGCCTTCTGGACAAATTGCTGGAGGTACATTCGCTCCCCCAGTACCTTCTACACAGAAATATCCAGCAGGACATTGCCGTTCAGTTGCAGTCGTAGAACCCTCGGGACATATGCTTCCTGCTTCACATTTACCGGAGCACTCTGGAGTTTTATTACCAGGTGAATCCCCGTATGTACCGCCAGGGCATAACATTATTTGATTAGATGCCGGGCACCAAGAACCAGGAGGACATAAGGCTCCATCTTGCTCTCTATCAGGCAGTGAGTCAAATCCTTCGTATGATACATATAGATAAATACCAACCAGTAATATAATTATTAAAAATAGCCCTATTTTGTATTTTAAAGAGGCGCGCATATATTCCTATTATATTAAGGGTTTATATTAAGCCATGGTAGGGGAGCACCTTCCGTACCACCCACGCATGCATCCCTCCCACCCTCCTTACATGTTTTCCCAGGGATCTTATACAACCAGTTCTGATATGACTCTCTATCACTTGGTATAGTGGTAGACGGCATCGTTACAAATGACCGCTGACTTTGTGATTTCCCAAACACGTCGGTGGGGTCGGAATACCAATTCACGCGGAAGAAATCGTCTAGCGTAGATTTAACAACTGGGTCATCAACGGATTTTGCCTCGGGCCTCGTTGGATTATATTTTATTTCATCAACCAGAACATTCATAAAAGGGTTACGCGGGCTCGGAATAGTTTGAAGTTGCCCATCATCGTAGGAATCATCCACCCCGTCTACCGGAGGTGTTTTCCAGGCCGTTGGGGCAGGTTCATCTAGTGTAACACGGGCCGTGAATTCTTCTTGGATATAGGATGCCTTTATCATATCTATAATATCAGGAAGTGTGATAACAAGTCCCAGGAAAATAGAATATGTCATTGTTGTTACCACGTCGTGATTGAAAAGAGAAAGCAAGGATGCAACAATAAGCACCGAGATAGCCGTACGTGTTAATGCATTTACACGCTCCGTAAAACAGGGTGGTCTGCCGGTATTACGACGTTTCCATTGTGCTAACCATGAATCGGTTAAGAGAATTGAAGGGTCTTCCCAAAAGCCTGGTGTACATAAAGCCACTTTGACCATCTCTACTACTTCTTACCTTGTTTCTTCTGCCCTGATTTACCACCCTTATTATTCGTTAAAATGGAGCCGAAGTCCTCTTCATCGGCTGAAGGCTTTGCTTTAGTCGCCATCGTATTAGCGGGCGCAGCAGCAGCTGCACGCGCCGCTGCTGCTGCAGGATTTGCTGCCGCTGCAGCCGCATTCGCAGCCTGCTTCTGTCGGAGACGCGCCTTTATCATCGCCAGCCTTGCAGATTCCGGCTTCCCGGCGGCGGCAGCGGCCTCGGGATCCTCAAAGTTAAATGTCTTACGGAGAGACTCCATCATTTCCACGAATGCCGGATTCTCGGAAAATTCCTTCATCATTTCCTCGGCCTCAGCCGCCAAATCCTGGGGGTTGAATTCGCCACGCTGGAACTTGTCCTGTAGCTTCTTGATAATGCGCTTCATGGCATTCTGGATCACCGCGGGGTTGCGCATGGTACTTTGCATCAGGATCTCGAATGCGCGGCTGGGATCCTGCTCACACTGCTTCACTGTCTCAGGATCCAGGCCGAACTCCTCGGGCTTGAGTTCCTTGACGATATCTTCGGCCAACTTTGCCAGCCGACCATTCTTGAACTTCTCTGGGAAGGGCGGTAGCCGATCAGTCCCGCCACTTCCGAACAGATCCTTGAAACGATCAGCAAAGGTGTTGAAATCGGCACGATCCATCTTTGAACGCCACTGGTTCATGAAAGTATCCGCCCATGTCTTGAATGCCTCGCCGCTGAAATTATTATTGTCGCCCTCCTTCATTACAAATGAAAAGGTCATCAAACTCAGAAACTGATTGATCGCCTTCTTGGTTCCTTCGGTAGATGCATTCCACATGGCCTCTGAGACGTAAATGCCGGGGAGAACCATTCCAGGAAATACTGTGGGGTCCCGTTTCGGATCACCCGCCTTTGGCATAACCAGGGACTTGTACATTTGCACACGGTCGTGCGGTGCGATTCCAAGAGCGGCCTTGATGCCCTCCGTCAACTCAGGAAATACGTCCATAAGGGCTGCAGCAAACTCATCATACTTCGCCTGAAAAATAGCATCTAGCGGATCACTCATCTAGACAAGATATATAGAGGATATTTGCTAGTCTTTACGTACGGTGCCGCCAAGTACCGAAGTCCTAAACGTGCAGCGTTTAGGGTAACAAGTACTCTTAATGTCAAGACTCGCTTTGCGAGTCTGACCTATTAAGTGTAATATTTCGCCACTTGGCAGCAGCCTTAGGGAGTACTTAATTTAAGTACTCCACGGTATTAGAGTGGACTGCTTAAATTAAGCACTCCACTGTAAATCTATATGGAATATGATTTTGCTATCATATATTTTGGTCTAACACGCTCTTTAAGAAAGACTAGTGAAAGTCATATAAAACATATATTTGATACAATGGACAGAAATAACTGCACATACAAAAAATTTATGCATACCTGGAAAATGAAAGATGGAGTACAGAATATCTGGAATAAAATAATTCCACAGAAGATTGATTATTCAGAGTATAAATTATTGAATCCGGACTATTATACAATAGATGATGAAGATGAATTTCTGAGTACTGTAAATATGGATGATTATACTTATAATGATGAATCTATTCTCAATGAAGATCCCAATTATCTGGGGTGGATATCAAAGTCAATGTGGCTTTCAAATTATATTTGCATGCTTGAATCTCAAAAGAGGGGGTTTCATATGGTTAAACAGTGTGTAGAAAATGGTGATAAATTCAAGTATATAATATTTATGAGGCCTGATATTACTATTTATGATGACTTACCCGTAGATATAATATTTAAATATTATGATTATATACACATACCTAACATTGAACATTGGAGTTATATAAATGATCAAGTGGCAATTATGAATTATGAGAATGGCTGTATTTATGGAAAAAGAATAGATGAATTAGCAGAATATAGAAGAGAATTTGGAATAATTCTCGCGGAAAAATACTGTAAATATATAATTTTAAAGTATTGTATGGATATTCATATTATAAATTTTAGGTATACTATAACGAGACCATAAAGATGCTCTAATTACCCTCCTTCACCTTCTCGCATAACTTGCACAGAACAAGGAGGTACTGCCACACCGCCTCCTTACTTTCATTCGTCATAGTGGGCCAATATTTATCAAAAATCATCAGAGCTGGCATCATCTCGTTATACTGTTTTGACATGATTGCCTTAGCTAGATTGCGAATTTCTGTATCCTTTTTATTAATAATAAAGTCATTTGCGGGCATATATATCTTATCGTGGAAGACATCCAACATTAGCTTGGGATTAGACCGCTTTCCTGCCTTTATCGCTTCAAGGGCCATGGAAATACCCTTTTCTTCTGGAAATGATGCCTGCAACTCCTCAAAAAATCGGATCAGCTGATTGCAAAATGCACCCAATAGTGACATCTATACCTGTAAATATAGATGTCATAATTGTTTAGGCATTTTTCACACACACACCCACTGAATCAGGTAGGACGTGGCCTCGTCTGCGGCATACCCGAATCCCGACTTCTTTGATACGCCTCCATCTGTTTATCAAACATTTCCTCCTTCTTTGATTTAGACCGACTGGGTTCCTGCCTGCCACCTGAGCCCCCGATACCCTGTGTAGTTCTGTCGCCGGGTGCAGCATTGCCATTCAAGAAGCCGAAATCAAAGTTTTTGGAACTACTACTCTCCACGCTGGCCCCGCTGCCGTCCACTAAGACGCCGTAGGATTCACTCAGTTTTCCACCCATCTCAGAAATATTCCAGGCCTCGGGCTCACCAGCGGCAGCGCCTGGGCCACCCGAAGGTTGCGCTACAGCCGCCGGTGCCCTAGATGTGTCTTTCAACTTCCTCTCATAAATCCAATTCATTACATCACCATTTACCTTTATAGGTTCCTCATCGCCTTTGATTACAAGGGTGGGTACTTGTTTCAGCCAATTCGGGAGTTGCCCCCTTGGAGTCGTATCAATACACACAAAATGGAATTCGCCCTTGTATGGTGTAGTAGACAACTCTTTGATAAAGGCCTGGGACCATTCACATTTGTTGCTATAGAAACAAGTGTGGGGAGGTTGGGTTTGCCGTAGGGCCATTCTACAGATTCTTGTGGATATGCCATAGAGTTAAAAACGCACAATAATTGGCTTATTCTACATATGGCGCCGGCGTGCTGCTGCCAATACAGCGACCATTTTTATTTGTTTGGCCGCTGTTGCATTTAGCATATTCACCCTCTCTTGCGCGATAGTTATACGAGCGTTTATTAGGCGCAATTAGGCCGCCGGAATTTGTTACTACACCCAGAGATGATGCCCCATGAATTGTGCTTTGTGTTTTTTGTACGGCTTGGGCATTTGCCCTAGCTGCATTTTCAAAATTACATTGTTTCGCTTGAACCTTTGCTGCCATCTTTTTAACCATTGATGAATTCGGATTCGCTAAAATAGTACGGGCATTATTGCAACTAATGGCTCCACCGCGATGCACCCTATTACGTCTGGACCGATTACGATTGCGATTACGATCCTTGCGCTGAGTCTTCCGATTACGCGTCACCATCTATATTTATTAATGAGAAATTCTAAAGGTATACCGCCAATTGCCGAAATCCTAAATGCGCAGCGTTTAGGGTAACAAGTACTCTTAATGTCAAGACTCGTATGCGCAGCAGCGAGTCTGACCTATTAAGTGTAATATTTCGCCACTTGGCTCAGCGCAGCAAACCCTTAGGGAGTGTTTAGACCCGTGCGGATTTTAAATGAGCGTTTTTAGTAAGGAATGGTTGGAAAACAACACTCTTCCGATTACAGACTTTCAGCAATTACTCATTACGAAAAGTCTGGAAGTTTTACTGATACTTGTAGAGTTTTTGATTGTAAAAGACAAACTCTCAAACGATGGTATAATATTTATAAATCCTCTAAATCACTTACTCGTAAAAATCGTAAGGAAGGGTCTTATAAAATAAGTAAAGGATTTGTTCGTCGTGCTTCACAACTCATAAAGAATAAACCTGATATTTTTATGAACGACCTTCTTATTGAATTGAAAATAGAGTTTCCTGATATATCAGTATCAAGGCAATATCTTGGAGAGATTTTACGTGATAATAACAAGACAAGAAAGCGTCTGCGTCATATACATCAACCTACAACCTATAGAGGTAGAGAAAGAAACCACAATAAAGAAATAACAGATTATTTAGCAAAAGTAAAAGAACATAATATAAATGATATTATAGCACTTGATGAAACAGGTATATACGCTGAACTACATACTACTTATGGGCGATGTGATTTAGGTAAAAGATGCAGTTATAAAACGACTGATAATAAAGTATTCAAGAAATATTCATTATTGATTGCTATAAATACAAAAGGCGTAGTGAGTTGGAAACTATATGAAGAAGGAGCAGTAAATTCAGAACGTCTAAAAAACTTTATAGCAGAGCATATAACCCCAAAATATGAGGGTAATTTAGTGATTATGGATAACGCTGGATTTCATAAGACACAAGATGTGAAACAAGAAATACAGAAACGAAATCAGTTTCTCTATAGTATTCCTTATTATCCACGCTCTAATCCAATAGAGAACTTCTTTAGTAAATTGAAGTATTATATCAAAAAGAAATCTCCTCTTACATATCAACAGATTAATAAGACAATAGAAGATGCAATAAGTGATATGAAGGAAAGGGAATTCAAGAACTATTTTTCGTATGCGTTTGATAAAGAAGCAGTAAAGAAGATTTATAAAAGAAACTCTACATTAAGAAGAAAACATAAGGTCTATTACAATACATAATTATTTCTAATATTTTATTGATATTGCTTCTTTCTATAACTATTAAGTTTTTTCTTTTGAGTATAACATTTATTATTTCTGCATTTTACTATACCCTTTGATAATTTTTCTAATTTACTGCCTTTGTAAAATCTAGAAGAACAGTCATAAAATGCTTTTGCCTTTTTTTGGGGACATTTTTTTGTTTGTTCTTTTTCAAATATTTTTCTTTCCTTTTGAGTATCCTTAATAATTTTAGAGCACTTTCTTGTTCTACATGTATCAAAAAATTTCCATAACCGGGATTCTTCCCTATCCATTTTCTATTATATACACTTATATAAAATTTGTAAGAGAATACTAAAATAAACGCTCATTTAAAATCCGCACGGGTCTAAATTAAACACTCCACGGTAAAAAATGAATCTATTCACTCCAATAGATTCAGGTATAGAATGGCAAGTTTTCAAAATATTCAGACACCCTCGGAAAGGACGCTTCAGTTCACTCTGACGCCTACATCATATCCCTACGCTAATACTTTGCGCCGGGCCATTATGACTCTTGTGCCATCTGTAGCGTTTCGGTCTGACCCACCCGGCGTTGTACTTGATGTACCCGATATCAAGATCGGCCAGAATGACAGCAATACCCAGCCGAATGAACTTCTTGCACACCGCATTAGTTTGATCCCAATTCATGGGATAGATCCTCTGAAGTGGGACCCCGATCGCTTAATCTTCAAGCTGGATTTGACCAACGAATCCCCCGATCCCCGTGATGTTATGGCGGCAGACATCCAGGTATTTGAGCGGCGCAAGGCAGCGGATTTGTCTGAAGCGCTGGTGGAGATACCTGGTCGCACATTCTTTCCCGGTCACACTCTGACCAGAGATACATGTCTCATTACCACGCTACCCGGAAAGCGTACGGCGACCGCGCCGACCCTGAAGGCCGAGATGCGCGCTACTATAGGCACCGGCCGAGAGCATGCCCGTTTTATCCCCACATGCCAGGCATCCTATAGCTACACCTTGGACACCAATACTGAGCGCCGAAATGCCCACTTTGAGAAGTGGCTAGTGCGTCACAAGAACGTAGAGCCCGAGAGTCTGAAGCAGGATGAGGCCAGGCGCGGAGAACTGGACCGCGAGTTCAAGACTATGGAGATTCAGCGGGTTTACAAGCTGGATGAGAAGGGGGAGCCGAACAGTTTTGACTTCCAGATTGAGACCATTGGCACGATGGCTGCCCGCGCAATTATAGAGCGCGCCCTTTTGGGACTGGTCCAGATGTGTGACTTGTTCGTGGGATTGGATGCCGGTGACCTGCCCTATACTATCAATGTGGTACCCTCGGATACGCTGATGACCGGATTTGACTTTATCATTCAGGGCCAGGATCACACGTTTGGTAATATGATTCAGACGTGGTTGGTGGATAACCACGTAGAGGGTGAGGCGATGCCACGCCTAACCTTCGCTGGTTACAAGATCCCTCACCCCCTGAAGGATGAGATGCTGCTGCGTATTGTAGTGGAGGATGGAAATGAGCTGACTGCTAGGACGGCCATTGCGGAGGCGGCGAAGGGTTGCAAGGCGATGTTCCAGAGCTGGCTGCAGGCTTGGACGGGTGGTCCGGTAGGGGCATCTGTGACTGCAGCCACTGCTGCAACTGCTGCAGCAGGTAAGAGGGTGCTTAAGCTGAAGCGGGCCACTGTGCCTCCTATGCCCCCTGCTGGTGGTGCCCCGTAAAACTCTCAGCCATAAGCAGGTATGAGAACACGGTTCATATATTTTATTTTTCTAAAAGTACTGATTGTTACACAATTTATCTTGATCTTGGCTAAAAAACACACAGCCAGTTCCAAAATATATGTGTTTACAGATTCTATTTTTAAACTTTCATTGGCCCTTTATATTTTAATCTTTGTCTGGACAAGTTCCTATGAGGGACTACAATGGGAAGAAAAGACGATTTTTTCATTTTCAGCGGCACTTTTGATTTATGATATAAATTACACGGCAGTTGTGGATGAACTCGCAAATATATTTCCGGATAATCTGTTATTTGCGCATTTGCGTAGGATAGAAGAAATAAAGGCCGACTCATAAAGATTAAAGGCCATAATATGACATAAGGAGTTTTACATACCCCACCCACTTGTTCCACGGAAATAGAGTAATGCCTGAGAGTACGATCGCCGTTTCAATAAACGGTTTTAGTACACGCATGGCCCCAGCAATAGACACCGAATTATAGGTACTAGCTAATAGGGCCTTATCAAATGACGGCTTTCCTACACGGGCATTTACATTCTCATGGAAATCGTAGACCCAGTCTACGAGCCACTCGTTCAGATCTGAATATGGTACTGTCTTGATAGCAGTGATAGGCCGGCTATTGATCCACTCTTCTGCATGCATACGGCACATGGCACAGGGGATCATTTTGGGCAGAGTTTGAATGAGGTTTATCCACTGCCTCACTTCATCGTCCCGAAATGATGGAAAAATGGCCTTACCGCCCTTCTGCGCCAAGGCGTGCAAGACCGTCCAAAGTACTGGTCCCCAATGATCCGATTCGGGATAATCGGGCTGGGGTTTCTGACAAGAACAAGGCATCTTCCTATTCCATAGGATGATGGCTTATTTATCGCCGGGACGCACATCTGCTAGTCATCCGACCATTCAATCAATCTCCTCAATCTTGGGACCAGGCGTCTCTGCGTCAGGTGCTCCTGCAGCGCCAGCCTTGGACGCATCCTCCGCCGCATACAGCTTCATGAAAAACGGCCGAAACACCTCCTCAGCCTCCTTCTTCTTGTCCTCGTACTCAGACTTCTCCGTAGAAGAGGCAGCCGACTCCAGCCACGTGATAAACTCCTTGGTCTTCTCCAGGTTCTCATCACACAGGTCAGCCCCCAACTTCTCCCGAGTCTTCTCGTCATTCAGCGAGTTGCGTACGTTGTACACATAGGACTCCAGGCCATTCCGCGCCTCCACCGTCTCCATGCGCGCCTTGTCCTCCGCCTCAAACGAGGCCGCCTCAGACACCATGCGCTCAATGTCCTGCTTGGACAGCCGCCCCTTGTCATTCGTGATGGTGATCTTCTGGGACTTGCCCGTGGACTTCTCCGCTGCGCTCACATTCAGGATACCATTGGCATCCACGTCAAAGCTCACCTCAATCTGCGGCACGCCACGGGGCATCGGCGGAATCCCGTCCAGCTGGAACTTCCCAAGCAGATTGTTATCCTTCGTCATGGCGCGCTCACCCTCGTACACCTGAATGAGAACACCGGGCTGGTTATCCGCGTACGTGGAGAAGGTCTGCTGCTTCTTGGTGGGGATCGTGGTATTGCGCGTGATAATCTTGGTCATTACACCACCGGCCGTCTCCAGGCCCACGGACAGGGGAATTACGTCCATGAGGAGGAGCTCGCTGGTCTTGTCATTGCGATCCTTGGGCGCCGTGAGAATGTGGGCCTGCACGGCCGCACCAAACGCCACCGCCTCATCGGGATTCACAGAGTCATTCAGCTTCTTGCCGTTGAAATACGAGGTGAGCAGCTCACGGATCTTGGGGATACGCGAGGAGCCACCCACCATCACAATCTCGTGAATGTCACCCTTGGTCATCTTGGCATCCTTGAGCAGCCCATCAAGAGGCCGAATGCAACGGGTGAAAAAGGGCTCACACAGACTCTCAAACTTGGCGCGGGTGAGAGACGTCTGGAAGTCATGCCCCTCCGCAAGACTATCCACCTCAATCTGGGCCTGGGTGGACGAGGAGAGAGCCCGCTTAGCGCGCTCACACGCAGTACGCAGGCGGCGGAGAGCCTTCGCATTCTGAGTAATATCTAGCTTGGTCTTCTTCTTGAACTCCGCGACGCACCAGTCCACAATCGCATTGTCAAAGTCCTCGCCCCCCAGATGCGTATCACCGGCCGTGGCCTTCACCTCAAAAATTCCGTCATCCAGTGTCAAGACGGACAAATCGTGCGTGCCGCCACCGCAGTCAAAGATGAGCACATTCTGCTCACCCCCCGTCTTCTTGTCTAGGCCATACGCAATAGCCGCCGCAGTAGGCTCATTGATAATACGGAGCACATTGAGGCCCGCGATGAGACCGGCATCCTTCGTGGCCTGGCGCTGAGAGTCATTGAAGTACGCGGGCACCGTGACTACCGCATCCGTAACTTTGTCGCCCAGATACGCCTCGGCAGTCGCCTTCATCTTCTGCAGAACCGCCGCCGAGATCTCCTCGGGCGTGAAGGTCTTGGACTCGCCAGCCACAGTCACCTCAATGAGAGGCTTGTCGCCGGTGCCGGCCTTGACCTTGAATGGCCAGTGTGTCATATCCGACTTCACAGATGCATCGGCCATCTTGCGACCGATTAGGCGCTTGGCATCAAACACAGTGTTTGCGGGGTTGGCGGCGGCCTGTGACTTGGCCGCATCGCCGATGAGACGCTCCTCGGCTGTAAAAGCCACGTAGGAGGGGGTAGTCCGATTACCCTGGTCATTTGCAATAATTTCTACACGGTCGTTCTGCCAAACTCCAACGCACGAATACGTAGTACCGAGGTCAATCCCGATCGCAGGCATTATGATTGTATAAGTCTAGAAATTTTTAAGCCGTTCTAGCCATTTAGGTCACGAATTATCAATGTACCGTGGAGTGACCTAAGGTCCCTATTCTATTTATGGAAAGAAATGATCCTGAATCAAAACAGAAAACCAGGAGTCAGTTTTATAGTACGAGCCAGAAATGAGGAAGCATAT
>SXGQ01009986.1_pt1 | contig 18803 bp, 15 predicted proteins | sample 3178371 | NCBI WGS metagenome assembly SXGQ01 (sample SAMN11356859, study PRJNA531348) | freshwater metagenome | isolation source: freshwater sample F1-20 | place: China: Fuxian Lake, Yuxi | collected 2017-12-25 | reverse complement strand
GATAGGATTTGGATCCGAATTGATCGGGATTCATACCGGCTATTTGTATGGAGACTACGTGTATGGGCCAACTTTGGGGGTAAAATTATGGGAGGTCCCATTGGTGATCGGTGTCAACTGGTTTGTACTCAGTTACCTTACCGGATCTGTTTTTCACAAGATTCCAAACGATTGGTATGCGTCCTTTTTGGCTGCCTCAGCGATGACTTCTTTGGATTACATCTTGGAACCAGTTGCCATGTCACTTAACTTTTGGGCCTGGAAATGGGAAATTATCCCTTTGAATAATTACCTAGGTTGGTTTGGGGTATCTTTTCTGATTCAGCTTATCTGGAGAAAAGCTAGGTTTGAAAAATTTAATCCCTTGGCTACCTTTTTGTTACTTATTTGGATTCTATTTTTTACACTGTTGAATTTTACAGTCGTGTCTTAAATCTTTTTCTTTGTCCCCGAAATAGTAAATAAATCGAAAATTATTTTAAAGGCTTGCTAACTACAGCATGGCTTAGGAGGAGCAGATTGAATAATCGGTAGAAAAATCGCTCTAGATAATTATCAGGGGTATACTAGCGGAATCACAAAATAAATAACAAATCCACCCCTTAAAGAGTTAATCCTAAAGTGTTGCTGTATTTCATCTATATCGCTCTTGGATTTGCCGCCATGGAACTCTCTGGCTGGTTTATTCATAAGTATGTGATGCATGGACCTCTTTGGATGATCCACAAGACCCACCACCAACATTCCAAGTCTTTCTTTGAATGGAATGACTTATTTTCCCTTTTATTCGGAAGCATTGCAGTGATCTTGATCTTTCTAGGTGTAGAGACTTTAGACTACCGCTTTTGGATGGGAATAGGAATTAGCTTCTATGGCGTGTTGTACTTTGTACTTCACGACGTATTGGTACACCGAAGGCTGACCTGGTTTGGCAAGCCCAAGCATCCTATCTTGAAAAGGATTTACAAGGCTCATCAGGCTCATCACAAAACCAACCAAAAGGAGGATGCAGTTTCTTTTGGTTTATTCTTAGTCCCCAAAGAATTCTTAAACAAGGAGGAACAGTGAGCACGTATTCTATAAAAGATCTCGAACAATTGTCAGGCATCAAAGCCCATACCTTGCGGATATGGGAGCAGCGGTACAACTTGCTGCAGCCCAAGCGCACGGATACCAATATTCGTTTTTACGACGACCATGACTTAAAGCTGATTTTAAACGTGGCCTTGCTCAATGACAATGGGGTCAAAATCAGTAAAATTGCCTTCATGTCTCCCAATGAATTGCGTGAGGAGGTCATGAAACTCACCGATCGTTCCTTAACACACGATGATCAAATCCACGCCCTGACAATTTGCATGATTGAAATGGACGAGGAGCGCTTTGATAAAATTTTAAGTACCAATATCCTAAAGCTCGGTTTTGAGCAGACGATGCTCAATGTCATTTATCCCTTTATGTCCAAAATTGGGATTCTTTGGCAAACGGGTGCGATCAATCCAGCACAGGAGCATTTTATCTCCAACCTGGTACGACAAAAATTGATTGTCGCCATCGATGGACAAGTCCCACAGCAGGGGGGTAAAAAGTTTTTGCTTTTCTTGCCTGAAGGAGAACTCCATGAAATCTCCATTCTTTTCGCGAGCTATTTGATTAAGTTTAAAGGACATAAAGTCATCTATTTAGGACAAAGCACCCCCAATGATGATTTGCTGTCGGTGTACAAGTTGCACCAGCCCGAATACCTGTTGACGGTCATCACCACTTCTCCCTCCTCAGAATACGTACAAGAATATATCAATGCACTATCCGATCGATTTACTAATGCTCAAATCTTAGTTACAGGCTATCAAGTGCTAGGCCAAGACCTAACCTTCCCCTCTAATGTGAGCCAAATGAGCTACATCCGAAATATCAAAGATCTGTTGGAGGAGCTTGATCAAGTTTATCAAGAGAAATAGTTAAACAAATTGGATAATTATTTAAACAAAATATTTTTTTAAAAAAGGCCCTATTTTAATTGATAGGGCTTTTTTTCGTCCTATCTATTCATTTTTTATTTTTCTGTTTAACTTTTTTTAATTTTTATTCCACAAAATGTTTGGATTTTGTTTAATCGTTACTACATTTGATTAAACAAAACGCCATCCTTATGACCACTCTAGAATTTAGCTACTCCCTCCAAAAGCTTTCTAGCTCCCTAAAGCCATTTGCCATGAAGCTAACCCGTGATGTAGACGATGCCAATGACTTGCTTCAGGATACCATGGTCAAAGCTTTCACTAACAAGGACAAATTCACTGAGGGCACCAACCTGAAAGCTTGGTTGTATACAATCATGAAGAATACCTTCATTACCAATTATCAGCGGATGGTAAGAAGGGGTACTTTTGTAGACACTACAGACAATCTCCATTACCTCAACTCAAGTGAAGCGTTAATTGATAATGGTGTTTTTGGGAATTTCACGATGGATGATATCCAGCAGGCCATTCAGAAGCTAGACGAAGTATACCGCACCCCATTTTTGATGCACTTTAGAGGATTCAAATACCACGAAATTGCAGAAAAGCTACAGATCCCTATTGGAACAGTAAAAAATAGAATCCATATTGCTCGCAAGCTATTGAAAGAAGACCTGATGGTCTACAAGCACAAAAATTAATTCTATGTCAAAAAAACATGTGGTAGTGATTGGATCCGGATTTGCCGGACTATCCGCAGCTACCCACTTGGCAGACCATGGCAACTGCATTGTTACCCTACTAGAAAAAAATGATTCCCCTGGTGGAAGAGCTAGAAAGTTCGAGCACCAGGGATTTGTTTTTGATATGGGTCCCAGTTGGTACTGGATGCCGGATGTCTTTGAATCTTACTTTGCCCATTTTGGAAAAAAACCAGCCGACTACTACGACCTAATCCGTCTAGACCCCTCCTATGCCGTTATCTACGGGGAGCAGGACGTCTTGGATATTCCTGCTAATTTAGACGAATTTAAAGCGATGCTTGAGGGCATCGAGCCGGGTGCGGCTGCCAACTTAGATAAGTTTCTATCTCAAGCAAAGTACAAATACGAGGTAGGCATTCACGATCTCGTGCATCGCCCAAGTAGATCCCTATTCGAGTTTGCCTCCCCAAGCCTATTGCTAGACATGATGCGGATGGACATTTTCCAGTCCATGTCCAAGCACGTACGCAACTATTTCAGGCACGACAAAATCGTGCGACTCATGGAATTTCCCGTACTTTTCCTCGGCGAAACAGCTAACAATATCCCTGCATTGTACAGCTTGATGAACTATGCAGACATCGCTCTCGGTACCTGGTATCCCAAAAAGGGAATGCACGAGATCATCAAAGGGATGGTTTCCTTGGCAGAAGAAAAAGGGGTTCAATTCAAGTACAATTCAGAAGTTGAAAAAATTGAAGTGGCCAATGGCAAAGCCCAATGCCTAGTGCTGCGTTCAGGGGAGCGAATCCAAGCTGATATCATTGTTGCAGGCGCTGACTACCACCACGTGGACAAGCACCTGCTCGATCCAGCGTACAGCAATTATACCGAAGACTATTGGAATAAGCGCGTGATGGCTCCTTCCAGCCTTCTTTTTTACCTTGGCATAAATAAGCGACTTAAAAATCTAAGGCACCACAACCTCTTTTTTGACGAACCACTTGGACCGCATGCAGATGCGATCTATACCAACCCAAGGTGGCCTGAAAAGCCACTTTTCTATGCTTCCGTCCCTTCCATAACCGACCCAACTGTCGCTCCTGAAGGTATGGAAAATCTTTTCTTACTCATTCCACTCGCTCCTGATTTAGAGGATACCGAAGACATGCGCGAAAAATACTTCCACATAATTCTGGATCGTTTGGAAAAAATCACTGGACAGGAGATTCGTGGGCATATCGTCTACAAGCGGTCCTATGCACACAACGATTTTAAATCGGACTACCATGCCTTCAAAGGGAATGCTTACGGACTAGCAAATACGTTACTCCAAACGGCTATTCTCAAGCCTAGCCTCAAAAACAAAAAAGTAAGTAACCTATATTATACAGGTCAATTGACCGTCCCAGGGCCAGGAGTTCCGCCTTCTCTTATCTCAGGTCAGGTGGTGGCCAAAGAGGTGATAAAAGAAAACAATTTGTAAACAAAGAGGTATATTGCAGTAATGGACGCCATTTCTCTGTATAATCAAACCACCTTGGAGTGCAGTAAGCTCATTACTCAACGCTACAGTACTAGCTTTACCTTGGGAATTAAAACCTTAGACAAAAGCCTCCATCTGCCTATCTACGGCATCTATGGATTTGTGCGGTATGCAGATGAAATTGTGGACACCTTTCATGATCAGGATAAGCAGGCGCTTTTGAATCGCTTCAAAAAAGACACCTACGAGGCCATAGATGCCAAAATATCCCTAAATCCAGTCTTGCATGCCTTCCAGTTGATTGTCAACAAATACCAGATCGAAAAAGACCTAATTGAAGCATTCCTTCACTCCATGGAAATGGACTTAAACTTCAAAACCTACAATGACTCCAAATACCACGAATACATCTATGGCTCCGCAGAAGTAGTTGGATTGATGTGCTTGCGGGTTTTTTGTGAAGGAAATGATGCGGAATACCAACGGTTAAAAGAGCCTGCCTGCAAATTGGGGGCTGCATTTCAAAAAGTAAACTTTCTCAGAGACATAAAAAGTGATTACGAGGAGCGCGGAAGAGTATATTTTCCAGGCGTAGATTTCAACCAATTCAATCCCTCGGTCAAAGCTCTTATTGAAGCGGATATTCAAAAAGACTTCGATGATTCCTTGGTAGGGATTGCTGGTCTCCCAGCTGGTGCCAAACTCGGAGTTAAGGTGGCTTACCTCTACTATCAAAAGCTATTTGATAAAATCAAAAAGCTACCGCCAGAGACCATCACACAACAGCGGGTCCGCATCCCCAATGCTAAAAAATTAAGCTTACTATTTGGTAGCTATTTAGAAAACAAACTTGGCCTCTCCTAATGGAAAAGTATTTGTACCTAAGTGTGCTCCTCTTTGCAATCAGCTACCCCCTAGCCCAATCCTTTGAGCACCGCATCCGCTATGCCTCCCAGTGGAAATACCTTTTCCCAGGCTTAGTACTGACTGCCGCTTTCTTTATCGTTTGGGATGTATGGTTTACCAACCTGGGTGTTTGGGAGTTTAATACCAGATATGTATTGGGGTTTTTGTACTTGGACCTCCCGCTAGAGGAATGGCTATTTTTCTTGATCGTCCCTTTTTCCTCCATCTTCATCTATGAGGTGCTGATTTACTTTTTTCCAAAAGATCATTTTCTCCCCTTTGCCAAGGCTTTCGTCTGGGTACTCGCTCCAATACTGCTGGTCTTGGCTGTGCTACACCTTGACAAGTGGTATACGTCGGTCAACTTCTTTATCGGTGCTTTAACCTTAATCATCCATTACTTAATCTTTAAAGATAAATACCTAGGCCGCTTTATTTTTGCCTACCTAGTACACCTCATCCCCCTCATGCTTTGCAACGGCATACTTACGGGTGGACTTACCGAAGAACCCGTCGTGATCTACAACAATGCAGAAAATCTAGGAATTCGAATCTGGACGGTCCCCATCGAAGACCTAATCTACTCCTTGATCCTATTCTTAATGAATATCAGCTTCTTTGAGTTTCTAAGAAATAGGCAAACAATTTCCCATATTAGCGGTTAATAAAAACATGAAGCACCTTCAGGTTCAAATAGATGATCATTCGGGCTTTTGCTTTGGTGTAGTATACGCCATAGAAATGGCGGAAGAAATCCTAGAGGAGCAAGGCTATCTCTATTGCCTAGGCGACATCGTACACAACGACGAAGAAGTTAACCGCCTCAGCCGAAAAGGGCTAAAGATTATTGACCATGAGCGCTTACATGGCCTAAAAGATGAAAAGGTATTGATTCGTGCGCACGGTGAGCCTCCCTCCACCTACGAGCTCTCAATTAAAAATAACCTGACCCTCATCGATGCGAGTTGCCCAGTAGTGCTCAAGCTTCAGAACCGAATCAAAAATTCCTTTGATAAGGAGGACAACATCTACATTTACGGGAAGCATGGCCATGCTGAAGTGATTGGCCTTTTGGGACAAACCGATAACAAGGCAGTGGTATTTCAAGACATTTCGGAATTGGATATTCCCAATCTTCCAAAAAACATCACGCTGTACAGTCAGACCACCAAAAGCACGGATAAATTTTACGAGATCAATCAAATTCTTCGTGAAAATGGAATCACGGTGCATACCAACGATACCATTTGTAGACAGGTGTCCAATCGTGATAAAGAACTACGTTTTTTCGCGGAAAAATTTGACAAAATTATTTTTGTAAGTGGCACCAAATCCTCCAATGGCAAGGTGCTTTATAACGTGTGTAAAGAAAAAAATCCAAACACCTATTTTGTGTCCAACGCTGACCAAATTGAATCAGACTGGTTTGTTGAAGGCAACAGTGTCGGCATCTGCGGAGCAACCTCCACCCCTTTGTGGTTGATGGAGCAGGTTCGGGAGCGTATTTTAACCTTCTAACCTCCACATCATGGAGACTAAAACTAAAGTACATTCCGTAGACCCTAAAGGTCTTTTAATAGGTTGGAGTATCATTTTCGCTTGGGGCCTTTCTTTGGCTTTCTTGCTTACCTGGAAGTTTTCTTGGGAAAATCCACTCACCTACCTCACCATTCTCTTACAAACCCACCTGTATACTGGGCTCTTTATCACTGCACACGATGCAATGCATGGAATTGTGTCGAGTAATAAAAAAGCAAATCATGCCACTGGATGGATCGCGGCGCTCCTATTTTCCTACAATTTTTACTGGAAGCTTTTTCCCAAACACCACGAACACCATCGCTACGTAGCCACGGAAAAGGATCCCGATTACCATGCTTCTGGAAATTTCTTTCGCTGGTACCTCAGTTTCATTTTTCAGTACCTCAATATCTGGCAGTTTCTGCTGATGGCGGTCACCTTCAACCTCCTCAAATTAGTCCTTCCGACCGAGAATTTGATTCTTTTCTGGATGGTTCCCGCTGGACTTTCTACCCTGCAGCTATTTTACTTTGGCACTTACCTGCCTCATATGGGGGAACAGACAAACATTCACCATTCCAACTCTCAGTCTAAAAATCATCTTTGGGCATTTCTGAGCTGTTACTTTTTTGGATACCACTTTGAACACCACGACTCCCCCGGCACGCCTTGGTGGCATCTATGGAGAGTAAAAGAAAAACAGGGAGCTTAAAGATTGCTTGCCAACCCTACCTCGATATTTAATTTGAAGTACTAAGCCTCACCTCATTATGCGATTTATCAGTCTTTTTGGGATTCTTTTCCTCCTTTCCCTAACCAGTATGAGTCAAGGGATCCTTCGCGGGAAAATTACCAACTCCATCAATAACCAAGGCATTCCCTTTGCCAATGTGATCCTACTCAACACCGACCTAGGAGCTATCTCGGATGAGGAAGGAAACTACGAAATTGTCAATGTACCTCCAGGATTGTACAATGTCCGTGCAAGTTATGTAGGCTACAAATCCAGTACCTCCTACGAAATTCAAGTAAGCTTAGCCAAACCCGTACAATTGGATTTTAGCCTTACTGAAGATGCTTCCGAACTGAGCGAGGTGGTGGTAAGTAGTGAATTTACACGCTCAGAAGAAACGCCTTTGTCCGTACGAAAACTCAACACCAATGAAATCGAACGCTACCCTGGAGGAAATCGAGATATTTCTCGAGTGATCCAATCGCTGCCGGGTGTGGCCAGCACGCCAAGTTTCCGAAACGACATCTTGATCCGCGGTGGAGCACCCAATGAAAATCGGTTTTTTGTAGATGAAATTGAAGTTCCAGTCATCAACCACTTCTCTACACAAGGGTCCTCCGGGGGTCCAGTAGGCATTTTAAATGTCAATCTAATCAAAAGCGTAGACCTGATTACAGGGGGATTTCCTGCCAACAGAATGAATGGATTAAGTTCCTTTTTTGAAATTCAACTTAAAGAAGGGCGCCGGGATCGCATGGCCACCCAGCTGACTGTAGGTGCATCCGAACTTACTCTCTCCAACGAAGGCCCTCTCTCAAAAAAAACTACCTACTCGCTTTCGGCTAGAAGATCTTACTTGCAGGGATTATTTCGCCTTCTCCAACTTCCTTTTCTCCCCACCTTTAATGATTTTCAGTTAAAAACTACCACTAAAATCAACGAAAAAACAGAATTGACCTTTATTGGCTTAGGTGCAATAGATCAATTTGCACTCAATGAAGATGTACCTGATGAGGAAACCCTCGAGGAAAAGGAAAATCGACTCTACCTGCTCAATGTGCTTCCGGTCCAATCCCAGTGGAATTACACCACAGGAGCCAAGCTAAAGCGCTTTCGCGATAATGGATTTTGGACCTTCGTGCTAAGCCGAAACATGCTCAACAACGAATCCTATAAATATGCGGGCAATCAAGAAGGAGATGAAAAAAATCTACTCTTCAACTACCGCTCTCAAGAGTCAGAAAATAAGTTTCGTGCTGAAAATAGCATTTTCGGTAAAGGGTATTCCCTGAAGTATGGAGTTAATCTGGAGTACTCTCGTTACCTGATCGACAACTTTGATCGGGCGGTACTTTCCCAAGCTGGCGGCACCATCGACTTTCAAGCTACTTCCAAGTACACAAGCTACGGCGCATTCCTGTCTGGAACCAGAAATTGGCTCGGCGATCGTCTTCTCCTGAGTGGAGGGATACGAATGGATGGATCTGACTTTGCCAAAACTGCATCCAACCCTTTCAACCAGCTGAGCCCACGAGTATCTGTATCCTACCAACTCAAGTCCAATTTATTTGCCACCGCCAATGCAGGCATCTACTACCAGCGCCCCGCCTACACCATTCTTGGCTACCAAAATTCGACAGGTGCTTTTGTGAATCAAGACAGTGATGTGCGCTTTATCCGGAATGCACAATTGATTGGGGGAATCGAATACCTTGTTCCTGATAAAGCAAGGCGGTATACAGCAGAAGCCTTTTACAAGCGGTACAGCTACTACCCGACATCTATTCGTAACGGCATTTCTTTAGCCAATTTGGGAGCAGATTTTGGAGCTATCGGCAACGAGCCCGTACTCTCGAATTCCATTGGAAGAGCCTATGGACTCGAGTTTTTAGCGCAGCAGCGTCTGTACAACAATTTTTATGGAATCGCTTCGCTAACCTTGGTACGCTCGGAGTTTACCAACCCCAACTCCAATGGTATGATTCCCTCCTCCTGGGATAACCAATTTATCGTCAGCATGACGGCGGGCAAACGATTTGGCAAAAATTGGGAGCTTGGCGGCCGATGGCGGTTTTTGGGTGGAACTCCCTACACGCCAGCAGACATAAATGCCTCTAGTCTTCGTGAAAACTGGGACCTACGAAATGCCGCCATTTTAGATTTTTCTCAAATAAATGGAGTCAGGCTGAAGCCCTTTCACCAACTTGACCTCCGCATAGACAAACGCTACTTCTATGACCGATGGAACTTGAACTGGTATTTTGATATCCAAAATGCCTACAACTTCCAGGCAGAGCAAGCGCCGCTCATTCTGCCTGTCCGAGATGCGCAAGGCAACCTGACAGTGAATTCGACAGACCCAAGCCGCTACCAACTCAAATCCATCCTGAATCCTGCTGGATCTCTACTTCCCACAGTGGGGTTAATTGTTGAGTTTTAACGAATACCCCCCTAGAAGCAGGCGGAATGCAAAAATAAAGGAGAAAGGTTTAGTTCAATCTCCAGCGGGCATTGAATCCAAAGCCAGACCTAAATTCGGTAACCTCTAACAAAAATAAGTAGGGCCTAAAATCCAGTCCTAGGGTAATGGGAACCTCTAAAAAGGTATATTCTACCCCTACCTCTCCAGCAGCTCCTAGTCTAAAGCTGTCTGATAAGTACACGGAAGGACCAAAGCCCGCATACCACTTGAAATCGGTATCTGGAATGTCTTCGTAAATCGGGTTCCAAATCGCATCCAATCCCAAGCCATTCTGTCCAAAACTTAGGTTGCCGTGAACCCTGCTAAATTCTCCAGTAGAGAATATTCCATCTACTGCCACATTGTTCCCGTTGATGTGTCCAAAACGTAGGCCAATTTCTTGTGCCTGTGTGGTAATTGCGCCAAAAAATAAGGCTGCAAAAATCAGAATCACTCGTGTTCCTTTTCGCATAGTTGGTTTTGTTTTACTGTGTAACATTACACCGCGAAAATTGAGCCAATTCAATCCTTGATTTCAGCTATTTTCTGTTTTCCAATTCGAATCACCTCCCGCACCAAGAGATCCATATCTTCTCTTTGGGTTCGCTGGTTGACATTAGCAATACGCAAGGTATACTTCCCATTCAATATCGTGGAACTGGGTGAAGCAATTCCTTCCTCCTGCAAGCAAAGAAGGATTTCCTTGTTGAGCTCCTGAAGGGCCTTTTCCTCCCATCCAGGCAGAATCATCCGAAAGCAAGTAATACTCATGGATACCGGCGCCGTAAGTTCTAGGTTTGGATTTTCCTCCACCAATTCTGCTAGATAGGCTGCATGGCGATTGTTTTGAGTAATCATGGCCGCGTACTTCTCTCTCCCATGCTCCTTGATGGACATCCATACTTTTAAGGCTTTAAAGCCGCGAGAAAGCTCAAATCCGTAATTGTTGATGGAATCCAAGCCTCCGGAAAGGCCTCGCTTCTCCTGCAAGAGGTAATTGGGTGTGATGGCAAAGGAATCACGGTGCTTTTTGGCGTCTCGAATCAAGGTACATCCCACTTCATAGGGCACATAGAGCCATTTGTGAAGATCAAATGCCAAGCTATCTGACTCTTCAATTGCCCGCAAGGCTCCAGCATAATTCGAGTCCAATTTGCCCAATGCACCATATGCGCCATCCACATGAAACCAAAGTCCATAAGCTCTTGAAATCTCCAATAGCTGCTGCATGGGGTCGATAGCCCCTGTATTGACTGTGCCTGCGGTACCCACCAGGCAGAAGGGAAGGAATCCTGCTTGGAGGTCCATTTCCAACTGGGCTTTCAGCTGCTCAACATCCAATTCAAATCGTTTATTTACTCCGATTTTTCGCACCGCATCTGTCCCTAGTCCAATGATTTCCGCTGCCTTTAGGATGCAGGAATGCGTTTCTACAGAGCAGTAAATGAGCAGCTGACCAGAGGCTGCCTTGAGCCCTCTCTGGCGTATTTTTTCTTCGCCATAAGAATTTCTAGCTACTGTCAAGGCCGTGATATTGGCCATAGATCCTCCGCTGACGAGTATTCCGGAAGCCTCAGTGGGAAAATTCATTAGCTGCTTACACCAATTGACCACCTGTCGATCCACATACATGGCCGAATGCTCGCCTATGGCGGTATTGGGGTTCATCCCAGAAGCAAGCAAATCTCCAAAGGTCCCCATCGGGGTACCCGTTCCTTGGATCCAAGCAAAAAATCGGGGGTGCACATTCCCCTTGTTATAGGGAAAAATATACTCCTTAAACTCCCGATATACCTCTTCGGGGGATTGTCCATGTTCAGGAATAGGCTGATCAAAAACCTGTTTCACCTCCTCTGGGATTGGTTTCCATGTTTTTTGCTCACGGATACCAGCCCAATAGTCAATCAGGTCATCTACCATCTGATGACCTAGATGGCGCATGGCCTCCCAATCTTTGGGGTCTAAGTTTTGATCGGGGATAATTTCCTTTTGGAACATAGAGACAAAGTGTAGAATTATTTTTTAAAGATATAGAACAAGACTTGAAATCTGATTCAATCAGGGCTTGGCCTTGAATTGGGGATTAGGGATCAGTTCCCTTTTTCAACATGTAGCAACCTCAAAAAATCAACTGATACATTTCTTCCAGCTTACTCACTTGGATAATTTGGATTTTAAACTTGCTCAAGTCCAATCCTTTGACCGCATACTTGGAAACGACAATCTTCTTGAAGCCGAGCTTTTCCGCTTCTGCAATGCGGTTTTCGATGCGAGACACGGCACGAATTTCTCCTCCCAAGCCTACCTCGCCAGCAAAGCAAATCTGCTCAGAAACTGGGGTATCCTCATAACTAGAAATGAGAGAGGCGCAAACCGCCAAGTCCAAGCCTGGATCGTCTACGCGGAGGCCTCCTGCCACATTCAAAAACACATCTTGCTGCCCAAGGCGCATGCCTCCACGTTTTTCAAGTACCGCCAAAAGCATGTTGAGGCGCTTGGCATCGTGTCCCGTACTGCTTCGCTGCGGAGTACCGTAGGTAGCAGGACTCACTAGAGATTGAATCTCAATTAGCAGGGGACGGTTGCCTTCTAGCATCGCGCCGATAGCCACTCCATTCAGCACTTCTTCCCGCTGCGTGAGTAGGATTTCTGAGGGGTTGGAGACGGCCCGCAAGCCCTCTGCTCGCATTTCGTAGATCCCCAGTTCGTGTGTAGAGCCAAATCGGTTTTTGGAAGTACGCAAGATCCTGTAGGTCAGGTGACGATCCCCCTCAAACTGCAGCACAGTATCCACCATGTGCTCAAGTACTTTGGGTCCCGCAATGGAGCCATCTTTGGTGATGTGGCCGATCAGAAACACGGGCGTACCTGTTTCCTTGGCAAACTTCATGAGCTCTGCGGTACATTCCCGTACCTGAGAAACTGAGCCTGCTGCAGATTCTACAAATTGGCTGTGGAGGGTTTGGATGGAATCAATGACCAAAAAATCAGGGTTGAGGGCCTCAATTTGCTGAAAAATCTGCTGGGTATTCGTTTCGGATAGGACATAGCAATCTGGATTTTTTGCCGCCATTCGATCCGCGCGCATTTTGATTTGGGCTTCGCTTTCCTCTCCAGAGACATAGAGCACTTTTTTGCCTTTGAGTGTCAGCGCTATTTGAAGCATAAGCGTAGACTTGCCGATACCTGGTTCCCCTCCAATCAACACCAAGGAACCCGAGACAATTCCTCCGCCCAGCACGCGATCCAATTCTGGATCCGAAGTAATCCAGCGGGGCTGTTCCTCGAAGTTGACCTCGGAAATTTTCTTGGGTGAACTGGCTTTCTTGACACTAGAACCCTGCGGTTTCCAGCTCCCTTTTCCAATCTCTTCTTTTTGGATAATCTCCTCTACATAGGTGTTCCAGTCCCCACAAGCAGGACATTTACCAATCCATTTAGGGCTCTGCGCCCCGCAGTTTTGACAGAAGAAGGAAGTTTTTACTTTAGCCACGGGAAAGGAATTTAAGGTTGTACAAGGTACTGCGTGTGAAGATAATTAGAAACAAGAACCAAGAGATTAGACTTTCAAACCAGCTACCAGGAAAATTTTGCTCAAATGCGGATTGCTGCCTATCTCCGCTACTCCCTGCCTGGGGCAAGCAGGTCTCTCGCTTCTTGGCTCTTGTATCTTGTTTCTCTACTAATGCGCTTGCAACCAATCTGGACCCACGCCAACTTCCACTTCAATCGGCACGGGGAGAGAAATGGCATTGGACATCAAACCCGGGATTTTATTTTTGAGTAGCTCCACCTCGTCCTTGTGCGCATCAAACACCAATTCATCGTGTACTTGAAGGATCATTTTAGACTTTAACTTTTCCTTTTTCATCCAGTCATGCACGTGGATCATGGCAACTTTGATGAGATCTGCAGCTGAGCCCTGTAGTGGGGCATTGATCGCATTTCGCTCCGCAAAACCACGCATGGTCATGTTGCGACTATTGATGTCTCGCAAATAGCGGCGGCGACCAAGGATGGTCTCCACAAATTCCTGATTTCGGGCCTTTTCAATCGCCCCATCCATGTACTGCTTGACCGCGGGAAACTCCGTAAAATAGGCATCGATAATCTCTTTTGCTTCCCCTCGAGGAATGGAGAGTCGCTGGGCTAGCCCAAAGGCAGAAATCCCATAGATGATGCCAAAATTAGCAGTTTTAGCCTTTCTTCGCATGTCGGTAGTCACCTCATCTAAGGGAACCTTGAAGATTTTGGCAGCAGTAGTAGCGTGAATATCACGCCCTGTACGGAAGGCTTCTAGCATGGACTCATCCTGCGAAAATGCCGCCATCAAGCGCAGTTCGATTTGGGAATAATCCGCGGAAAGCAACACGTAATTCTCGTCTCGAGGGACAAATGCTTTCCGGATTTCCCTTCCTCGAGCGGTACGGATCGGAATATTTTGCAAGTTGGGATTGATCGAAGATAGCCGCCCTGTTGCTGCCACAAACTGGTTATAGGTGGTGTGAATTTTCCCTGTGTTGGCGTTGATCATATTTGGAAGCGCATCTACATACGTGGATTTCAGCTTGACCATTTGACGATACTCGAGAATGGCTTCCGCAATCTCGTGTTCGTCAGCTAGCTTACTCAAAATCTCTTCCCCAGTGGCATACTGCCCAGTCTTGGTTTTTTTGGCCTTCGGATCAAGTTTCAACTTTTCAAAAAGCACTTCCCCCAGCTGCTTGGGCGAAGCCAAATTAAAGCGTACTCCCGCCAATTCGTAGACGCGCTTTTCGATTTCCTTACTTTCTTGTTCCAAGGTGACCGATAGCTCCGCCAAGCTACCCGTGTCAATACGAACTCCTTCAAACTCCATGTCAGTAAGCACCCTGATCAATGGATTTTCTACTTCTTCAACCAGTTTTTTCAAACCATTGGAAAGTAGAATCGGGTCCAGCTTGCCCTTCAGTCTCAATGTAATGTCTGCATCTTCGGAAGCATAGGCTGATACTTCATCCTCATCTACGTCTCGCATATTTCCCTGCCCCTTCCCTTTCTTCCCAATCAATTCGGTGATCGATACGGGCTTGTATTGCAGGTATTGCTGTGCCAACCAGTCCATGCCGTGCTTGCCTTCTGGCTCAATAAGGTAATGGGCAAGTAGGGTGTCGTACAATGTTCCCTTCACTTCGATCCCGTAATTTTTGAGAACAAGCAAGTCATACTTTATATTTTGTCCAATTTTGAGGATTGCAGGATTTTCAAGTACAGGCCGAAGCATTTCCAACAGGGCTTGAGCCTCCTTTCGATCTGCTTCCAAAGGGAGGTAATAGGCTTCCCCTTCCACATAAGAAAAGGACAGCCCCACCAGCTCGGCATTCATGGCGTCCAAACTCGTTGTTTCTGTATCAAAGCAGATTTCTTTTTGCAACAACAAATACTCCACCAGCTCCTGAACGGCTGCATCCCCCTTAATTTTATGGTAATGGTGGGCATTACTATGAATGGTGTCCAGAACCACTGGAGCCGCCAGTGAAATGGCTTCCTCATCCTCTCCTTCCTCGAATTGAATTACAGGTTGCGGAGCAGGTGCACCAAACAAGTCCATCTGCGCGGGTGCAGGAGGGGCTGCGGCCGTTTTTTTGGCAGGACCTTCTTTAAATAAGCGAGCGGCAAGGGTGCGGAACTCCAATTCTGAAAAAATCGCCCGTAATTTCTCTTCGTCCACCCCATCATACCGAAGGTCTACCTCATCAAAATCTACAGGCACATCTATTTTGATGGTGGCCAGTTCCTTGGATAAAATGCCTTGCGGCCCAAAGTTTTCCACATTTTCCCGTTGTTTTCCTTTGAGTTGATCGGCATTGGCTACCACTCCCTCCACCGTTCCAAACTCCTTCAGCAGTTTGACTGCGGTTTTTTCACCAATCCCTGGAATCCCAGGAATATTATCCACCGCATCTCCCATCAAACCCAAGATATCACGTACCTGATCGACGTGTTCAATATCCCACTTTTCGCAGATTTGTCTGGGGCCCATCACATCCACTCCATTGCCCATAAAAGCCGGCTTGTAAAGAAAAATGTGCTCGTCCACCAACTGACCATAGTCCTTGTCTGGAGTCATCATATACACCATAAAATACTCCTTTTTCGCTTTTTTTGCGATGGTGCCAATGATATCGTCTGCCTCAAATCCATCCATTTCCAAAACAGGGATTCGAAAGGCCCGCACAATCTCCTTAACCCATGGGATTGACACGGTAATATCCTCTGGTTGCTCTAGTCGGTTGGCCTTGTATGGCGTATACTGCTCGTGGCGAAAAGTAGGTGCCTTGGTATCAAATGCCACTGCGATATGGCTAGGCTTTTCTTTTTCCAAAACTTCCAATAGGGTGTTGGTAAACCCAAGCATTACCCCCGTATTGAGCCCTTTGGAATTGATTCTAGGGTTTTTACTAAAGGCAAAATGAGCCCTATAAATGAGGGCCATGGCATCCAAAAGAAAAAGTTTATGGGCTTGAGATTGTGACATTCGAACAAGAGGTTGAGGAAAACAATGGAAAGATTCCGACTTACTAAGATACAACTTTTCCGTAGGCGAATCCGCTCAAATCTGCTCAGCGATTTACAAAATCAGACAAGCTAAGTCAATCTTTTTTTTCTAACTCCTTCAGGTAGCTTTTGACTTGAAGACTTCGAAGAAAAATAAGAGTTAATGGAATCAACCAGAGCAACTCGTTCCCAACCAAATGAAAAATGCTACGCTTATTCCAGCCTAATTCCGGAACAAAACCTAAGGTGAACCAAGCAGCCAAAATAATTTTGCCTGAGATTCCAATCAAAATCAACCAAGCCCAGGAAACCGGATAAAAGGCAGCAAAAAAAATCACTAGACCTACCACCATCCCAAAAATTCCAAAATAGTAGCTCGGAAGGGTAGTTGATTGAACAAGCCCCATGGCCATCCACTTGACTACTGTCTCTCCAAAGTAAACATAGAATGCAGACCAAGCAATCGTATACATGCCCGCCAACAATAGCAGGCCTCGGTAATGCATCGGAAACTTTGGAAAATTTGAGGCTTGATCCATAGAAGGTTTGATTTTGTTAAGCGAAATGAACACCTTGAGGTGAAACAAGGTTTAGGCGTATACAAAACTATCTAATGAATCGAAAAAACAACCTCCATTCCTTCGCTTTTCTTTTTCTTGGTGCTGCGATTTTCTCGGCTTTGGGCTTTGGCATCGGCAGAAACAGCGGAGAAATCAACCCCCTTTCCATTGATTCGGCGGCTGATTTGATTGGGCTTTCCTTCACCCCACAAGAAAAGGACAGCATGATCGGTACTTTGACCACGCATCGAACCAATTTGGAGCTCCTGCGCAAAATTCCCCTTGACAATGCAGTGGGGCCAACCTTGGTGTTCAATCCACTTCCACAAGGTTTTTATCCAAGCCAGGAGCAAAACAGCTTCGATTGGGGATTGCCCACTAAAGTAGTGCTGCCCACAAGAGATGTAGACTTGGCCTTTATGTCTGTTCACCAACTTTCTGTACTGATCAAATCCAAGCAACTGAGTTCCGAACGGCTCACAAAAATATACCTCCAGCGAATCAAAACGCATTCCGATACCTTAGCCTGCTTGGTGACCCTTATGGAGGATCAGGCACTAAACCAAGCTAGAACCCTAGACAAGGAACTTGCTGCAGGCAAGTACCGAGGACCACTCCACGGCATACCTTATGGCATCAAAGATTTATTTGCCGTACCTGGAACGCGAACAACTTGGGGCGCGGACCCTTACAAGGACCAGGTGATTAACGAAACAGCCACGATTGTAACCAAATTGGAAGAAGCAGGAGGTGTATTGGTGGGTAAATTTACCCTGGGAGCCTTGGCTATGGGCGATGTCTGGTTTGGAGGGGTCACCAAAAATCCTTGGAACCTGAAGCAAGGATCAAGTGGATCCTCTGCTGGCTCGGCTTCTGCAGTGAGTGCAGGATTGGTTCCTTTTGCCATTGGTACAGAAACCCTCGGTTCGATTGTCTCCCCCTCTACACGCAATGGAGTAACAGGACTACGTCCGACCTTTGGTCGTGTGAGCAGACATGGGGCCATGGCTCTCAGCTGGTCTATGGATAAAGTTGGTCCCATCTCTAGGTCCGCACTTGACAATGCCATCGTCCTATCCGTACTCAATGGTAGCGACTCCAAGGATCCGGCTACCATTCCTGCTGCTTTCAACTATTCTATAAAAAAGGAAGTCAAAAAATTAAAAATTGGTTATTTCAGTTCCTTTTTTGAGGGAAATCGGGCGGGAATCGAAAATGATCGTGCTGTCCTAGAACTCTTAAAAAATCAAGGGCTTACCCTACACCCGGTGGAATTGAAAACCAGTATCAATGCTGCGCCCTTGGTGTCCATGCTTTTGGTGGAAGGAGCAGCTGCATTTGATGACCTTACCCGTTTAGGCCTAGACGACCAGCTTGTCGCTCAACACAAAAGTGCATGGCCTAATGTTTTCCGGGCAGCGCGTTTTATCCCCGCTGTAGAATACATCCAGATGAGCCGGCAACGAACTCTACTCATTGAGGAAATGCATGCACTGATGAAAGAATACGATGTCATCGTCAGTCCATCCTTTGCTGGTCAGCAGCTCCAAATCACTAACCTGACTGGTCATCCAGCCCTGTGCCTACCCAATGGATTTGGATCCAACGGCAGCCCTACCTCGATTACTTTACTTGCCAACCTTTTTGAGGAAGAAAAATTAATTATGGTTGGACGATTGATACAGGAAAACTCCGATTGGCAGTCGAAGAGGCCTCCGCTTTTTGCCAAATAATCCATCACATGAAACGAAGAGGCCCAGCAAATTGCTGGGCCTCTTTTATTCTCAATGAATAATCCCTGAAATTTTGATGTGGGTAGGGGAAAGAAACATCACCTTTTGGGTAGTTTCTATTTTATAGTGATCTATTTTTCCCGTAGCCTGGTTCATAAAAATCTCACCAAGCGTAGTGCTTTGGTAAAACATGTTTTC
>SXGQ01167784.1_pt1 | contig 18809 bp, 21 predicted proteins | sample 3178371 | NCBI WGS metagenome assembly SXGQ01 (sample SAMN11356859, study PRJNA531348) | freshwater metagenome | isolation source: freshwater sample F1-20 | place: China: Fuxian Lake, Yuxi | collected 2017-12-25 | reverse complement strand
GTGACCCTATCGCAGAAGAGCGATTCCGTATCTTGCGTATGGGTACTGAGGACGAAAAAGAGAAAGTAAAAGCTATTAAACGAGTAGAGAAGTATCTCGTTAATGTGTACGTTATTGATGATCCAACTAACCCTGACAATAACGGTAAAGTTAAATTGCTTAGATATGGTAAGCAGCTTCATAAGATTATTATGGAGGCAATTGAAGGTGAAGATGCAGAAGAATTCGGTCCTCGTATTTTTGATTTGAGTACTAATGGTGTTAACTTTAAGATCAAGTGCGAAAATCAAGGCGAGTATCCGACATACGTATCTTCTCGCTTTACTTCAGCTGGTAAGCTTAGTCTGTCAGAAGATGAACAGAAGAAAATTTACGATAGTGTATACGACTTGACTAAAGTTTATAGTCTTAAATCTTACGATGAGCTTAAACAAATGTTTGACGAGCACTTCCTCGTTAAACAAGTTACGCCTGAGGTTAACACACCTACGCAATCTACTTATGTAGAGAAACCTAGAGAAAGTGTTGTTGAAACGTCAAACGTGTCGAGCTCTTCTTCAGAAGAGGATGATATTTCAGAACTACTTAAAGGTATCCTATGAACATAACACCAGAGCAACAAAATGCATTAGTTCAGTTTTTCGGAACTATGCATGCTCAAGCTAAGCAGACCGACGACATGATCGTCGGCTCTTCTAAGTTTGTGAACCCTGTTAGCCCTACTATAAGAAGAGAGCTTGAACAGGTACTCAGATTTACTCATGAGCAACCGCAACAGCCTCCTCCTCAGCAGTTTCAAGAACCGGTATATACTCCTCCACCTGTAGACTATATCCCGGCTCAGGAAACATACACGCAGGCTTTACCGTCTGCTGTATCTCATGAAATTGTAAAGAAATTAGATTCTGAAATACTTGATACATTAAAAGAAATTAACTTGAATTTATCAAGAATAGCAACTACACTTGAGAAACAACATGGAAGTACAAAGAGAGCTAAAAATATCAAATCGGATTGACTGGATAAAGTTCCTAGAATCGATATCGAAGATAAACGAGTCGACGATTCTAACTCTAAGCGAAGGCAAAACTGGTTTACTAACATCCTTAGTTTCTTCCGCAGATAATACCCTTATCTTGTACGGGGAGATATCAGGTGTAGATGCTAATTATAACGGTACTTTAAATATACCAGATCTAAAGAAGTTAATTAGGGTTGTTGATTCTCTTGATACACAAGACTTGTCACTTACTATTAACAATAATAATGTAGAGTATAGAGGCAAGTCACTTAAATTTAAGTATCATTTATATGAAGATGGCTTTCTTAGTAAGCCGGCTATTAATGTAGAAAAAATTAAGAGTTTCAACTACGATATTAACTTCATCCTCAAGAAAGAGCAGATTAGTTCAATTATTAAAGGTAGTACGTTTGCTACTGAAACTAATAAGCTTTATCTCTACACGCAGGATGGTAGATTAAAAGGTGAATTGACGGATAGAGCAAGACATAATACTGATGTATTTGCGTTAGATCTCGGTGAAGTTGATTTTACCTTATCGCCTTTACCAATAAACTTTGATAATATTAAATTGTTATCTTTTATTGGTGAAGATATAAAATTCGGTATCAATACAGAATACGGAGTAACTATTATTGATATTTCAAATAATAGTATTAAATTAAAGTATATCATAACATCTCTTACTCAATGAACAATACAAAAAATAAAATAACAACACTTTCATACTTTGTAAAACGCTTAAAGGATTGCGGTTTCAATATCTGGAAAATCTGTGATAACTATGCTCAATCAGATCCACGTAAATGGACTGTGATGATAGATCCAGGTGCTGCAGCTATCTTCGTAACTTGTTATGAAAATAGGGATTTTAAAAGTGAAAAAATGTTCGAGTTTAATGACGGTGGTAGATTATTTCCACGTAACTTTTCTCTAAAGACATCGTCTATTGAAGTTATCGTTACAGCCCTTTTAGAGAGGGGAGTCGCTCAGATTGCTGTAAGTAATGCAGAAAATAGCTAAGCAAGTTCCAGTAATTGGCCACGTATATGCCGTTCATACAGGCACATACGCTGGCCAAATGCTTTTATACATAACCAGAGAATCGGTAGATTATTGCTTTCTTTCAATTCCTGAAATGCGTAATTTTACGATTCCGCAAACTATATTCGAACATGGTGTTAAAACCGGTATAGTTAAATATGTTGAAACATTACCAAAATATGTTACCAAAGTAGCTGTTGCGCAATATAGTCAAAATAGCAAAACTAAACAGAGTGTTAGTAGGATTGAAGAATAAGGAACCGTAATATACTTGTTATATGACCGGTACCTTAATTATAGATGGAAACAATCTCATACATCGAACCTACTGGACGGCTAAGAATCAAGCTGTAAAAACTAATACTGCTGATAGCCCGGAGCAAATTAATAATCTCCATATCTACTTCACACTCAACGCAATATTTTCTTACGTTACTAAATTTCAACCTGAGAAAACTATTGTTGTCTGGGACGAAAAGCCTGACTATAGAGTTAATGAGCGTAAGGCTCTATTTAGCGATTACAAAGGAGGTAGATCAAATGATGCGTCGCCTCATCAAAATAACAATGTAATTAAAAATATATTACGCACTCTCGGTATATCGTCTATATTTCCACGAGAATTAGAAGCAGATGATATCATTGCATATATATGCAAAAGTTTTGAAGGTAAGAAAGTAGTTGTATCTGTAGATAAAGATTTTATACAGTTAATTGACGCAACTGTGACTCTATATGACCCTATCAGAAAGATAGAGTATAATTACAGCAACCTACTCTCTTTAACGGGTTATGACGATGTTGTAACGTGGTTTAATGTAAAATGTTTAACAGGTGATAAGTCTGATAATGTTCCAGGAATACCTAAGTTCGGAAAAGTTAAAATAAAAAAATATCTCAATGGAGAGTTTGAGCTGACAGAAGAAGAGCAAGCAATTTATGACCGCAATAACTCACTGTTTAATCTTAACAAGGTTATGCATAATGAAGTAGAGAGAGAGTATTATAGAGAACAGCTCAGTAATAAGGTAGATAGTAGCTGGAATGAGTTTATAATTGAGTGTAAGAACCATCACTTCAATAATATACTCGTAAAAAAAGACCAGTGGTACTCTTTGTTTTTCTTACGTAACAAACTTCAAACACTTTTTAAATGATTAACGCTCCAGAAGAATATGTAGTTAGCAAATTCTTTCAGTATATATACCAACCAAAATTTAACAGGTATAATAATACCTATCAAGGCGGATGCTGTATATGCCGTGAGGGTGGCTCACTCGGCAAAAAACGTAGGTGTTATTATATACCTAAGAATGATAACGTCTTCTGCCATAACTGCGGTTGGTCTAGTAAACCTCTAAAGTGGGTAATGGAAGTCACCGGTAAGACCGGTGCTGAGGTTATTGAAGAGATTAAAGAGTATATTAATGAAGATGATATAATTGAGTCTACAGTTGAAGAGCCAGTTAAAATTATAACTGAAACTCTCCCAAAGAACTCTGTAAATCTATTTGATCCGATGCAAGTAGAATATTATCGAGATAATAGTGTAGTTAAAAGTTGTTTGCAGTTAATAGCTGATAGAAGACTCGATACTGCTATTAATAGACCTAAAACTCTTTACGTATCTTTAACTGATAAGGTACATAAGAATAGACTTGTAATACCGTTTATAAACGAGAAGGGAGATATTGAGTTTTATCAATCTAGATCTGTTGTCGCTAGCGACAATATAAAGAGACCTAAGTATATATCACGCATAGGAGCTGAAAAAACACTGTTTAACATAGATAAAATAGATGATGCCTTTAAAGATGTGTTTATATTTGAAGGTCCAATCAACGCGTTCTTTACTAGAAACAGTGTAGCAGTCGCAGGTATTACTGATAAAGGGTCTACAACGTTTACAAAAAGACAGCAGCAGCAAGCTGATACTGTTTTAAGATGGTTTAACAAGACGTGGGTTCTAGATAGTCAATGGATCGATAAAGCATCTTTAAGTAAAAGTGAGATTCTACTAAACTTAGGTGAGCGCGTCTTTATATGGCCTGAAAATATAGGCAAGCGTTTTAAAGACTTTAACGACATTTGTATTGCTGGTAAGGTAGACGAAATACCCCATGAATTTATAAACAAAAACTCATGGGGTGGGTTAGAGGGTATAATTAGACTAGCTAATATCAAAAAAGATATAGCTAAAATTTAATTAGACGTATTTAAACGCTGGGTTTTCTGATTGAGAGATATAACCTCTAAGGGATTCAGTTAACGCAGCTAGTTCTGTAGCTACACGAGCTATCTTACGTTGCTCGGATTGTTTCATTCTGTCAAATATAGTGTCAGGCTCAGCCTTTGACAATCTACTTTGAATTGAATCTTCACCTGTACCGTTTAAGAACTTTACAAAAGTATCACACTGTTCAACCCAACCCTGTAACTCAGTTACCATAGCTTGCGATTGTGCAGATTTAATTTTAGCAGCTTGACCAGCTAGATCAGCAGTGTCAGAAGAAGCTGGTGTTTCTGTATCAGTGTCAAACTGAGTAGGGTCGGTATCTTTATCAAGCGTAGAAAGCATAGCTTCTCTTTCTTCGTCTTGCTCATTTAAAACCTTGAAGAATTTATTAGCAAATTTACTCATACAAATATTTATTCAATCGCATAAATATTTATAATGAATAGTGCAAATAATCCATATAGTACAACCACACTCAATACACCTCCAACTCTGGATATGAGTGTGCAGAATCAATATATGCAGCACAAACAAGATGAACAGGGACATATGGCTGATAAGAAGCAGCCTTTTACAGCTGAAAGTTTACAAGAGTATATATCTGAGCTCTATTTTACACTAACTGACATAAGGAAAGCAATTAAGCATACAGAAAATGAAGATAGTGCAAAAAATAAACAAGGCGATATAGAAGAGATATATAAAATTATCGATACAATAGGCAGTCTAAGTTTAATTGATTTACCTAAGGCTATTGATAAATTATATCTCTAGTATATTATAGAGTATATGAAAATATTAGCTATATCGCTAGGTATAACCACCTTAATAAGCGTTGGGTTGGGGTTTGTGCTTAAAGATTTTATTGGATTCTGGCAGGGCGTAGTAGGTGCATTTATTGTACAGTTCGTTGCGTTTTATTTTCTTTCCTTTAAGGGAGAGAAAGAAATAGAAGAAGCGACTACAAGTGTTGAAGAGTTAATTAAGTTACAGACTATGCCTATTACCTGCCCTTGCGGTAAGAACACCTTCACCTCACCAATCTTCTTTAATACGGATAATCAATTTACCTGTGAAAAATGTGGTAGTGTGTTTAGAGTTGAGCCTTCTTTTGATATAGTGCTACTAACAGAGCCAATTAATATGGAAAATGTCTTTAACAAGCTAAAGGAACAAAGCTATAATTAGGTATGAAGACATTTAATTTTAAATTAAAGAACGAGACAGTGAAAAGTATGGATCTTGATGAGTTTACAAGATGGGCTTGTTTGATAGAGGGTATAGAACAAGTTACAAAAAGATATAATGAGCTCGGTGAAAATATGGAAGCAACAGACGATTGGATTAAGCCGTTAGCTTTTCAAAAATATATTGACGAGAGATTTCACTCAATGCGTCATGATCTCGGAGTTGAAGCTGCTCTAGGTAGGTTATAACCTGGAGTGTTATTAACAAGAACCGAAGGTATCAAGAGATACTGTAATACCACCAGAATCAAACAACGCACCAACAGGTTCACAGCGTGTGGAAACACCTGATATAGCAGTAATAGTTGTTGTATCATCATAGGTCAACTTCCATTCACTAGTTTGCGTATCCCAATCTAAACTAATTGGTGCACCACTTGATGTAGTATAACCAATAAAGCTACCCTCAGCTAAACTACCTGAAAGTGTTATAGACTCTGTAATATACAGATCAGTAAATGCGATACATATATTAGTTTGTTCTGTACAATCGTAAATTGCTGACTCTCTTGTATCAAGAATAACTTCCCATGATGTACCTTGTAAAGGCGAGTTAATAACCAGATCTATATACGTACCAGATGGGCTAGGAATATTAGTTAACTCGAAATCTCCTGGTATTGAACCATTTATATTTTGACCTACGGTAGAGTAGAGCTGTTTATTGTAATAGTTAAGTGAATCAAAGTGTGAGTTTGCATATGCCCAATCTTGATTAGCGTTTGTAAAAACATAACCTGTGTCCTTAAGAGCTTGATTTGCTATATTATACATCACCACTCTATACGGACTAGGTCCAAACGGAAATGCATCTTTATCTACTTGCGGTGTTGTATAATCAACCTTTATTGAGTCAAATGTAATGGATCCTTTTAAATTTACACGTATTCTCGTCGTATTACCATTTGCTGTAGATGAAGTAAAGCTTTGACTAAAGAGAGTAAGAAAACTCTCGGGGTATAGATCGACTTCTGCGTCTATATTACAAGGAATAAGCTGCGGTGAAGATAAACTAAAGGTAATAGGTGTTGTGAAAGGAGAATCTAAAGTCTCGCCCCATGCGTACGAATAGTATAAGGTTATTAAATTACCAGCATTAATAGAAGTTGCAGTAGTAAACAGCGTCGTGTTGTATACAGTGATAGGAAAAGCAAAGCGTGTTATATTAAATACGTTTGTATTATATGTTAATAATGCACTGTTAATATTACTGAATATTCCCGAATTATTTGACGCTGATATATTACTATATTGTGTAATAACACTATATTGTTTTGTTGTGTCGTCTAACCCTGAATAAACTACTGATGGTGCAAAACGTGAACGGGTTGGGGATGATTCAATACCATAAGCTACTGTCTGACCTTCAATAGGGTACTGATCACCAAATTCTGGTATAGTATCAGTATTTTCTGAAAGCTCTAAAATATACTCATCTACTAATCTACCTACACGACTTGCATCCGTTTCATCATTCGGAATATTGAAGGTCTTTGATGTAATGGGTATATAAAAGCTAGAGTTATTTGATGTAGTGAATTCAACACTTGCTTCTTGTAGACTTGTATGATCTACAGATACTCTATATTCAAAGTTTATATTCTGACCTAATCTTATTTCAACTGGCTCAGATAAAACAGCTCTAGCGAAGCCTGTTTGGTTTATAGACTTAACACAGAACTCATTAACACTCTCTGTTTGAAGTGTTACTTGTGGGGAGCTAAATATAGAATAATATACTTGAGTATTTTTATTAAGCTTATAGTATTCGATATTTGTAGAAGGTATACTAGATAATACATTATTTACGCAAGGAGCTAAAACTCCAGATAGTGTATAATTGTTACTAGAAAGTGAGCTGGTACCTAAATCTAAAAAGGTTATACCGTTTAAAATAGAACCGGTAGACAAAAATTCCAAGCCACCAGATAAAATAGTATTCTTACACCAGCCTGTATCGCTTACAACTGTATCGCTATCACGTACAACTAACCTATACTCACCACAAAGTCCAATATTATAGTTAATTTCACTCATTTAAATATATTACGCTTAAAGTTGTAACTCCAGTATATAACCCTTCAGGTGTTTGATTGTTATTATTGTATATATTACTATTGTAATCTAATCTCCAACCTGAATCATAACTTGTTAACTGTATTACATTAGTACTTAGGGCATCAGCATAGGTAAAGTGACTTATTCTTGAAAGAGTAGCGTCTGTTTCTATTATTTTTAACTTATACCCGAAATTATAGAGATCTGGAAGAGAAGCTATATTAATACACGTTGGTATCTCAATAATATTGACACCAGCTACACTACCTCCTAATAGTTTAATATTAATCCCCATACTATCATCACCTGATGATCTAACTGGAAAGATATCTGTAACTACAGGGTAGTTATACACACCTGGTTCCTTATCGCTTATTACTTCAGGTGTAGATGTTATATCAGGGTATACACTCGTTTCATCGAGCGGTAGTATAGTCTGTTGATCGGATATACTCATAGTGTTTGCTTAAAATTAATTGAATCCTTCCACGTTAAAGTTTTTAAGATATATATTACCTATAGACTGTGCAGAGCTAGAGCTAATAGGTGTAGCAAATGAAACTCCAACATACACATAAGATGAAACTGGTACACTGAGTGTTATGTCTTTTTTAAAGATTGGTTTATAATCCTCAGTAGGGTTATTTCTATAATCGACATATAGCGTACGACCTACACCACCTAATCTTACACGAACTGTTTTAAATATAGCTCCACTTTCTACTATAGAGAACGAGCTATTGAGTGATGATAGAGGTACATTATAATTAAAGTCTGAGTAATTGTAAAAAGGAGCACCTCCTCGCATTACTACAGAGTTTTTATTAACATTTGCTAATGATACACCATCTCTTGTATAACTACCACTAAATGCTGATGCAGCAAACAATCCGGTTGTATCAAAACCTATTGCTAAGACGGCTCCTGAAACACCTGCTTTTATAGAGTAAGGTAAATTAAAACTCGATAGACCTGAATAACCTAGATCTATACCAGAACTACCCCCTGATAAGCTCGGTGTATCTGTTATTAAGAATACAGTAAATCCTGCTTCAGTGTTACTATTACCACTTATAGCATAATCAAAAGACCAGACAATATCATACAAACATGAATAGCTAGCTTTTGAAGCTAAGTTAATAACTTTACTATTACTATTCAATAACGGGTATTGCATACTATATATTTATCCTACAGTCCCTTTACAAAGACACAAGTCATACCCTTCTCTTCATCTTTAAAATTAGTTACGTGTATCAGCTTGAATCCCATTCGTTTATACTCCAAAAAGACAGTCTTAAAAAATTCTGTCTTTATATTGATGATAATACTATTACGCTTTTCATCTACTAATACAAAATCAGTAAACTCTTCACCAAAGCTAAATACACGGGTGCTTCCCACGTATAGTATTTATTCTTGCAAATAAGCTAACACTTGTTTTACCTTATTGTGGATGTTTGCAATTTCGTCGAAAGATACATCATCTTCAATTGAAACTTTAAAGTTTCTGATAATTTTTTCTAAAACAACAAAATCACTAGGTTCTAAGCCTTCAACTATTAATTCATTCATATTTAAAGAGTATAACCAATAACTTTTATATCGTGAGTAGAAGATGAAGCGCTATCGACTCTAAACGCTACTGTTAGGTCTCCAGACGCATTAGCAGAAAGGGGTATTATACTTTGCTGACTGGTATTAACATTAGTCATTTTTGAATTAGAAGCCTCAGCTACACCTATAAGGTACTCGGTCGCCCCTATCACATCAGTGGCTGTAGTGTTAAGCAAGCTAGTATTAGGAGCCGCAGTAATAACACGTCTTGTACCACTAGTTATTATATAAGTAGTTACAATTAAATTCTTAGCATTGGGTGGTACACTATAAAAATTAGGACTACCTACCTTAGCACCAGCACTATCAGTTAAGTATGGGTATGCGGATATAGTAAAGGCTATATTGTCACTATTGGAAAGTATTGTAGCAGGCGTCTGAAAGAACCCTATTGGAGAGCACGTACCGTTATAAACTGGTCTCGTACCAGGCCCCGGTGTATATAAAGTTCCAGCCGGATCAAGAGGATCGTCTGTAACTCTACCATATTGATCAGCAACAAACGGACCTAATTGTGTAGTTGTACCTGTTAGCGTCGGTATAAGACTTATTGTCAAGTTACCCGATAAGGGATTGAAGGCAGCTGATTGCAATACACCATTTACTGTTGCACATAGAGGTGATGTAACAGTCATGGAAGTGTTAATTACACCATCTGGTTTTGCTTTTATAATGAATAAAGCTCCTGTTGCACTCAACGCTGAGTTAGTACCAGAAGATACTCTATATAAAGTAGAAGTTGCAGGTGATCCTGTTACACCGTAAAGAGTCTTGTTGATTAAGTCAGGTACATTGAAGCTTGCTCCGCTACCACCAAAAGAATAACCGATAACCGCAGAAAGTTCTGGGTAGGCTGTTCCTAAAACACTCTGACCGTTACATAATAACCAACCTGATGGTGCGTTTGCCGCAGATACAAAAGGCATAATAGAACCTACAGGTATAGTCCCTGCAGAACTATATACAAATGTAGTCGTTGCAATATCTATTGTCGGCGACCATGATAAATTACCTGCAATATCAGTCTTTAAATAGCTTGCTGTTTGAAGACCGGCACCTGGCCAGTTATAAGTTACATTATTAATACTAAGACTGGTAGGTAGGTTTAAAGTCGAACCCGTAGCAGGCACAACAGAATTAACGGCTATTTGTGAGGATAGTGTAATTTTGTTAGTATTAGATAAAGTTAAACTATTGCCTATAATATCACTAGTAATATTTGCTGCAGAAATAGTACCAACAGTTATATTGTTAATACCACTGATATTAATTGTATTATCACCGCTATTATATACTCCACCTACAACAGTCCAGTTAGCAGGATCTGTAACAAGACCACCTGTATAGCTATACAGCTTATTATTAGTAGTAGAGAATGCTACATCACCGCTTACTACACCAACCAATGAAGTAACACTAGGAACAGCTCCCCAAAATTTATTACCGCCAACTACTATACCACCTTGAGTTTGACCATCTCCAATAAAAAGTTTTTTTGTATCAGTAGTATATCCTAATTCACCTTCTGTGAGAACTATATTTTGACGATCAGCATCTAAACCTCTACGGATTAAGAGTTTTAAGAGAGTATTTTCAAATATTTCGATTTTGTTAGCCATAATTAAGGATTGTATTTAAATATAGGTATTGCTACTACACCGAGAGAAGTAGTGTTTATACACATAAAGCCAGCAGAAGTTAATGCTGTTGTTACTGAAGAAGACTCATCGGGGTTAGAAGACATTGCAGTAAGAATAGTTTGATTGGAAAACACAGTCTGATCGTATTGACCGTTAAAGATAGCAGCAGCAGATGCTCGAGATGTTAGTGAATTCCTACCAGATAGAGTATGAAACACACCATCTCTTACTGCACTTATTTGACCAAAAGCGTTATAAGCTACATTACTGAAGTTTGTACTACCTGCTCCGATAATTTGATTAAGACGTAGAGTATTCATATCTACATAAAATGAGTTAGCATCGTAGCTAGTAATGGTAGTAGTAAGAGAATTACCACTTATTTGTAATCCGGACCCTACAAAGCCACTACTCAAGCTTTGAACTGTGACAACTTCAGCAGGTAATGCACTAAGTGTTACTTGATCACCATAATAAGCAAAAATATTACTACCGTTAAAAGATATAACTTGACCGCTACCACCTTGCAAACCCCTACCAATAGCTGTACTTTTTATCCGTAGCTTGTTTGAATTAATTTCAAGTGATACATTATCTACATTTGCAGATAGACCGTTAGCGTTTGTAGAAATAGCACCGGCGTTATATACTATTGTACTAGCTAATTTACTAGGTGTTATACTGGCGTCTTTGATAGTTAACTGATTAGAACCGTTCGGAGCAATATAAATTTCATCACCTTTAGGGCTAATATTAGCCCAGGCAGATAACTGACTGTATGAATTACCTGATAATTGCCACAGTACTGAATTCTCGTAAACTAAATCACCCTTTACTGCGTCGGTTTGATTTACCCTACCACCTGGAACTTGTAGAGGTGGATGTACAACATTACCTACAGTAGTACCACCAAGTGTAACACCATCACCAACAAATACACGCTTTGTATCAATTGTATAACCGAGTTCACCCTGTTCTAATACAACAGATTTACGCTGTGTATCAGTACCTCTTCTTATCTTAAGTTTTACTATTGTTATATCTGGCATAATTTTATATTACTAATATTCCGCAACCTAATATATTTTCAGGGCGATTGTCTCCATCTGTCCAGCAGTAGAATTCAAAAAAGTTTAAACTCTTAAAACTCACAACAAGAACGTTTTCAGTTGGAGTATTACTATTAAAAGTTGGGTATTGACCAGACAATGCTGCTGGTGCAACTAACTGCAGTATAGGAACATAGTTAGTATTGGTCATAGGAGTAGTAAAGGTTGCTCTGTATAATCCTGTGTTTACCCATAATATCTGAGCGATATTATTACCCTCAATTGCAAAGTTAGTGCCTTGATTTGCAGTGCGATTGTATGTACTGTTAAAGTTAACAGCAGCGTAAGCTTTATACGGCAGAGGAATAGTCGATGCTGTAGAAACGCTTGTAACAATACCCTTACTTGTTACATTTATACTAGTTAAATATCCGGTATATGTACCTGCTGGAGTTGGAGTAACATTGGGTAATATGCTAGAGAGAACAGGTGTTGTAAGAGATAAACTAGTTGCAGATAAATCTCCACAAATTGTTGCACCATTGCAGTTTACACCTAATTTTAGTGCTGTAGTGCTACCATTACCATCATAAATCTGTGCTTGGCCAGTAGCTGGTATGTTTTGTCCGCCTGCATGCAATAATCCATAGAAAGTATCGCTAATATTTACATTAGTAAGAGTTGTAGCTTGAATTCCCGGCATTGTATATGTATTTATACTAACTTATCTCTAATGCACTATCATTTTGCGTTATAATCAACTCACGTTTAAACGTATCACTAGCATCTACAGAAGTTAGACTTATAAGTTTATTCTGTAAATCATAAATCTTACTCAATACACGATTAATAACACCTAAAATAGATTTTTCGTTTTCATGTATATAAAAATCTTGTATCGCATCTAGCACAAAACTACTTAGATCTATGTTGTAATTGTAGTCATCAAGGGTGAATATATTACTTTCATCAAAATGACCTGTAAATCTACCTACAAGATTATTTTTTAAAGTCAAAATATCGCGAACTACCTTATAAAGTTCCTTATTAATAGTTGAAGCTTGTATATACTCCTCTGAATTTAAAGTTATATTAACACCACCGAAAGCTTCAAGCTTGTCTGTCTTTATTACTTGCTTGAATGTATCTGCTTCGTTATAAAAGTATATTCTACCATTTGTGATTAACACCACAGAGTCATAACCGTACGTTGTTGGTAGAAAGGATATACCTTTGTATATATCTTGAAACAATACAACATTAGCACCTGCTGTCGCTGTAGGGGTAGACCCATTAACACCGTTATTATTATCTATAAACCCTGCGTTATCTTTACCTCCCCACTTCCATGTACCGTTAATAAACAACTTTTTTACAAGTATCCATTGGTTATCAGGTACAGAAGATTTAGGAAGCGATTCTGTAACAACCTTATCACCCGGTTGTATGACCTTTGTACCGGATATATAATCTAATTGTAAATTTTGATACTGCCCTATTAGAATATTAGGCTTGTTAACAAACAACTTATAAACAGCTCTATCTGTACATACATAATAATACTCATTTGTAGTTTTTGTAAACTCTACACTACTAATAGTTTCTGTATCTTGTAAAGGTAAAGCTATAGCCTTATATGATTCGATTATTCTAAAGCACTCGAGATCTATAATATACAAATTAACACTTCGACTACTTGTCTCCCTGGTAAAAACATACAGTGTATTATATTGCGCATTAATTTGTAATGCTTGAACCGGTTCTTTTATAAGAGGTATACTGGTTATACGTGTGATAAAATTAAAATTTGTATCAAATACCTTAAGAACCGCGTTACCAGAATCGTTTATAACGATAATATCGTCATTAGAAGCTATGTGCTTAGGTGACTTAAATAAGTTTTTAGAACCTTGAGGTCCATCTCCACCTAAAATCTCTATAAGATTACGTTTATTAGCTAACGCTAAATCGCCATTATAATATCCAGAAACATCTATCTTATAAATTACACTATTACCTTCATCAGTAATAAATGTATATCCGTTTGAGAGCGTTATATCATATAAAGAGCCAAATGTTAGTGAATTCTCACTACTCTCAATAAATGGTGAAAAGGATTCTAGTACTTGACAGCTATCTTTATTACCTGACAGCGTTGTAAACCCACCGCTTGTTATTGCAAAAACTGTATAGTCAGTAGGTGTATCGTCTTTAAGTTTAGCAGCAAAGCGTTTAATATTACCCAACTCTCGTATAGAGTTAATAGAACTGCTAGTAAAAGGAACGCTCTGAACTAGTCTAGATACTGATGTAAGGCTAGTGCTATTAGATGTTGGAATACAAGCATAAGAATAATCCTCAACACTTCCACCTACAAGTAACTTTGCAGGTAGATCATTGTTCGGCATAAACATTCTAGAATATACGTATGTATTATTATCATGTAATTTATGCAGCTTATCTAAGAATAACCCATGAGTTAAGAAATCATTAGCCCCTAGCAATATATCTTCACTACTATAAGGTAAACTAACAACTTCATCTATAGTTCTATCTTTAAAATAGTTGGATACTAAGTAGCTACATTCAAAGGTATTAGTAGGTAGTAGAGGGTTTAGTGTATTGCCTTCATACGCTACACCACTCAACACCGATACATAACCAATATAATCACCACCCGATAAGTTATTAAAAACTCCACCGCCTGTATAAAATCGTTTTTTAGCTGAGTAGTCTATCATTTGAAGTCAACAAATTGTATGTCATTTATATTTACACCTATTGGCAATATAGATGTAGATTCCTGTAATATTAAATTTCTAATATTAGATTTCATAGTATCATCTGTAATGCCTGCGTTTTTAATATAAACGTTTATCTTCTTAGATGAACTATCTTTAACACGGAACTTAAAGTATTGAATAATTTCCTCTATATTATTACGCTGACCAGCAGGTATAGAAAGAACTAGTTCGTCTATAGAGGTATCGTAAATATTCAAAGACAAAATCTCATCATCTGATAGAGGTCTATCGTATATAAAGACATTTTTAAGTCGTGTACCGTTTAAGTAGTAATAACCAGGTTGTTTTAAATACGTAGCTAGATCAGTATTATTATAGAATCCAGCTGTACCTGAGTAAAAGTTATCGTTTAAAATATCCTGAATAGCATACTTACCTGGCTGTACAGTTAAGTTTTCATATCTCTCACCATCAACGAAGAGAGTTATATTACCTTGTATAGGGTCAAATCTATACGTAAATGTATGATAACCTCTATCTAATGTTGTATAATCAAATGATATGTTCTTCTGTTGAATATCCTCAGTAGATAAGTAGTTAGTTAGAGTGAGGTTAAATCCTATAGAATTAGAATGCTTAAACTGATTAAAGTAACTAAAATTAGTTGCAGTGTAACCGGTTTTTAGACGCGATCCATTAGTTCTCTCAGGAAGAAAGCCACTTAATTTAGTGTTTGCAGTAGTAGAACTAGATGGTATGTATAACCCAATAGTGTCTTCTTTATCTAGGTATACTAAAACAATGTCTCTTGCAGGTGCAGAACTATTAGTACCTGGGTATTGATTTATAATATCTACACTTATCAACCCTTTTATATCAGTTATAATATCTGCTGCATTAAAGGATGTGATTAGATCGAGAGTATGAGTGTATATAGATACTGTATTAGTATTGTGTATGAGATATATGTAATTCTCGTCTACCACAAAGTCGGTAATCGCACTCTTACTACTAATTATACACTTTACATCATCTGCCTGCAAATCATGTTTAATAAGTTTTCCGTTACCCAACACATAATAAACAATATCTGGAGTATAAAACTTTACTTCATAAGCTGGTAAGCTACGTACAACGTCATTGTAAACAATAATACTATTTTTAACTCTATTAAGCTGAGGATCATTCGCATAATTTGTATATGCTATAGATGTTGTGATATTTACAACCTCAAGCGTATTTTTATCAACTTTTACTACATCTAATGTAGTATTGTTCTTAGCGAAATATAAAGATATACCATCGTAGAAATAGTTAATATAACCTACAATTTCAGGTACTACTTCCATTTTAACTTTAACACCGAGGGTGTTAACTTTGTATATTCTACCACCGTTGCAAACTACGTAGTAATCATCTAAACCGCCACCTTTAATAATATCGAGTATATCACTATCAAACTCTGTTGTATGTAATAATGCTAAATCTGTATTATAAACTTTTAGAGTTTTACCACTGTATGAGTTAATAAACGGAGTAATTCTTGTATCGCCTACAACACCAAATCCTTTATTTGTTATGTTTCCAAACAATTGATAACCGTAACTACCTTCAGGATCTACATATAGATCAAACGAAACAGTAAACGAATTACTCTGGTTGATAGAACTAGCAACGTTAAATACATTATATTTTGCACCGTCGTAAACTATCTCACTAGAGTTATATGGTTGAATGTTATTTTTAGTATCGTAAAAATTATTAAATCCACTAGCTACAGGGGATGTAGCAGTTACAAACTCATTGATATCATCAGTTCCAACTCTTACATACTTATAAGTGCAGTTTGGCTCAATGCAAAGGTCGCTCTTTTTATCAAAAAACGCTGCAGCAGCTACATTACTACCACTATCAACTGTTAAAGCGTCTACAGGGTCAAGGAAAGATGGTGAGAATATCGGTTTTGACGACGATAAAGCTGTTCGCTTAGTTACATAGTCAGGATAGTAGTAACGATCTACCCATACACCACGACCAGTGGTTCCTCCAGACAACCAAGTTACTAAATAACGTCCGTTATTGTAATAATCTGTATTCTTTCTTAGTTGATATATATTATCAGAGAGCCTAGGAGTGAGTCCTGCTAAGCTTCCGTTTTCAACAAACTTCGTATCGTTAATGTTAAGTTTTGTGTAGGGGTAAATAGATGATGGAGTTACAAAAATAGTATCAAATCCATTTTTAACCTTTATATCTTTATCGTACCACACATATGTAAGAGCTATATTATCTGTACCTAACTCTTGACTATTGCCAGTTTGTAGAGACATATACTCTCGATACTCAACATCAGGAATACCTGGCGCTGCAGCTATCATATTAGTACCTCTCTTAATATAGTTTTTCTCTGACCGTATATTATTAAGAGTTATATAATTTAGATTTAAAGCGTCATAGGACTCGTTAATATTAGCATGTAACAAATATTGATCAGATCGATCAAAAATACTTCTATCAGTATTAATTGTAAGATTGTTTTGTTTTCTTACATCATAACTAATCCATGAAGAGTAGTTCTTCGGTAAGAACTCTTTAATATTATAGTCTATTTTAATTACATTTTTGAGACCCGAAACAAAACCAGCACTAGTTACTTGTACAAACGATAAAAAGTTCTCATCTAGACCAGGACCAGCACTTGTTAGTGTTAAAACTCTATTACCTGTAGATGTATTTTTAAATAATTGTAAGTAGCCATCACTATCTATGATATATCTAAACATATCATTTTGTTCGGCGCTTATTGTATCTACATTAGAGTAATAATTGAAAAACGCTACCGTGTTTTGTTGTGGTATATAATTTAAATAATAGTCTGTGTTATCTATATTATGCTTTACACGTAAGAATATACTATCAACTATCTCTAACTCGAAAAAAGAATTATTTTTAAAACTCACATCACTCGATAAAAGAGCTCTACAAGCTGTTACCCTAGGATTTGCGCTAATAGTATTAGCATAGGTATAAATGTATAGATATCTAGGATCTGTCCCGTATAGAGAGTTGAAAGCAAGTTTAGTAGTTATCGTTCTTAACGGGTCTACCTTTGCATCTATTTCAATTATATCACCAATGTTCTTTTTAGATGTAAGATACTGTATTGAGTAGTTGTTTATGGAACTATCAACTACATTATTCAGAGCATAGATAGTATTAAGTGAAAACCCTTGTTCGTAGTTTTCTTTATACTGCTTAAAGCGATAAAAAGTATCGTAATAACTCGCGCTAAGAGAATTAATTGAAGCAACACTGTTTATTTGAAAATTGATCACTTTAATATATTTATCCTATATTTCAGTTACTAGTGCAAAAATATTAATTACTGCAAATTAGCTGCAAACACTGATCCGTTACCACTTTCTAGGCTTATAAAGCTATTATTACCTGTAAGCGGAAGAACTTGTGTATCTAATATATTGAGGTCACTAAGGTCGTCGTAATAAGATCCCCAGTAGCTACTTATCGGTTGCTGTATTGATATATATTTACCGTTATTTTTTTGAATTACGATATTTAAGGTGTATGGTACACCGTAATTACTGGTTTGATTAATATAGTCGTGATTATATACACTTAGAACACTACCACCTAGCTTACCGTATAAAACTTCATCAAAGATCGAACTAGTTCTATAGTTAAAGAAAATATCACGCTTATAAGTCTCAGTTAACGATCCGTCACCCCAATTTATAGTTAGTATATCAACTTTAAAATCTTCTTCTGATACCCCTGTTAGAGACAACACAAGTGTAGTTGCACCTTTCAGCACAATAGGAGTCGCAGTTAAAGCTATATTAGTAGAAGAACTGCTTACCGTGAAGTTTAGAGTTGTAGTATTCATAATGTGAGTATACCGGTTGTTTGGTTTATATTGTAGCTACCAGATATAGGATTGATATTGGAGAATATAGTACCAGAGCTTGCAAAATTTGTAGTTAAGCAAGACTTGTCAGATTTATAGAATTTTGCATCTAAGAACCTTATATCTCTATTTACAATATCAAAGGAAATATCAAATAGGTGGAACAAGTTATTATTATCTATACCAGTGTATGTAAGCTTGTATACATCGTTAAATGAATTATAAGAT
>SXGQ01489957.1_pt1 | contig 18811 bp, 13 predicted proteins | sample 3178371 | NCBI WGS metagenome assembly SXGQ01 (sample SAMN11356859, study PRJNA531348) | freshwater metagenome | isolation source: freshwater sample F1-20 | place: China: Fuxian Lake, Yuxi | collected 2017-12-25 | reverse complement strand
TTGTAAGACAATTAAGTCTTAGTTCCGTAGAACTTGGCAATCGCCATCAAACGCCCACGCTTATCGGCTGTATATTTTTAAAGATCTTTTGTGCAACTGGCCAACACTGAGTGTGGTTTTGTTGCACTGCGCTGCGATCAGCGAAGCCTTGCAGTGTAGCACTGTTTTTCAGTGCTTTTCAGTCTTTCGCAAATAATTTAAAAAATTTTCAAAACTTTTTAAACTGTTTGCAACTTACTTTCTGCTCGGGGCTTATTCCGATTTACTGAACCTGCCTGAACTTTTCAATTCATTTGTTTTCAGCGAAGCCTTGCAGTCTAGCACGGTTTTTTGTGCCGGCTGAAAAAAATTTAACTTTTTTTCATTTTTTCAATCGGCCTAGCGTGTTCGCTTGGCTTTTTGAATACTGCTCGGGGCTATCCCGATTCGCTTTTTTTGAATAAGAACATTGAAATAAACAATGCGCTTTTTAGCGAAGACCGCGACTATAGCACAGTTTTTTTGAAGGTGGCAAGCCCCTCACATCATTTTTTTAGATGCCATTGATAATCTGCCTATGGCACTTATTACTTTACTAGACGCGTCTTTGGCCTACGGCCACGTCGCACTCCTTGATCACGCAGACTTTGCACTCGAGACATCCGAGCGCATTGGACTGATTGGTCGCAACGGCACTGGCAAATCCTCTTTCCTCAAAATACTGGCGGGAATGGAGCACGCAGACGATGGCACGATGCATGTTCAACAAGGCGTGCGCATCGCTTATGTAGCGCAAGAGCCCGTGCTCGAATCCGATGACAGCATTTTTGAATCTGTGCAGCGCGGCCTAGCGCCCGTCATGAAACTCATTGACGACTACAGCAACTGCGTGGGCGATCTCGATGCGCTGCAAAGCCAAATTGAAGCGCTTGACGGCTGGGGCTGGGAGCAACGTGTAGACGAAACTTTGCACCGCTTGCATTTAGACCCAACAGCCAAAATTTCAACCTTGTCTGGTGGCAACCGCAAGCGGGTTGCCTTGGCGCAAGCTTTGGTCACCCACCCAGATGTGCTGCTGCTCGATGAGCCCACCAACCACTTGGATTTGGATTCCATTTCTTGGCTGGAGCAATTGCTCATTGACTTCAAAGGCAGCGTAGTGGCCATCACACACGACCGCGCTTTTCTAGATCGCATTGCCACGTGCATCGTCGAGCTAGACCGCGGACGTCTGCGCAGTTACCCAGGCAATTTTGCGCAGTACCAAATTAACAAAGAAGAGCAGTTGGCGCAAGAAGCCGTCATCAGCGCCAAAGCCGACAAACTTTTGGCCCAAGAAGAAGTTTGGATTCGCAAAGGTGTTGAAGCGCGGCGCACGCGCAGCCAAAGTCGCATTGTGAGGCTTGAGAATTTGCGAGCCACGCGCAGTGCACGCAGAGAGCAAGTGGGACGGGTGCGCATGGAAGTGGCTTCGGGCGCACCCAGCGGCAAGTTGGTGGCAGAACTCACCGATGTTTGCAAATCATTTGTCTCACCAGAGGGTGATGTGAAAGTGATTGTGAAAGACTTCACAGCCACATTGCTTCGGGGCGACAAGATCGGCCTGCTAGGTCCCAATGGCGCTGGCAAAACAACGCTCCTCAAAATGATCTTAGGCGAGCTTGAGGCCGACAGCGGAAAAATTCGGCAAGGCGCCAATTTGCAAGTGGCCTACTTTGACCAAATGCGAAACGCCCTCGATTTAGAAGCTTCCTTGGAGGACTTCATCAGTCCTGGTAGCGAATGGATTGAAATTGGCACCAAGCGCCAGCACGTGAAAAGCTATTTGGGCGACTTCTTGTTTTCTCCGGCTCGCGCCACATCGCCCGTCAAATCCTTGTCTGGCGGCGAGCGCAATCGCTTGTTGCTGGCGCGCTTGTTTGCCAGGCCGGCCAACGTCTTGGTGCTTGACGAACCCACCAACGACCTTGACATCGACACCTTGGAGCTGCTGGAAGAACTGCTGCAAGATTACCAAGGCACCGTGTTTTTAGTGAGCCACGACAGAGCTTTCATGGACAACGTCGTGACCAGCATCATTGCTTGCGAAGCAAGCCCCGAGAACCCTGGCTTCTGGCGTGAGTACGAAGGCTCGGTTCAAGATTGGCTGACGCAATCACAACGCAGCCAAAGCATTCAAGCGCAAAACAAGGCCGCTGCGGCCAAAGGCGCAACGGCCATCTCTGACAACTCAGCCAACAGTGCCGGCAAGCAAACGCTTAGCAAAGCCAATGAAGCGGCCAGCGCAACCCACAAGCCCGCCAAAAGCGCACCCAAGAGCGCTCCCAAGTTAAGCTACAAAGAGCAGCGCGAACTTGATGGTCTGCCCGCCTTGATTGAATCTTTGGAAAAAGAACAGGCAGATATTCGCAAAGCCTTGCAAGACAGTGCTTTGTTTACCCAAGACCCCGCCAAGGCCACCGCCTTGTATGCACGGGACGCGCAAATTGATGCTGAATTAATGGGTGCGCTTGAACGTTGGGAAATTTTGTCGTGAGTTTTAGAAAATTCAAACAGGTGGATGTCTTCACAAGCCAAGCCTATTGGGGCAATCCGGTGGCCGTGGTCTTGGATGGCACAGGGCTGAGTGATTCAGCCATGCAACGCTTTGCATGTTGGACACAGCTGAGCGAAACCACTTTTGTCTTGCCGCCAACGCCCCAAGGCCAAGCAGACGGTGCAGATTACCGCTTGAGAATTTTCACACCGGGTGGTGAGCTGCCCTTTGCGGGCCACCCCACCTTGGGTAGCGCGCGAGCATGGTTGGAAGGGGGCGGTCAAGCCAAACAAGAGGGCGTGATCGTTCAAGAATGTGGGGTGGGCTTGGTGCGGCTAGAAAATCAAAAGGGTCGATGGGCCTTTGCTGCGCCGCCTACGCAAAAGTGCGCCATTCCAACGGACAAGATGGCCGTGCTACTTAGCGCACTGGGCGTTAAAGCAGAGCAGGTGCTGGCCAGTCAAATTTTGAACAACGGGCCAGAGTGGTGGTGCTTTTTGCTCGATTCTGCAGAGACGGTGCAAAACTTAAGCCCTGATGATTTGGCACTGAAAAAGTCGGGCGTGAAAGTGGGGGTTGCCGCGCGCATCGACGATGGGGCATCCGGTAGCCCTTTGCTCATAGCCCGCAGCAACCGAGAGTCTCGCGCATTTACAAATGCGGCACAGAGATCTCGCTTGCAAAGCGATGCTGCGGCTGAGCCCATGGATTTGGAAGTGCGCGCTTTTGCCGCCGCCATGGGTATTTTGGAAGATCCTGTTACGGGCAGCTTGAATGCTTCGCTGGCCCAATGGTTGATTGAAGAAAAACGCATGCCCACGCACTATGTGGCAGGTCAAGGACATGCACTTGACCGGCAGGGCCGGGTGCACATTTTCCAAGACGCCTCGGGCCAAGTGTGGGTTGGAGGCGACACCGTCGTCTGTGTCGAGGGTCAGGTGGCTTTAGACTAGGGCTATGGGACAACTTCTTTTAGTGCGCCACGGTCAGGCTTCTTTTGGCGCAGACGATTACGACCAACTCAGCAACCTGGGCCAGCAACAAAGCATTCGCTTGGGCCAGTATTGGCTTCAAGCGGCCAGCGAACATGAAGGCGCAGAGGCGCTGAAGTTTGAGGCTGTTTACATGGGTAGCCTGAAAAGACACCGCCAAACCTGGGAAGGTATTGCACAGGGCGCACAACTGCAAAATGAAGCAGAAGTATGGCCGGAACTCAATGAATACGACAGCCACGCCTTGATCGAGACCATTCATCCAGAGCCGCTTGCCAAGCCAGATACGCCTGAGATGTACAAGCATCACTTTCGTTTGTTGCGAACGGCCTTGCAAAAATGGATGGCCGGCGAGACGCAGCCCAAAGGCATGACAAGTTATGCAGAGTTTGCTGCAGGCATTCAATCGGTTTTGACCCACATTCGCGAAAAGCACCAGGGCCGCGTGCTGGTGGTGTCTAGCGGTGGTCCTATTTCTACAGCGGTAGGGCAAGTGTTGCAGGCGCCTGCCGAGACATCTATTGAGTTGAACCTGCGCATTCGAAATACAGCACTCACTGAGTTTGCATTTTCACCTTCCAGGCACATGCTGCTTTCTTACAATAACTTGCCGCATTTAGATCATGCCAACCATCGAAGCTGGATCACTTTTGCTTGATAGTGTTTCTCCCGATACGGGAGACTTGGCTTTCTTGTCAAAATGATATGTATGCAAACTTCGCAACAGGTCACTTCGCCTTCAACTCAAGCGGCAGGCATTCGAGTGTCCCGTGGCGACAGGTCGGCATGCCTTGCTTATTTTGCCGGCATTGGCATTGAAGAAGGCTTGGACATTGATCTCAGATCTGGCAACCTATTCTGCAAAATGAGCAGCGCATGGATGCAGGTTTATGCACCCAACTGTGACACCCTCTCACTTCATCAGCATGCCACCAGTTTGCAGCAAGAGATCCTTTGGTCCATGCTGGTCTCGCCGCACCTCTTTGAATTCAATCACTTAGAAGCGCTCAGCAGCGCCGTGCGGGTGCGCGAAAACATTGTGCTGGACGCCCGAAAAACAGCCTTGGCATTCAAAACCGATGCCGCCGAAAGGCCCAGCGAATTTTGGCGATACGAAGAAGAGGCTGGCTTTATTTTGCAAGCGGGTACAGGTTTGATCAAGGCATTGGTCAGTGCCACTCAGCCCGAGGCCACTGGCAAGCTGTATGACTTTTCTTGCTACCGCGCCACCGAATATGTGATTTTGCTAGGCTTGGCACAAGAAGCCGCTGTGCACAACACTGCCTTATTGGGGCAATTGCAAACATTGAATGAAAAGTACGCCATTCGTTCTGGCCAATTTCACGAGGTTTTTTTGCATGAGTATGGCTCCCTTGAAGAGCCCTTGCCCGCACGTTTTTATGTACCCGGCGATCGGGTTTGGTTTCGAAACCCCGACGCACACTCTTCTGATGTGACGGGTTTTGAGGGCTCGTGGGTCATTTATGTCGGCAGCGGTTTGTTCAGCAACTTCTGGAAGCGCGACCAGCCTTTTACCTTGCAAAGTAAATGCCTCGAGATCTTCCATTGGCGTGATGGTGTGCAAACCAATGCGGCTGGCGAGTTGTGGATGGACGAAACCAAAGTAGACGCCTGCGTGCAAGACACCCTCCACAACCCCGACAAATTGCAAAACATCTTGCACCAAATGATGCGCATCAGAGATGCCAAGGGTGTTTATGCAGATGGTGGGTGCTTGGATGCGACGCGGGAGTACCCGAAGCAAATTGAGCCATCGGCCTGTGAGTTGAGCTTGCCCAAAATATAGACAAAGCTCTGATCTTAAGCTCTAATCTGAAGCTCGCAGGCTCAAGGCCGCAGCGTGTCGGCGGGCAAGCGATCAATTTCCAAGAGTAGTTGCGCCAAGGATCGGCCGGCAGCATTTAAAACCACTTGTCCCTTTTGAGCCGTTGCGGCAGCAGCGTTGCCCGCAGCACCTGCAGGGTTGTAATCTTGCATTTGCCAAGCCAGTTTGGCACTGCGCCCGTTCCCCAAAATGGGAAAAGACTGGGCTCGATCTTCTGAGCTTGACTTGAAATTTTCTGCTTTGCTCATGTTCACTGCATGTGGTTTGAGCGCCAGCATGACCGAGGTTTCAAGATCGCCCGCGTGCACTCCAAACCGATGCTCATGGTCAGAAAACAGCGCATGGGCATCTTGCCCTTTGTCGTCTTCAAGGGGCAGTTGGTACCAATTGACGCTGTAAACCAGCATGCCCAAGCGAGCGCGCAAATCGCGGGCCACCACATCCATGGCGCCCACGTGCCCGCCATGCGAATTGAACAGCACCAGTTTGTGAATGCCCGCTGCTTTGACCGATTCTGCAATGTCGGTCCACATGCGAATGAGGGTTTCGGGCTTTAAGGTGAGCGTGCCAGGGAATGCTGCATGCTCTGGGCTTAAACCGACACTTTGGGTGGGTAGCACCAAGATCGATAAATTTTGTTGATTCAGCGCATCTGCCGCGGGATGGGCGCTGGCATTCAATTGGGCGATAGCCGATTGGATAACCCCTTCCACAATGTCCACATCGACCGAGAGGGGCAGGTGCGGGCCATGTTGCTCGGTGGCGGCCAAGGGCAAGACCGCAATGGCCCGGCTGGTATCGATGCGACCAAAGTCTTGGGTGGTCAAGTTGGACCAATGGTGGATGTGATGTGACATGTGAGGCAAGCTTTTGAATAAGCGCAGTTTAATAGAGGCGTCTCATTTAGGGGTATGAATTTGCGGTGTAGAGTTGGGCTCTTGGATTTGGTCATTTTTCGGCCAAACTTGGCGTTGGCTGATTTTCAGTCAGCTTTCTATGTTTTTGTTTGAGGACTCCCTGCCTGTGCGTCACCTGTTGAGGCCATTTTTAAATCTGTTTTTGCTGAAGGCAGGGGCAAGCATCGCTTTGGGTCTTAGCTTGGCAATTAGCTTGGCAATTAGCGTGTCTATTTGCTTGGCTCTGCCTGTCAACGCCCAAACTCAAATTTTTAGTTCTGGCCCTGCTGGCCAAGTGGTCAAAACCCCGCAAGTTCAAGCCACGTTGTTGGCACTTGCGCCTAATGGCCTTGGACCTGGCAAAACCATTTGGCTGGGTTTGGAGCTGGTGCACCAAGCCCATTGGCACACCTACTGGCGCAACCCCGGCGATTCTGGCCTGCCCACCGAGCTCCAGTGGAAGCTGCCCACAGGCATGGTGGCGGGCCCACTGGTTTGGCCTGCGCCGCGCCGAATTCCCATTGGCAGCTTGGCCAACTATGGCTACGAGGACACCACTTTGTTGGTCACGCCCATTCAAATAGGCCCGTCCTTCAAGCCGCAGAACAACGAAAGCTCGATTCAAATTGACTTGCGTGCCAATTGGTTGGTTTGCAAGCAGGAGTGCATTCCTCAAGAGGGCGATTTCAGCATCAAGGTGCCCATTCAGGGCGCGACTGCCATGGCGCGCGATGCGTTTGACAAAGCGCTTCAATTGCAAGCACAAGCCTTGCCGGGCCAACACCAAGCACGCATTGCGGCAGATGGTCGCACTTTGCAATTGAGCCTCTCACAGCTGCCGCCTGAGCTGCAAAAGAGTGACTGGACGGTCTTTCCTCAAACAGCCAACGTTGTCAAAAACAGCGCAGCCCCCGTCATTCAAAACGTGGCAGCAGACGCTTCAAACAAGACGCCAGCCCGCGCCGAAGTCAGTATCCAAATTTCGGCTGAGCGCATGGACAGCCCTGCGCAAATGACATGGCTGGTGGTGCAAGGCAAGGCCGATGCACCCACGGGCCGACAGTGGACGGTGACAACACCGGTGCAAGGTCAATGGCAAGAGTTTTCGGAGCCTGTTGCCCCAAGCAATTTGAACTTTTCAGGCTTGCCAAACAAGCCTAGCTCGGCATCAACACCAGCACCCTTTGCCACCTGGGCCCTTGCCATGTTGGGCGCTTTGCTGGGCGGTTTGCTCCTGAATTTGATGCCCTGCGTCTTTCCTGTTTTGGCCATCAAATTGCTCAACATCACAGAGCACGCCAGTCACCCCAGAGAAATGAAGCTGTCCGCTTGGGCCTTCAGCGCAGGGGTCTTGATTTCATTCTTGGTTCTGGGCGCGCTCATGCTGGGGCTGCGCGAAGCGGGTTCGCAATTGGGCTGGGGCTTTCAATTGCAGTCTCCTTGGGTGGTGGGCGCTCTGGCGCTCTTGTTTGCAGCTTTGGGTCTGAACTTGTCGGGCCTGTTTGAATTTAGATCCTTTGTGCCCAGCCGTTTGGCGAGCCATCAATGGGCCAACCCCGTCACCAACTCTTTGTGGTCGGGGGTGTTTGCCGTGGTCATTGCATCGCCTTGTACTGCGCCTTTCATGGGGGCCTCTTTGGGCTTGGCCATCGGCCTGCCTGCTTGGCAGGCCCTACCGGTGTTTCTTGCTATGGGATTTGGCATGGCCTTGCCTTTCATGGCCATCACGTTAAGCACCGGTTGGGTCAAATTGTTGCCGCGCCCTGGCGCATGGATGCAAACTTTCAGGCAGTTCATGGCGTTTCCCATGTACGCCACGGTGCTTTGGTTGGTGTGGGTGTTGGGTCAGCAAGTGGGCCTTGATGGCGCCATTGGATTTTTGGCCTGCTTACTCAGCTTGACCTTGTTCATTTGGGCCATGTCACTTCATGGGCCGGGTGCGCGGGCCATGATGGCAGTGGCCTTGCTGGTTGGCGCTCTGTCAATTTGGCAGTGGGGCCCGACATGGGCGCTGGTGGAGTCTGCGCCTTTGAATCCATCGGCTGCAAGCACATCTTCAAGTTCTTCAACGTCAGCCAACCAAAAAGTGGTTTGGGAAGAGTGGTCGGCCGACAAAGTAGCCGCTGCCCGTCAAGAAGGCCGCCCTGTATTTGTCGACTTCACGGCGGCTTGGTGCGTCACTTGCCAATTTAACAAAAAGACAACTTTTTCGGATGCTGGCTTGTTGGCTGAATTCGCAAGCCGCAATGTATTGCTTTTGCGTGCCGATTGGACCCGTTACGATCCTCGCATCACGGCTGCCCTGAATGAGTTGGGCCGCAATGGTCTGCCGGTTTATGCGTGGTATGCGCCAGGCCAACCCGCCAGCCTTCTCTCAGAGCTGATCACTGTGAAAGAAATTCAGTCTTATTTGAGTCAACTCAAAAGCCCACCGATCAAATAATTACGCTTCACACTCACTTGAATCTTATGACCTCAGCCAGTTTTGCTCCTTTGTCCAACGATACTTTTTTGCGCGCGTGCTTGCGACAAGCCACAGACCACACCCCCGTGTGGCTGATGCGCCAAGCAGGTCGTTATTTGCCTGAGTACTGCGCCACGCGCGCCAAAGCGGGCAGCTTCATGGGCTTGGCCACCAACGTTGACTTTGCCACCGAAGTGACGCTTCAACCCCTAGAGCGCTACCCCTTGGATGCGGCCATTTTGTTCAGCGACATCCTGACCGTGCCTGACGCCATGGGCCTGGGCTTGAGCTTTGCATTGGGCGAGGGTCCTCGTTTTGCCAAACCTGTGCGCGATGAAGCTGCCGTGGCCGAGCTGCAAGTGCCTGACATGGCCAAGTTGCGCTATGTCTTTGATGCGGTCACCTCCATTCGCAAAGCCTTGAATGGCCGCGTGCCCTTGATTGGCTTTTCGGGTAGCCCCTGGACCTTGGCCTGCTACATGGTGGAGGGCAAAGGCTCTGACGATTACCGCTTGGTCAAATCGATGCTCTACAGCCGACCCGATTTGATGCACCGCATTTTGGAAGTCAACGCACAAGCTGTGGCGCTTTATTTGAATACTCAAATTGAAGCCGGGGCTCAGGCCGTGATGATTTTTGACAGCTGGGGCGGCGTTTTGGCCGATGCCGCCTTCCAAGAGTTCAGCTTGGCCTACACCGCCCAAGTTTTGGCGCTGGTGAAGAAAGAACACCAAGGCGTGACCATTCCGCGCATTGTGTTTACCAAGGGTGGTGGCTTGTGGCTCGACCAAATGGGCTCATTGGACTGCGAAGTTTTGGGCCTTGACTGGACCATGAACTTGGGCCGAGCCCGCCAGATGGTGGGTGGCGCCGTGAATGGCCCGGGCAAAGCGCTACAGGGCAACATCGATCCCAATGTGTTGTTTGCGCCGCCTGCGCAAATTCAAAAAGAAGTGGTTCGGGTGCTAGACAGTTTTGGCAAACCGCACACCGACAAAAACACCACTGGGCCAACCCACATCTTCAACTTGGGACACGGCATTAGCCAATTCACACCCCCCGAGCATGTGTCGGCCTTGGTGGAGGCGGTTCATGCCCACTCCAAACTGCTGAGGCGCTGAACTTGTGCTGAACTTGTGCTGAACTTGTGCTGAATTGGCGCTGCGCTTTCTCTAGCGCACTTCTGGTCCAAAAAGACCCAAAAATATTTAAATATTTGGGTTTTTTCTATTGACTTATGCACAAAACTTCTTTTCATGGAATTTAAAATTCTCATCTCAATAACAAGCTGAGACGCAACACCCGATGTATCGTAAGTTGTTGTTTTAAATAGGTTTAATGAATTTGCTCAGTTCGCGAGCAATCCAAGCAAAGCCTTATTTTTCAAGGGTTTGCGGGTCATCAGACTGAGTTTTCAACAAAGTTATCCACAGTTTATTGGGACTGTCTTTAAAGACCTTGAAAAACAACAACTTACCCGATATTTCAAGAATATTTATGAGCAAGAAAATGACAGAATGCAATGTTGCCCTTGCGTTAAGGGTTGCGCACAGGGTTTTGCATGCAAAAGTGGCTTGACATTGCAGTTTCAGCGCCCGCACACAGTCAAGTGGGCGGTTTGCTGACCTATGTCACCGAATTGCCCGCATTGGAAGGTCAATTGGTCAGAGTGCCATTTGGCAGCAGAGAAGTGTTGGGTGTGGTGTGGGGCGTTCACACCAGCGCCCCCGCCAGTCTGAGCACGCACACTTTGCGTCAAGTTACAGCGGTGTTGGATGGCATCGAGCCCTTGAGTGCCAACTGGCGACAGTTGGTTCAGTTCAGCGCTCAGTACTACCAACGCGCATTGGGCGAAGTGGCCATGGCTGCCTTGCCGCCGCAACTCAGAGACCTCACACCCGTGCAGATGGCAAGGCGCTTGAAAAAACAGCCTGCAAGCACTGAAGCTTTGGCCGCCGCACTGCAGTCACCTTGGCCTTTGTCGCCGCAGCAAACAGAGGTGTTGGCTCAAATGGCGGCAGCACCTGGTCCCTTCCTGCTGCACGGCGCCACAGGCAGCGGCAAAACAGAGGTCTACCTTCAAGCGGTGGCGAGGTGCTTGGCAGACAACCCCAAAGGGCAAGCCCTCATGATGGTGCCCGAGATTAATCTCACGCCACAACTGGAAGCGCGCGTGAAAGCCAGATTTGGCGATGAAGGCGTGGTCTCGATGCACAGCGGCATGACTGGCCCCCAAAGATTGAAGAGCTGGTTGGCAGCCCACCAAGGCAGCGCCCGAATTGTGTTGGGCACGCGGATGGCCATCTTTGCCTCCATGCCCAACCTGAAATGGATTGTGGTGGATGAAGAGCACGATGCCAGTTACAAACAGCAAGAGGGTGCGCGTTACTCGGCTCGAGATTTGGCCATTTATCGAGCGCGCCTTGAAGGCGCCAAAGTGATTTTGGGCTCGGCCACCCCCTCTTTAGAAAGCTGGCACCACAGCAGGCCCGCGGCAGAAGGCGGCCGCTATATGCGCTTGCCCATGCCTGCGCGCATTGGGGCGGGTCAGCTGCCTTTTGTACGCCGGGTTGACATGAACCATCAGCCGCGCAAAACAGTTTTATCAGCACCCTTGATGGCCGCCATTCAAGAGCGTGTGGCCAAGGGTGAGCAAAGCATGCTGCTGCTCAATCGGCGCGGCTATGCGCCTGTGCTGCATTGTGCAGATTGCGGCTGGAAAAGTGAATGCTCGCATTGCAGTGCGTTTCGGGTGTTTCACAAAATTGACCGCAACCTGCGCTGCCACCACTGCGGTTTCACCGAACGGGTGCCCCGCGTGTGCCCCGCATGCGGCAATGCCGACATTGCCCCCATGGGGCGCGGCACGGAGCAACTTGAAGAACATTTGGCCGAGTTGTTGGTGGACGTGAAGCGGCCTGATGGTCAGCCTGTGAAGGTGATGCGCATTGATGCAGACAGCACCAAATTAAAAGGCTCGCTAGAAGCTCAGTTGGCAGGTGTGCACAGCGGTGAAGTGGATGTGCTGGTGGGCACGCAAATGATTGCCAAAGGGCACGACTTTCGGCGCATCACTTTGGTGGCCGCGGTCAATCCGGATGGTGCTTTGTTCTCTAGCGACTTCAGGGCACCAGAGCGCTTGTTTGCCTTGCTCATGCAAGCGGGCGGACGCGCAGGTCGTGATGCGGCACAGAGTGCCAGCAGTGAAATGTGGGTGCAAACTTTTCACCCCAGTCACCCTTTGTTTGAAGCGCTTAAAAAACACGACTACCCTGCCTTTGCAGAACAACAATTGAAGGAGCGTTTGGAGGCAGGCTTGCCGCCCAGTTCATACCAAGCCTTGATTCGAAGTGACGCTCGCATGCAGTCAGTGGCACAGGCATTTTTAAATCATGCCAATGCGCAGTTGCAATCTGCGCCCAACATCAGTGCCAACGATGCTGCGGCCTTGGCCGAAGTGAGTGTGTATCCGGCCGTGCCCATGAGTATTCAACGGGTAGCCAATGTAGAGCGCGCTCAAATGCTGATTGAAAGCCCCTCTCGAAAAGCGCTTCACAGGGTGCTTGAATTGTTGCAAGAGCAATTGCACGCATCGCGCTCTTTGCCAGAACACAAGGGCTTGATTCGCTGGTTGGTGGATGTCGATCCACTGGCCATTTAAAGTCTTTATTGAAGCAAGGCCACCGCACCCGAGAAGGTGAGAAATGCTGCCGCCGTTGAGACCAAAATAATTCGGGCAATGCGGCCATTGTCGGCACCAAAGCGCTCAGACAACATGGCCACATTGCTGGCACTGGGCAAGGCAGCCACCAACACCATGACTTTGAGCGCAAACGCATCGATGGGCACACCCATTGAAATGGCGGCCAAGCCCACCACCAACACCAAGACCGGGTGCAACAACAATTTGATCAGTGCCACGGGCACATAGTCTTGCCATGTTAGGGGGCCGTGCTGCGCATGGTGCGCAATTTTTTGCGAGCGTGCCAACACCGCACCTATGGTGAACAGCGCAACGGGCGACGCAGCATCGCCCAGCAAGGCCACGGTTTTGTCGACCGGGCCAGGCAAGTCAATTTGAAATGCAGAAAACACGGTGCCTAACAAAATGGCCCAAGGCATCGGATTTTTGACCACACCCAGCAATGCGTTTTTAGCCGCTTGACCCACGCCCTGTTGGCCTGCGCCATCTAGACGCGACAGGGCAATGCACAAGGAGGTGGTGATGACCATGTCGATGACGATGGTGACAATGGCAGGCCCCGCAGCGGCAGAGCCCAGCAAGGCCACCAGCAAAGGCACGCCCATGAAACCGGTGTTGGGAAATGCGCCCACCAAAGCACCAAATGCGGCATCGTTCCAACCAAATCGCTTGTTCAATGAGATGGCCACCACGAAGGCCACCATGACCAAGGCACAAAACAAGTACATGAAGAATGCGCCAGCATCGAGCAGCTGCGCAATGGGTGTGTTGGCACCAAAACGAAACAGCATGCAAGGCAAGGCAAAGAACAGCACAAAACCGTTGAGCCCTGGAATGGCCTCAAAGGGCAACATTTGTCGGCGCGCCGCCCAGTAGCCGCAAAGGACCAATGCAAAGAAGGGAAAGGTGACGCGCAAAACATCTAGCATGGTTCACATTGTGCCTTGTAATTGGCGCCTCAATTGCCCGCTATGATCGATCGGTTGGCCGAATGCGCATTTGGGCATTTGATTTGGCCTTCTCCATTTTTACGCATGTCGACCCCCACCACTGGTTTGAATCCGGCTCAATTAGAAGCCGTCAATTACGTCAAAGGCCCTTGCCTTGTGTTGGCGGGCGCGGGCTCGGGCAAGACGCGCGTGATCACACAAAAAATTGCACGACTGATTGAGTTGGGGCTGGCGCCGCAGCGCATTGCGGCCATCACATTCACCAACAAAGCCGCCAGTGAAATGCGCGAACGATCGCGCAAGCTCATTGGCAAAGGCGCGCAAGAGGTCATGATTTGCACCTTTCATGCCTTGGGTGTGCGCATCATGCGACAAGATGGCCATGTGCTGGGCTTGAAACCGCAGTTCAGTATTTTGGATGCCGACGATGTGGTGAGCATCTTGAAAGACTGCGGCGGCACCACCGATGCCAACACCGCACGCCAATGGCAATGGACCATCAGCGCTTGGAAAAATGCAGGCCTGACGGGCGCACAAGCGGAGCTTGCAGCCAAAAATGAAAATGAGCGGGTGGCCGCGCGCATCATGGGTCGCTACGAAGAACGACTGAGCGCTTATCAAAGCGTCGATTTTGACGACCTGATTGGTTTGCCTTTGAAGCTCTTGGGGCAGTTTCCTGAAGTGCGTGAACGCTGGCAAGCCGCCATGGGCCATGTCTTGGTCGATGAATACCAAGACACCAATGCCACCCAATACGAAGTACTAAAGCACTTGGTGGGCGAGCGCGCGCGCTTCACCGCGGTGGGCGACGATGACCAATCGATTTACGGTTGGCGCGGCGCTACCTTAGACAACTTGAAGCGGCTGCCGCAAGATTTTCCGCAATTGAAAGTGGTGAAGTTAGAGCAAAACTATCGCTCCACCAGTGCCATCTTGCGCGCAGCCAACAACGTGATTGAGCCCAACCCCAAGCTCTACCCCAAAACGCTTTTCTCTGAACTGGGGGAAGGCGAACCGGTGCGTGTGATCGATGCCGATCACGAAGAGCATGAAGCCGATCGGGTGATTGCACGCATTCAATCTTTGCGCGCAGGTACGGCCACCACAGCGGGCGGCATTCAATACCGAGACTACAAAGAATTTGCCGTTTTGTACCGCGCCAATCACATGGCCAAGCCGTTTGAAAAAGCTCTGCGGCGTGCGCAAATTCCTTACAAGGTGTCGGGTGGTCAAAGTTTTTTTGACCGCGCAGAAATCAAAGACTTGTGCGCTTGGTTTCGCTTGTGGGTCAACAACAACGATGACCCCGCTTTCTTGCGCGCCGTGACCAGCCCCAAGCGCGGCATTGGGCACCAAACTTTGGCAGGCCTGGGCACGCTGGCCAGCCAATACAAACTGAGCTTGTTTGAGGCTTTGTTTTCCAACAGCTTGGGCAGCCGTTTGTCAGCCCGTGCGGTGGGCAGCTTGCATGAGTTTGGCCGCTACATGAATGACTTGGAATACCGCGCCAAACGTACCCATGGCGCCGAGGATGCCAAAGCTTTTTTGTTGCTGTGGCTTAAAGAAATTGGTTACGAAAAACATTTGTACGACGGTGAAGACAACGAGAAAGTGGCCGCAGCGCGTTGGACCAACGTGCTGGAATTTGTCGATTGGATGTCGGGGCGTTGCGGCGGGACTATCGACGATGCCGCAGGGGTGAGCATGGCCTCTGAAACCAAATCCTTGCTGGAAGTGGCGCAAACCATTTCTTTGTTGTCCACCTTGAATGAACGCGAACAAGACCCCAATGTGGTGACCTTGTCGACGCTGCATGCCGCCAAAGGATTGGAGTGGCCGCATGTGATGCTCGTTGGCGTGAACGAAGGTTTGCTGCCATTCAAAATGGACGAGGACAACAAAGAGTCAGTCGACGCTACATTGCATGCAGAGGGCCAGCTGTCAAGGCTTCAAGAAGAGCGGCGCTTGATGTATGTGGGCATTACACGCGCACAAAGAACTTTGGCTGTGAGCTGGACTCGGCGCCGCAAAAAAGGCCGCGAAACCATCGCTGCCTTGCCGAGCCGGTTTATTCAAGAAATGGCGCTTGACAAAAACACCATCAAAGAAGATCCGCGTGAGAAGTTGCGCGCATTGCGTGCAGAATTTGCGCTCAAAGCGGCGGCTTCTGCGGCCAACCTAAAAGACTAAGGCCGCTCGTTTTTAATTTTGCGCCTGCCAGATTTTCCAAAGCTGCGCAAATTCAACTGCAGTGGCATCACCTTGGACGCTGTCCCACATTTTGGCGGCCTCTGCTTTTTGACCCAGTCTGAAAAGCACAATGCCTGCGTGCAAGCGGGTTTCCGCTTCACGCCTTAAGCCGCCCATGGCCAAAGCTCTGCCAAAGAAAGCATTGGCTTGACTCCAGTTTTGTTTGGCGGCGTAAACCTCTGCCAAACTGGCCAAGGTGTTGGCGTCTTTGGCGGACTTCTCAATGCCCGGCAATGCTTTGTCGTCTTCGGCCAAGCGCACTTGAATTTGTTGACGCAACTTTTGATGATTGGCGGCGCTGCTGCCTTGGCCCATCTTGCCTGATGCAAAGGCAAGCTCGACCACTCGAGCCGCTTCAGCGGGCAAACCCACATTGAGCGCCAAACTGGCCATATCGACATACTCACTGGTGTCTTCCATGTTGCCAGTGACTTGCAAAATACGGTAAAGGTCTAATTCGAAGCGCGAATTGAAATTGGCTTGGCGTCCCAGACGGGCAATTGATTCTGCCCAGTAGGCTTTGCTGGGGTAGTTTTGGAGCAACATTTTAAGCGTGCTGTTGTATCCCGCATCGTCCTTGATCTGACGCTGACTGAGCGCCATGATTCGCAAGTCATTTTGAGATATTTTGACTTTGCTCGCTTCATCCAAACGAATTTTTTCTTTGACTTCTTGAATCACTTCCTCGTGTCTGTTCAATTTAATCAAGCTTTGAATGAACACGGGTCGGACCGAAGGGTTGCCGCCTTCTAGCTTGAAATAAATTCGGGCCCAATTGACAAGCTTTGACAGATCTTGGGCCTGCTCACTGACACTTAACAATGCTTCGATGAGAGGTATTTTTTCAGCTGCAGGTGTCCCCTCGGGCATCTCTTGAAGCATGGCCTCCAAGGTCAGGATGGCCAACGGAAAGTTTTTGGCCTGCAGTGCCGCAATGGCCAGGGTTCTTTGAATGACAGGCTTTTCTGCCGCAGTGATACCTGGCATTGACAAAGCTTGTTGGGCCAAGGTGATGGCGTTTTCGGCTTGACCTGCATTCAGGGCATCTTGTGCAGCCTTAAATGATTTGGCCGCTTCGGGCTGAGCGATCCCCTGTGCGTTGGCACTCAATACCAACGCCAGTGACCACAACAGTGCCAGAGACATAGCAGCCGAAAAAACACTCAACTTCAACTGGACCTTGGCTAGTGAATTTAAAAAAGAGCAACTTGTGAAGCGAATGAGCATGAATGGAATTTTAAAAAATGGATTTAAAAACGAGCAACATTGAATTGGCTGTAATTTTGGTACATGGAAACCCAATTTCTTCTATTTTTTATGGGGTATACCCTGATTTCTTTTTTTGTCTGCGCCATCTTCTTCAGGCTTGTAACTTAATTACAATTCCTTGCCATTTAGAATGCTGCACGAAGTATTGTAAATCTGTGACGCGTCATAGATTGATCTCGCTGTGAAGGAGCACTTGTTACATGATTGATTACGCCAGCCGGCAGCGTACCCCCCGCAAGCATTTGATCGGGCTGACCGTTGTGGTGGTGTTGCACGGGCTGCTGTTTTGGGCCATCAATTCCGGACTTGCCCGCAAGTTTGTGAAAGTCATCAAAGGACCGGTGGAAGCCGTTCTTTTGGAAGAGACCAAGCCTGAAATTCCGCCACCCCCACCGCCACCACCGCCCAAGAATTTGCCACCTCCGCCGCCAGCCTACGTGCCACCGGTTGAAGTGCCCGTGGCTGCGCCACCTCCGGTGAATGCCATTGCAGCTGTGTCCAATACACCGCAACCCATTGCGCCGCCATCGCCTTTGCCAGTGCAAATGAATGCACCGCCTGCACCGCCCGCACCACCTGCGCCGCCAGCACCGCCTGTTCGAACAGCCGCGGTGATCAATGCGTCAGGTTGCGAAAAGCCCGAATACCCCAGCGCTTCCAAGCGCTTGGAGGAAGAAGGCACTGTGCAGCTGAAGTTCTTGGTGGGCGTCGATGGCAAAGTCATTGAATCAGCCATTGAGAAGTCTTCGGGTTTCAGGCGTTTGGATGAAGCGGCCAGAGCCGGTTTGTCGAAGTGTCAGTTCAAGCCTGGCACGCTAGATGGCAAGCCTCAGCAAAGCTGGGCCAGCATGTTATTCACTTGGCGCATTGAGTAAAGCGAAAAGCTCGCAGCAAAGCGCATCAGACACCACATCAGAACCCAACACTTTTTGTTGAACATTTTTAAATTTAATTGAATTCGTTTCAGAGGAGTCTTTCCATGATCAAGCAACTCAAAACTCTCGTCCTGGCCATCGGTTTGGTGGCAGGCATGGGCCTGGCCAGCACCAGCTTTGCGGCCAAGCCCAAGGAGGCTGCCCCTGCAGCAGCGGCACCAGCGCCAGCCGCCGAGGCAGCACCCGCCGCGCCTGCAGCGCCTGCAGCGCCTGTTGCTGCAACAGAACCTGCCGCATCAGCGCACGAAGAGAATCCTTATGGTCTTGGCGCACTGTGGGCGCAAGGCGACGTGGTGGCCAAAGGCACCTTGCTCATCTTGGTGCTGATGTCCATGGGTTCTTGGTATGTGCTCTTCACCAAGTACTTTGAGCAATCGAAGGCTGCCAAATTTGCAGCAGCTGCCAAAGAAAGTTTCTGGAGTGCAGCTTCTTTGCGTCAAGGCGCAGATGGCTTGGCCGAAGACAGCCCCTTCCGCTTCATTGCTGAAAAAGGGCTTGAAAGCGCCAACAAGCACACCGGTTTGTTGGGTGGCGTGGACTTTGACACTTGGACCGCCAGAAGCATTCAGCGTGCTATTGGCAGCGTTCAAAGTCGCTTGCAAGACGGCTTGGCTGTGTTGGCCACTGTGGGTTCTACATCACCTTTCGTGGGCTTGTTCGGTACGGTTTGGGGCATTTATAACGCGCTGGTGAAAATTGGCATGTCGGGCCAAGCGTCGATTGACAAAGTGGCTGGCCCCGTGGGCGAGTCATTGATCATGACGGCCATTGGTTTGGCTGTGGCGGTGCCTGCCGTGTTGGGTTACAACTGGTTGGTGCGCCGCAACAAAGCGGTGATGGAAGACGTGAACGGATTTGGTTCTGACTTGCACTCTGTGTTACTGGCTTCAAGCAACAAATAACTCTAAATACCAAGAGGCCAATCATGTCAATGAACGTCGGTTCAGAAAAAGACGATGAGATCATGAGCGAGATCAACACCACACCCTTG
>SXGQ01228233.1_pt1 | contig 18815 bp, 7 predicted proteins | sample 3178371 | NCBI WGS metagenome assembly SXGQ01 (sample SAMN11356859, study PRJNA531348) | freshwater metagenome | isolation source: freshwater sample F1-20 | place: China: Fuxian Lake, Yuxi | collected 2017-12-25 | reverse complement strand
GGAACTTGTATCTGAACCGCAAGCACCTTCAACGATAACGCGATAACGAGCGCCTGTATCAGCAATGGTAACATTTTTCAAAGTTAGTCGCGGTGTATTAACACCAGTCACAGTATTGCTGTTTGCAGTATATTCAACTGTATCTTTGAACCAGCGATATTTCACGAGATGTGTTGGTGGAACACTTGCAACTTCTGCACCGATATCAAACATTGCAATTCCACCGGATGTGGTGTATTGATTTTGAATATCATTGAGAATTGTTGTTTTTGTTGAAACAAGCAATTGAGCTTGATTTGTCAAAACACTATCTGCACCGGAATTGGACTTGATTATACAACGGTAAAAACCTTCATTTTGATAGCTTGCTCTATTGATAAATAATGTATCATTATTAGTATTTGCCAATAAAACTCCATTCTTGGTCCATTGATATGTTAGTTGACCATTGAATGTAGCTGTCGCATTCACAAACAAGAATGTGTTTGTGGTATCACATGTGATGGTTCTTACAGGTTGTTGCAATACTGTTATGACAGGTATGATCTCATCAGCACCCATATAACTATTGCGTCGCTCATCACCGTCAATGTCTTTATCAATGATAAGTTTCACCGATTGATCGCCATAGAGCTGTTCATCGACGCCGTTCAAGTGAACACCGTCTGTTGAAAATGTAATGCGCTTTGAAATTGAATTTGCATCTTTTGTCGTTGCCAATCTCCACTGCGTGAGCGTTGTATATTGTGATGTTGCCGTTCCATCATTGATTTGTCCAACACGACCGGAATCGGTATGAATCACATTATAATCGGAAATTGTTAGCGGCATCGATTGTGTTTGTCCATGAGAGATGGCAATACCAATACAGCGATCCGCATTGGATAGGATATTATTCAAAGCGGTGATATTGCTTCCACCGGTAATGCTGAATAATGATGCATTCAAGGAGGTGTTGAAACCACGAACAGTATTATGATATACTCCCGCGAAGCCTGTATTGTGCAATGTTATCCCATTTCCATTGCTTCCATTTTCACCAACGGTTGCCATATTGTTTGCAATCAATGTTCCGGACATCATGCTACCGGGTGCTTCATGCACTGCAATGGCATTGCCTTGTTTCAAACCGATAATGACATTGTTTGTGATCTTCACATTACCTAGAGCCTTCACGACAGACAAACCTTGAGCTGCTGTAGAAGTAGGCTTCACAGTATTTCCGGAAATAATCGCCGAGTTTACATTACGTATATGCAATCCACCAACTTTTGTTCGTTGGAATTGACTATTCTTCAAAGTGAAATTCACTGCAGCCAATGTTGTGTCATAACTACTATGCACACCATAATCACCACCATTGAACATTGAGTGTTGTATGATGAGGTTTTCTGCATTATTCGTTGACTCGATTGATATACCATTGCCGTTTGCAGTCAATGGGATATTCACTTCCATTTTGTCGAAAGTCAATGAAGATGTATTGTTTCTGAGTATGATAGCATTTCCATAGACGCTTGAGTTAGCTGAAACAATGATATTGTTGAATTGAGCATTGTCTGTTCCATCCAGTACCATCACATAATTTCTTTCCGCATATCTAGATGTGAAGGAAATTGTCGGCGCTTGATTCGTTGCAGGATCTGCTTTGAATATCACGGGTTTTGCTGGAGTAGATCCAGGTATTTGTCCAATCACCACTTGTGCATCATAGACTGCCGGACGAATGTGGAATGTGACGGAATCCAATATCCCCCAATTCGTGATATAGTCGGCTGCTATTGCAACATTCGAAAATGAAGGATTGGTACCTCCAATGGTGTAAATACCTTTCAATAATCCTGGTGCCACAAATCTGGTGACCGCATTGTTTCCTTGATTTCCATCCTGCTGTCCATTTGGAAGCATTGCAACTGCCATCAAAGAAACCTGAGATGCAGGATTGAAAGAAATCGAATCTAGTAATATCTCAACACTTTCGCCGGGAGCCAAAGAATTGGGCAATGTTTTTGTTGAGCGTTTGATAATGCCTTCATACAATTCGATGCTTCCAGTGGAAACTGTATTTGAACCTGTGTTTTTGATGGTAGCTGAGATTGCTCTTCTTCCAGGTGCAAATGGCGCAGCCGGTGTATTGATGGACATTACTGCAAGATCATTCTGCGCTATATCCAACACACGTGCCATGTAAAAATCATCAGAACCTTTTCCTGTGAGCGTGAATGGAGTGAGTATTGTTTCAAAGCCATGTGATCCTGTGATCACTGCACCACCTGCTCCATTATGAGAGATTGACTCTACATTGTCATCCGAAGTTGATCCTGCTTGTTTCACCCACTGTGCATTTCCATTTGCATTCATTTTTGCAACATATACATCTGTGCCGCCACGTGAAGTGAGAGCATTGTTGCCAAAAGAAACAGTTTCTGAGAATATACCGGTTGTCATAACATTGCCGGTATTGTCAATGCTAATGCCGGTGCAATTGTCATTTCCGGAACCACCAATCAATTGCGCCCACTCAATTACTTTTGCAGGAGTGACTTTTACGAGAACTCCATCGGTGCCACCGATTGCATTCAATGTTTGTTGACCTAATGTGATATTTCCATTTGTTGTACCTGCCACATATAGATTACCCTGAGGATCAACATCAATGTCATCGGCTGATTCAGTTTGTGTTCCTCCAATACCCATCAACCACAATGGTTGGAATGTATTCAGTGAGAGATTACCCATCAGAATATCACTTGCACCGTTGGAAACGATTGAATCAATGGCAAATCCGGTTTTTCCTGAGAAGGTTGCCGTAAATGCCAAACCGGTAGGATGCACAACGATGTCAGAAGAAATATCATCACTCGTACCACCACCACGTGTATGTCCTGTGATTTTACCATTCTCATCATATTTCAATATCACGATGTCTTTACCACCTGCACTCGCATAACGAATGGTATCATTTGTATTTGCAATGAAGCGAATGGAATCTGCATATGTTGCAGTCACAAACACATTGCCTTGAGCATCACAACTCAAACCTGTTCCCATATCATCGCCTACACTTCCAAGTGATCGCACCCAAAGAAGAAGTCCTGCTTGGGAATACTTTGCGAGATACATGTCCTTTCCGCCTTTGCTGTCTAAGAATGTTCCACTAAAGCCGGAAGTAGATTCAAAATATCCCGTTGCAAAAACATTACCACTTCCATCACTAGTGATAGCAAGAACGCGTTCATTACCTGGGCCCGCTATGCGATTCACCCATACCGCCTGTCCATCAGCGGTGAATCGAATCAATAATCCGTCTTCGCCTCCGCTTCCCGGAATAGTGATGAGTCCAAAAGAAATTGAACTTGAAAAATATCCTCCTGCATATGTGATGCTCGGAGAATATCTATGGATCGTTAATCCTTTGTCCGATTGTATGTTCCCGCCATTTTTAGCAAGATCCCATCCCGGTTCCTGAGCCAACAGTACCGAACATGAGAAATACAACAATGCAAACAACAATGAAGTAAGTCTGCGATTCATGATAAACCTCTATCTATTAAAACAACGTAAAGACACCGTTACAAGTCGGTCCGCGAATGAACCAACAATCATCTATAGTAGAACTACATCTCTATTCAGAATATAAATCGAAGAATCTCCGGCCATTTCGTGAATAAAATCACGCGATAGCCAAGATATGTCCCTACGCCAATCATGGTAAGACCGGCAAAGCGCTGAATTCTCAATGTAAATTCAGCGGAGAACCTGGCCTTGAAATGCAGGAGTAAACGAAGTAGCAAATACATCCATGCAAAATTCCCAATCCCGAATCCCAGTGAAAACAGGATACTGTCCAACGAAGATATTGCAATCATATTGCTATGCTGCACAAACATGCAGGTATAGGCCAAAGAGGGCAAAAATGTCGGATTGGCAATATTAGCGAGAGCAATTGCTATACCAAGGAAAAAAGGACCCCCTTGTTTTAAGCGATCCATTATACGCTTTAATGGCGATATGGCTGCATTATTTGCCATATCAGAGCTTTCTGAAGAATATTTTGGAGTTTTGAACTGTAAGAGTCCGAAAATGAACATGGCCGCTACACAAAAGCCCTGAAAAAGGAGCATTGCGAAGGGATATGTGTCGAAAAAGTACTGTAAAGAGCCAAAAACTGCCGTTGTGAACAGCATGGCAATCAAACAGTAAAATACATCCATGAGGGATGCACCAATGCCTATCAGGATACCGCCCTTCTTGTCATTGTTCAATGCTATCTTGATCACGGACACACCAATCGGTCCGGGAGGGATGGCTAAAACAAAGCCGACTGCTATGCCAATGAGTAAGGAAACAAGCATGGGCAAAGGCATTATGCCTCGAAAGTGCAACATTGAAAAGGAATTCTTGTAGCCCTTTTCCGCTGATAAATTTACGCAATTGGGCATACCCTGCCAAAAGTGTCAGGCTATATGCGTATGTAATTCCACACTTTTACGAAGAACTGCAACCAAATGTCAAGACGAATGCGTTATGGTCCATGCATGTATCCTGATTTTATCCCAATATTCAGACTTTGGCACAAATTTTCGTTTGTGAGAGTTGATGATGCATGGTAATTTGCATCCGATTCATTTACCAATTTGATGCGACTGCCTATTTCTCTTACGATACATGTTCACTACATATCATGGTTTATTCATGAACGCCAAAGCCTAGGGATACAGATAAATGGCAATTCATCATGGCGGTCATGCACTTAATCATGCGATTTTATTGTAAGGAGTTTTAATGGCAATGTTTGCACGCAATAACGGATATATGATCAAGGGGATCATACTACTCTTATGTGCCATGTGGAATGTGGTGGGGAGCAATGCGCAAGAAGGGGTTCCAAAAGGTTCATCCATCATTTCGAATTCCACATCATTCACCATACGCTTTGATATTCATATACTTGGTTTTGACACCATCAATACTGTTGATGGCACTACAGTGATTTTCCCAAGAATTCAAGATGCGATTCGTACCGGTGAACCTGGTTCACCTTCTTCGATTGTCTATACAATTCCACTTACCGTTCCAAATGAACATGGTTTTGCTTTGCAGTCTTGTAGAACCGGAATGATTCGCAGAGTGAATGGAATGATTGCGCCCGTCCCCACACTTCGAAAGGAAGCAGATTCAATTTCAGGATTTGTGCATATCATCAATGCATCCGCTTATGCCGAAACTGATCACTCATCATGGGCATCCATTTCTTATTCTGGAATAGCACGTAATCGGCATATCGCACATTTGAGAATCAAAGCATTGCGTGTGGATCCACTTTCGGGCATTATTGAAATTCCCAAGAGTATTGAATGCACAGTTCATTTCACATCTACACAATCCGACCCTACTTTCAAGTTTGCTGATAGGTTTGATGACATTGCATTCACGGCGAATCACAAGGAAAGTCAATCTTGGATGATAAAAGCAGGACATTCCTATGCAAAAATCACTCCGGGCATTCTTAAATCAACAGAGCCATGGGCGCATATCACATTCAATAAGCAAGGCATATATAAAATTGATAAAGCCATGCTTGCATCGGCCGGAATAATTGCTAGCAAAGACTTGCTATCTACAATCAAAGTATTTGGACTTGGTGGAACCTTATTGTCCGAAAGAGTGGACTCAGCAATAGCAAATGCCATGATAGAGCAACCAATCATCGTTCGCACAACAGCTGATGGCGAGCTTGATGCTCTATACTTTTATGGTGAATCAGTAAGCGGTTTCCGGCTCGACACCGATGATGCAGGAAAAAACCTTGATTTCAGACATTTCACACATCCTTATGCAAAGGAATCATCATACCTAATAACAATCGGAGGTGCACCGGGATTACGAGCAAAAGCAATGCCTTCAATTCCTTCCGATTCTGTACTGCATCGCCCCACAACATTCATGTCTCGCATGTTCAATGAAGAAGAGTTGATGAATGCATTTTCTGCTCCATCAGGAAGAACGTGGTTCGGTAAAACTATAGAATCACTTACTCCAAGAATATATACGACTATTCTACAGGATCTGGTCAGAACAGATTCCATAACATATCGCTATAGAGTTGTCAGCAAAAACAAAAAAGATGGAACATTGACCGTTACTGAACAAGGCAAAGAAATTGACATGGTCAGCATCAATGGCACCAATCCATTTGATAATGCCTATAACTATACTGAAGCCATTGGAACACCATTGCGTGAAGTACGATTTGCTTCTTCTTCCATCGCTCAAGACAATAGATCCATCTTGCGCTTTTCATATGAAAGTCCGATGGGTGGCCCGGCATCAAGTGCAATCATGGATTGGTTTGAAATACACTATCCTCGAGCATTCAATGCATTCAACAATGAACTTGAAATATATTCTGATGTAAAAAAAGTTGGTGGAACAGAGTATAATCTTTCAGGATTTTCCGGACAAAACATCATTGGATTCGATATCACAAATCCACGATATCCTGCATTGCTGGAAAATGTTTCCACCACAGGTGGAATCTATGTGTTTCGCAATGATGAAATTACAAGTCAGCCACGCAGATATTTTGTTTCCGGTACATTCCTTACGCCTTCGATCAGACCAATCACGCTTTCAGGCTTGCGTACTGACCAAGAAGGTGCGGATATGATCTTGATCACGCATCAAGAACTATTGGAATCCGCAAATGCATATAAAACGTATAGAGAATCCACCGGTATAACGGTGAAGGTTGTGACTACAAAAGAGATTTATGCAGAATTTGCATGTGGCATAGTAGATATCACGGCCATTCGAAATTATGCTGCTTATGCATTGAATGCGTGGACAAAAAAACCGCGATACTTGATGTTCTGGGGTGATGGTCATTATGACAATAGAAATATACAGGTGTCGGCGACAAATTTTGTCCCAACCTATCAAACAGATGATGACCCACAATATTATGTTGAAACTGTCTCTGCCTGCATCGATGATTATTTTGCTCGATTGAATGGCAATGACAAGTTGATAGACATCATCATGGCTCGCATGCCTGTTACTTCCAATCAAAATGGAATGTGGCTCATGCAAAAAATCAAGGACTATGAACAACAATTGGTAAAAGGCACCTGGCAACAAACCATTTGTCTGGTTGCTGATGATGGCCCCACGAGTAGCTCAGGAAGCGGATTTGGAGATGGTACAATACATACATCTCAATCAGAAGGATTGGCAAGAGATGTAATTCCCGATGACATGCTCTTGAAGAAAATATATCTCGCCGAATATCCGGCGGAGATTGTCTCGAATGGACGCAGAAAACCATTGGTCACTCAAGATCTCATTTCTGAAATCAATGGTAATGGTATAGTGCTTCTCAATTGGATCGGTCACGGAAGCCCACGCCTATGGGCACATGAACGTATATTCGAAAAAGAAACAACCATTCCACAAATGTTGAATCACGACAAACTCTTTTTCCTCACTGCTGCCACATGTGATTTTGCTCGCTTTGATGATGCTGAACGTGAATCGGGTGCGGAGGATTTGGTTCGTAGCGAAAGAGGTGGTGCAATCGGAGTATTTGCCGCCACAAGACTCGTCTTTTCAAGCGATAATGCAGTGATCTGTGATAGACTGTATAAACAAATCTTTTCTCGAGATATCAATGGTATGTATCAGTCAGTCGGTGAAGCATTGTTCAAAACAAAACAATCACTCGCTGGACCAAATGATGAAAAATATTTGATTCTGGGTGATCCTTCATTGCATTTGCAATTACCGAATGACATCGTGCAATTTGATAGCCTCAATACAATGCCGGTGATTACAAATTCAAATGTTCCGGATAGCATATTGCCACGCATCAAAGCATTGCAAACTGTCTCTGTTTCAGGAACGATACGAACAGGCAGTGCACAATCACTGGATGACACATTTAATGGAACCGTACTTGTCACAGTGAAGGATAGCGACATCGATCTAAAAGTGAAAGATCCAATTGACGATGTGACGCATTCCATTAAGGAACAAGGAAGCATTCTTGCTCGCAGCACATTTCAAGTGAAGAATGGAAAGTTCAATGGTTCATTCGTTGTGCCGAAAGACATTGGGTTCACCAATAAGCGTGGACGCATGATCGGATTTGCCTATAGCACTGATGACATAACAGCAAAAGGAAGCACTACAACATTCACCGTTGGTGGAATCGAGACCGTTTCAGAACCAGATACCATCGGTCCAACTATCGCCGTTTATCTAGATAATAGAACATTCATTCCGGGGAATATGGTCAGAAGAAATCCTCTTTTGATCGTTGATTTATTTGACAATACAGCGATCAATGCAACCGGCGCAGGCATCGGTCACAATATCGAAGCTTGGTTTAACACTGATAGAATTCCTGTGGATCTCACCGAAGAATATCAAGCGGATCTCACGGATGCAAGAAAAGGAACCGCTCAAAAGCGCATGTTCAATCTTAAAACGGGAACAAATACCGTACGTGTTCGTGCTTGGGATGTGTGGAATAATTATTCGGAAGCAGAAACATATTTTCGTTTGGCTGACAATGACTCAGTATTGATCAGCGAAGGACTCTTCGTATATCCAAATCCAACCAATACAGAAGCAAATATTGGGTTCATCCATAATCAATCCCTGCCAACCCGTGCTGAAATTCGTATTTTTGACATGAATGGTCGATTGGTAAAACAAGAGAATATCGAAAAACAAGAACTACATACTTGGACTTATCGTTGGAATTGCAAAGATGAATATGATGCCTCCGTTCCTGTCGGCACATATCATTGCATCATGAATGTGCAACAGTCTAATGGTCCGGGTACAGTACTTCATGGAAAATTTATCATTAGCAAATAATCTACACATAATTAGAAATACGCAGTATCACTGATAGAATGGAATACACTATGAAAAACAATGTAATAACCAAATGCATGTTGATTGCATTGGTCATGATGAGCGGGGCGGTACAGATGTTTGGTCAAGCCGCTGTACCTTTCATCACAATCTCGCCCGATTCCAGGGCTAATGGTATGGGGGAAGTGGGGACTGGTTTGGCAGATAATATTTATGCTACACATTGGAATGTTGGAGGACTTGGTTTTCAAGTTCCTGCCACCACGAAATCCAATGATAAAAAAGTTGCGCTGGCTTATGCAAAGTGGTTGCCGCAATTCAATGCAGACCTCTTTTATGCACATGCCGCATATAGTCAATATGTGCCTTCACTTGAAGGTACTGTCAATGCAAATTTCATGCTCATGAATTTGGGTGAATTCAAGAGAACGGATTTCAGCGGTAAAGTGCTGAATACTTTTCGTTCGTTTGAATATTCATTTGGCATTGGATATGGTACATTGATTGCCGATGACATTGGTGCAGGATTTCAATTGAAATATATTGAATCAAATCTTGGTGCTCCCGTGAATGTTCAAGGAACTGGAACGGGAGATGGAATCGGACGAAGCGTTGCATTTGACTTGGGCATGCTCTGGCGTCCTGAAACATTCGATCTCTTTGGCTTGGACTTGGGAGACAAATTAGGTATCGGTTTCAATCTTGCGAATATTGGTCCGAAAGTAACCTATATCAATGTATCCGATCCCTTGCCAACAACGTTGCGCATAGGAACAGGAATCACTGTGCTCGAGGATGAATTCAATAAACTCACATTTGCTTTCGACATGGCAAAATTGCTTGTACGTCGCGACAGCATCGTAAATGACCCGATCCCGAAATCATTCATCACCGCTTGGGAAAGAGGTGGAATCGAAACTTCTTTCGGTGTGGAATATTGGTATGAACAAGTGGTTGCATTACGCGGAGGATATTTCTCTGAGCCGGCTTCGATTGGTAATAGAAGATTCTTCACCGTTGGAACAGGCATCCGTTATGATGTCTTCAATTTGGATTTCAGTTTTGTTATTCCTGTTGAAGAAAATCACCCGCTCGGAAATACAATGCGATTCTCATTGATCGGAAATATTTTCTAAACTGAAGATCAAACGTTTTTTCTGCACAGGGAAATACCGCGAGGCATTTCCCTGTTTCTTATTCATGTCATTCATGCGCAATTCGATCACATATCATCATGCTTTCATTCGGTATCTACTCATGCTATCCGTAGCAGGATTCATCATGCATGCCTTGGTCGCCGTAGCATGTTCCATCGTACCGCAATCCGATGCACTTGATTATCACAATCATGCTTTAAGGATTGCAGTAAACCATGAATATACTGTAAATGATCTGCCAACTGCTTATCGGCCAATCGGATTCCCCGCAATATTGTCGATTGCATATATGGTCTCTCCAAGTGTGAATGCCGGATTCATCTTGCAATCACTGTTGATTTCGATTACCTCTTTTTGTATCGGATTGATACTCCTTGATTTGGGTGTTTCTCAGCGATCAGCATTACTTGCATCTTGCTTGTACATGCTTCTTCCCATGTCATGGATTCAATCAATGACATTGATGTCTGAACCATTGGCAATAAGCACGATGATGATTGGCATATTTCTTCGAATACATCATCGACATCTTGCTGCGAGTGGATTGGAAGGTATGCTTTGGGGATTGGCAATCTTGGCAAGACCAATCATGCTATTCTGTGGCATCGGATTATTCTTGTATGATGTGATGAAAAGTAATCGTTCAATGCCACATGCCTTTACATTCTTGACTTGCATGATTCTCACATTAATGCCATGGATGATACGGAATGCCAATGTGATGGGTTCTCCCGTCATTGCCTCAAATACCGGAATCAATTTGTATATCGGAAATAACCCTCATGCCAATGGTTCATATAAAACCATCCCGGAGATGTCCATGCTTGATTCTCTTCCAGAGATGCAATCAAATGCCATGGCAATGTCCAAAGCAATGAATCATGTGATTGAACATCCGATCCAGACAATCATGTTGATTCCCAAAAAAATCGCTTATCTATTTTCCTCCGATGCATATTTGCCATTGCAATTGATACACACTACTGATATATCCTATCGAGATAGATTATTGCAGTTACCTTCATGGACATATCTGCTGATCATTCCAGGGTATATGGTCTTGCTTATTGGGATGTCCAATATCAATGTGTTTATTGAAAACCGACATGCTACTTTTATCCTTGTGTTATTTCTCTGCATGATATTTCCATGTATCGTGTTCTTTGGAAGTCCGCGTTACCATGAACCAATGATTCCGTTCCTGTTGATTGCATCATTCGTCGGTTATGAGCAAAGAGGGAATCTTATCGGTCATGGAAAAGTTATCCCGTTTGCTCTTATAATTATTTGGGCTTTGGAAATATCCATGATATTGTTTCACGTTTACAAGTAATGTTTATGTTGCTTCCCACTTCGATAGATCGTCCTAAACCATATCTTCTCCATATCGAATGGAGTGATGGCTATGCTTCATCACTGTTGCTTGAAACAATGCGAGATCAATGTCCATGCGCGGCATGCCAAGGAGAAGAAATTATGGGACAAAAAATATCCTTTGGGATAAAAATGTTTAAGCCCGGAATGAATGAAATCACCGCGCTCACTCCTGTTGGGAATTATGGCCTGCAAGCAACTTGGGCTGATGGACATACAACCGGAATTTATACCTGGCAGGGATTGAGAGCATTATGTGAAACTCATGCATTGACAGCACAACAATTATCCGATCTTGAGTCCAAAGAATAATATCATGCACTCTATCCTTATCATCACAATGCTGGCATGTTTGTTCATCACATTGCCTGCAAATGGACAAGGCTTTCCTCCGGCCGCAATACGCGTATTGGATTCAACATTGTACATGCTCGGCATGAGCAAAGTGGATCTTGCAATGCCGCATGACATCATTAAGCCGGATAAACATCGACCCAAATTACAGATTGCTTTGTTTGATAATCCATTGCTAATGGGTGATGTGGCTATGTCACATGTGGAGGGCGTAAACTCTATGATGAATGATAGTAGTGATGCATGGTTCAAGCAATTGATGAAGGATGGTCAACTAGGTACATATACACCCCGCTATTTGCATGATGAACTGTCAGCCGGTGAAATAGATGCCATGATTGGTCATCAGCTTGATCTAAAAACGAATATCACCACTGCCGTCATACTCAGACAATATCTTGGTCCTATGTTGCAGGTGATTCGGCAAACAGAAAAATCACGACTGCGATTGCTGAAAGACACATTACTGATACATCAAGCTGATTCATTGCTGATGCTTTCTCAGGAATCAGAATCACTTTCTGTTTATGCAATGAAGCAATCCGAAATCGAAGGCATGGAATTGGCAAAACGCTTTTTTTCCAAAGCTGATTCACCCAAAGAGATCATTGAATATGGATTATCACTCATTGCATCATATCCAAAATTGTTTTCCATAGCCGAACAACTTCGTGATGAATATACAAATGAGTTACAACCATTGCGATTGAATACTCCCTATGGTATGATTGCAATTGGTTCAAGCGGTACGGATATCTATGAAGGCAACTTTTTGCTGATTCTTGACCCCGGTGGAAATGATGTATATGCAATCAAAGGTGATAAAAAAGATGCGCTCAAGCACCCTGTTCAATGCATAATCGATTTTTCAGGTGATGATCAATATCGAGGTGGTGATTTTGCATTGGGCTCCGGATATTTCGGCATTGGTATTGTACATGATCTTGCCGGGAATGATATATATACCGCGGGCGATGTATCACTTGGTGCAGGTATATTTGGCATTGGGTATATGCATGATAAATCTGGTAATGACATCTACTCTTCAACGATTCAAACGCAAGGTGCAGGTTTTTTTGGCATCGGAATCTTGCATGAAGAAGAAGGTAATGATACCTATACCATCCATGCTCATGGACAAGCATTTGCAAGCACACGTGGAGTTGGCATATTATCCGATCATCAAGGGAATGATGCGTATGTCTGTTCCGGGCCATTCAAAGATATACTGCGATATGATGATCATTTCGAATCATTCGCACAAGGGGCGGCGCTTGGATATCGCCCAATAGCCTCAGGTGGTTTTGCATTACTGATGGATCATGCCGGAAATGATGCATACCTCTCGGATATCTATGGACAAGGAACGGGCTATTGGTTTGGTTTTGGTGCATTAGTGGATCTACAAGGATCCGATTTGTACAAAGCATATCAATATGCTCAAGGTTCCGGAGTTCATCTCGCACAAGGATTGCTTTGGGATGGCGACGGTGATGATAATTATGTGTCGCATGGAGTTTCCCAAGGTTGTGGGCATGACATCGCCGTTGGATATCTTCTTGACGAATTCGGAAATGATACCTATACAGTCGAGAGTTTATCACTTGGCGCAGGAAATGCCAATGCCATTTCACTCTTCAATGATCTTCGAGGTAATGATGCATATATAGCCATGAATCAATCAAATACGATGGGGTATTCCGATTTCAGAAGAAATTATGGGATGATAGGAGTGTTTGCCGATGCAGGTGGCTTGGATATTTATAGTAGTAATCAAAGAAACAATATCAGCACCAAACAATCCACCTATGGAGTATTCCTTGATGGAGATCTGAATCTTCCTAGAAAGTTCATTTCTGAACCCATGAAACAGGATAGCCCTATCATTGATCGAGATTTTGGGAAAAGTTGGTCATCCATGGATTCTCTCTTCATTCGAGCTTCAGCCGCTCCTTTGCGTTTTCAGTCGGATGTGGAGCCGGCAAGAAAAGCCATGATTGAGTTCGGCCTTGAGGCATTATCGTATTGCGTGGAGCATTTCGGAACTGTGTTGCCGCGTGAAAGACTTGCCTTGGAATACCTGATTCCTGCTCTATACAATATCTATCCCAATGAAGTGCGGCAGGAATTGATCAAAGCATGCGAAGATGATAGTGCAGAAGTTTCGGCCTTAGCACTCACTCTGTGCGGAAAACTCCATATCCGAGAAGCTATAGGACCAATGCTCCAACAATTAGAACATGTGAATTGGCGCCTGCGATCCATAGCTGCAAGACAATTGGGAGAAATGGAAACACTTCCCGATAGTGCATTAAAGGTCCTCTCCCAAAGACTACAAGATGAACAATACATGGTTCGTGGTTCAGCCGCTTTTGCAATTGGCAAGCTCATGCCTAGCAATGTACTCCAATTACTTCGAAGCGCTTTCTTTGAAGAATTGCAGATTATTAGAAATAATGCCATAAAAGGAATGGAAGCATCGAAAAAAGTCACATTGCAGCTTCTCTTAAACATTGTTGAGGGTAATGAACCAGAAAAAGTGAAAAATCAGCTAACAGGTTTGCTTCACGTTGCGGATTCAACAATCAAAGCCAAAGAACTGGTAGGAATCATAGCTAAAGCATCAGGGCAGAGGCAAATAGAGATGATAGAATCAACAATTAATGAAGCATCGCGATCAGAACGTGCAAAAGAGATGATTTCTATGGTATATAAGAGTATACAAGACCCGGCAATCAGGGAAATATGTATGAAAAGTGGCTATATACAGCCAATTTTACGCAAAAAAGGGTTGAAAAAGTGAGTTTTGGCACGAAATGTGAGTACTTACTCCTTGCCTAAGCACAAAACATAGCAACATGACAAGACTGTGGAAAAGCTTACACACATTGTTGATTATCTGACAATGCATTGTATGATGTGTGTATTTATCCAGAGCACTCGTTTCAAATAGATTTGGTATGATGAAATTTTATCATAACTTTCTTTTGTGTCTTGACATGAAATTTGTATTTTAGCACGATGGTAAGAGTGTGCATAGTGGCCTGTTTTCCTAGTAAAATGTGCCCGAAAATTATGTAACTCCTTCTATTTTAATAGGTTGCAATATGTTGATAACCTTTTTGGGTTGTCATGTATTGCTATCGATTTACTCTTTTTAGAGTAGCAGTCATTCATGATTTGGTTCAGTCTATAGCACAAATCACAATGATTGTTCATGTGTTCAGAAAAAACAATTCGGAAGTTCAACACTTTGGAACGGTTTTTGCCTGACATTCATGCATGCCGTCTGAACGCTTTGTATTCGGCATTGCAGTTTTACATAGATAAGTTATTGAAATACATAGTTTTAAGATCATTTCATTTGGAGTTCACATGAAAACACGTTTAGGCATAATGCTTGTGTTTTTGATCCTTGCAGGATTAGGCTTTACTTCCCAAAGCCTCAATGCTCAGACTTACAACTTAAGAAGCTGGGTAATTGCAGGTGGTGGAGCGATGTCATCAGACGTAGGCAATGGCATGAAAATGCATAGTACAATCGGCCAATATGCAGCCGGACAATTCGCTCAGGGCGGAAATAAACTATATGTAGGTTTTTGGGGTCCGACAACCCAAAGTGCCACAGATATAGATGACAATACGCCTTCCGTATCTGGAATGAGCACAATATCGAATTACCCAAATCCATTTTCGATGATGACAACCATCAATTACACAGTTCCTCAAAGTTCAGTACTGACGATGCGTGTAGTCGATATGGTTGGTCGCGAAGTAAGAATGTTAGTCAATAATGAATATGCTGAATCAGGTAATCACTCCATTCAATGGGATGCCAAAGATGATTCAGGTGCAGATGTAGGTGCGGGCAATTATGTATGCGAAATGTCACTCACAATTAATGGTCAAGTGTTAAAAGCTCGCGTACCAATGATGCTTGTAAAGTAATTTTTGAAAGTTAAATGTATTATAATTTTATTTTTATTTCGGAGTTATCAGCATGAGAAAAGGTTTTCTTGTTGGCTTGGCAGCAACTAGTGCATTGGCTTTGCCCATAAGCAATGTTGAGGCGCAAGTCCCACGTTTCATCACGTTCCAAGGTGTTTTGCTTGATGCAAGTAATAAGCCTGTAGCAGATGAATCTTACGAAATTCGTGTTCATATTTATGAAACAGCAGCAGGTGGAGCGGCGCTCTACACTGAAAATGCTACAGCGGTTACATCCGGTGGTGCATTCTCTATCGTTCTCGGATCAGGTAATCCACTTCCTGCATCTGTTGACTTCAAAGCAGGTTATTGGGCAGCAGTTCAGGTTGGTAACAATCCTGAAATGCCACGCATGAAAATGACAACAACCGGTTATGCTTTTGCAGCAGATTATGCATATAATGCAGCAAATGCAGCAAATGCAGCAAATGCAACGTTTGCAGCAACTGCTGGTACAGCGGCCCCTTCCGGCCCTGCAGGTGGCGATCTCACTGGTACATATCCAAATCCTGAAATCAAAGCAGGTGCGGTAGGTGCAGCTGAAATTGCAGATGGTTCAATTGAACAACGTCACTTCGCAGCTAACTTGGCTTTTCCTCCTGCAGGCCCTGCCGGTGGAGATTTGACAGCATTCTATCCAAATCCTAAGATTGCAGTTGGTGCAGTAAAGACTGTTCACATCGGCGATCTACAAGTAATTGAAACCAAATTGGCCACAGGCGCAGTTTCATCAAGAACAATTCTTGATGGTGGAATTGCAACTGTTGACATTGCAGATGGTGCAGTGACAACAGGCAAAATCGCTGATGGTACAATTGCTCCTATCGATCTTAATACCGGAACAACCACAGCAGGTGCAAATGAATTGCTCATGGCAACAGGTGCAAACTCACAAGTGTGGGTAGATGGACCAACTGCAGCACATCAGTCATTGCACTGGGACGGTACATCAGTAAGCTGGAGAAAACTCACACCTGCAACATTTGCAACGGAAACAAGCGCAGCTGCAAACACAACAGCCGGTGTTGGTTTAAATCAACTTCTTATGGGTACTTCCACTGACAATGGTGCAGGTGGAACACAAGGTTGGTTGAATGCTCCAACTTCAAATCGTAATGTACTTCGTTACAATTTGGCAACAAATTCACTTCAGTGGTCACCAAATAACGCTCTCGACTTCCCAATTGATGAGACCGTTAATCTTGCTACCACAATGTTCAGACTTACCAATACAGGTGCTGGAACTACAGGCGAATTCAACAATACAAGCACTGGAACAGCGCTTCTTGCTCAAAATATTGTAGGTACAGGTCTTGCATTTTCTGCAACAACCGGCCTAAACAGCCCTGTTACAGCTTCTATTACCGGTGGTAATATTCCTCCTCCACCTCCATTGGGTGGTGGTTCAGCACTTGATCAGACAACACTTCAAGTGAATCACCCAGGTTTTGCTGGTACAGCAGTTTCTGTTGGTGTAACCAATACTGGCGCAAATTCAACAGCAAGAGGTATTGCTGTGAATTCAACAACATTAGGCACAGGTCTTACAGTTGTTGCTAATCCAACTAATACTTCAACAGTTAACAATTCTGCAGCTTCAATTACACAAAGCAGCAGAGGCGCTGGTGTTACAATCACTAAAGATCGCAATGTTGCAGATCATTTGGGTAATCCTGCACTCTTAGTTAGAGTAACAGGTGCAAACAATGATGCTCCTGGTCTATCTGTAGAAAAGGCAGGTACAGGTAATGCAATCCAAACAAATAATTCAATAGTTGCAAGTGCAGGTAATATTTCTGCAACAGCTGGTTCAGTATCAGCAGGTACAACAGTGACAGCAGGTACAGGTATTACTTCAACAACAGGTAATATCGTAGCAACTGCCGGTCAAGTAAATGCAGGTACAACAATGACAGCAGGTACAGGTATTACTTCAACAACAGGTAATATCGTAGCAACTGCCGGTCAAGTAAATGCAGGTACAACAATGACAGCAGGTACTGGTATCACTGCAACAACCGGTAATATTCAAGCAACAGCAGGTAATGTTGTTGCAACAAATGGAAATGTTCTAGCTACAAATGGAACTATCACAGGTTTGAATGTTACTGCAACAAATAACATTACTGCAAGCAATGATATTTTTGCAACAACAGGATCAGTATCAGCAGGTAATGATGTTACAGCAACAGATGATGTGACAGCAGGTGATGATATTGTAGCTGGTGACTTGGTTCAAGGTGTACGTGTAATAGCCACAACAGGTAATATCACAGCAACAGTAGGATCTGTAATAGCAGGTAATGATGTTACAGCCGCTGATGATATTATTGCAACAGACTTGGTTCAAGGTGCTAGCGTAACAGCCACAACAGGTAATGTTGCAGCAACCGTAGGTGATGTCACTGCAGGTGATGATGTCAATGCTTCAGATCAAGTCACAGCAGGTACTTCAATGATTGCTGGTACTTTCATCCAAGCAGCCGGAAACATTACCTCAACTACTGGAAGTTTAGTAGCTCAACAAGGTAATATTACAGCTACATTGGGTAATATTTCTGCAACAGCAGGTACAGTTACAGGTGGTGCAGGTTTGATTGCAACTACCGGTGGTGTTACTGCTCAAGCTGGTAACATAACAACAACAAATGGTCAAATCAATGCAGGTGGTGCAAGCGGTTCAATGAGTGCATCACAAACTATTACTGCAGGTACAGGCTTGATCGCAACAGCAGGTGGTGTAACAGCAAATGCCGGTAATATTAGCGCAATTGGTGTTGGTGCAGATGTTACAGCCGCAGATGATGTGACAGCAGGTGATGATATTATAGCAGGTGACATGGTACAAGGTGCAAGCGTAGTTGCCACAACAGGTACATTCACAACAGCTACCATTAATGGTGGTGCAATTAATAATACAACAATAGGTGCTACAACACCAAGCACAGGTGCATTCACAACATTGACTGCTGCAACAGCTACCATTAATGGTGGTACAATTAATAATACAGCAATAGGTGCTACAACACCAAGCACAGGTGCATTCACAACATTGGATGC
>SXGQ01035261.1_pt1 | contig 18816 bp, 14 predicted proteins | sample 3178371 | NCBI WGS metagenome assembly SXGQ01 (sample SAMN11356859, study PRJNA531348) | freshwater metagenome | isolation source: freshwater sample F1-20 | place: China: Fuxian Lake, Yuxi | collected 2017-12-25 | reverse complement strand
GGCCGATAGCCCGGCGATTCCGGCGCCGACGACGGCTACCTGCATTTACGTAAACCGAAAAAAGGGGAGCAGGTCCACATTTTCAGAAGGCGTCGCCGATGAACGCCAGCATGCGGCCGCAGTAGAGCACCGCGAACCACGACACGAGCGAGACCAATCCGACCAGCGTGGCGGCTCGAGGCGGGTCGCCATGAGGGTCAAGCGCGAGCACCTTGGCCGATAGCCGTGATTCATAGAACCCGGCGTTCAGCCCGGCCAGCATGAGGAAGCCCACCTTGTACCACCACACCGGATTGTGGATGTACTGCTCGGGCAGGGCGGTCAGGAACACCAACCCCGTCGCCACGTTGACCGCGAACCCAACCAGCGCGAATGGCATCAACGCGCGCGCGGCTTCCACCGAGACTCGCCGGAAGAACCCCATCAGGCGCAGGTCGAAGAAGCCGGTGATGCCGACGAGCATGCTGAGCCCCATGAAATGCAGCGATTCGCAGAGAGGCCAGACCCACGTGCTGCTGTTGATCCAGTCCGCGGCGGGCGTGGCGCGCAGCCACTGTGCAAAGGGGAGCAGGTCCGGCATGGCTTACAGATAGGCCATCAGCCGGCCGGCCACGATGGCCCCTGCCCAGAGGCAAAGGGACACGATCGCGAGTGTCCGCAAGCTGGCGTCGATGTGGTGTCCGACTTCAACCGGACCTAGCCGCTTCGCCATGGTTCGCGCGACGACCAGCGCCAGCGTGATGCAGGCCAGCTTCACGTAGAACACGCGTTGTCCCGACTTGGTGGTGGCGTCGGCGATGAACAGCAGTATCCCCGACGCGAAGTTGATGGCAAAGCCTGCCGACATGATGGGGAACACCGCGCGGAGCGCGGCAAGAGGAATCGCCGCGGCCCAGCCGAGCAGCCGCAGGTCGACCACGACATTGGCGCCAACGACGATGGCGAGGCCGACGGTGTGGAGGGTGAGAATGGTGGCGTAGGCCCAGATCGAGGGTGACTCTCGCACCCAGGCGGCAAGAGCCGTCCCCTCGATTGCGGTGAACAGGTCGGTCACGTCGCCGGAGCTAGTGTCCCGGTTCTTTCGGCACGGTGCCGCGAAGAATAGCGGTGCCGTCAGCCTTCATCAGCAAACTGATGCAGCACATGCCGTGCGAGCCTTCGGCCCGCGACGGCTGGCCGGCGACGCGGATCTCGGTGCCCGGCTTGAGCGTGTCGACCGTCAGGTTATTGCGCGACAGCTGTGCGCCGGTGCTCATCTCGACCTGCCACTCGACCTTCGTGCCCTGCTCGTCGACGTCGAGATAGAGAAACGAGTGAGGGTTGCGGATGTTGAGCTTGGTGACCGTGCCCTTGACCTCCACCTTCTTGGTGGCGTCGTAGAACGGTGCGCTCGAATGATGCGCAATCGCCGGTGCGGCGACGGCTGCCGCGACCACCACGGCTCCCGCCAGGATCAAGCTGTGTGCGTTCATCTGCGTGTGCGTCTCCTTCACTTGTACTTCGGAACCATCATCTTGATTGGCGCGCGCGACGACTCGGCGTCGCACTCCCAGGCTTCGAGCTGGTAGCCGGGTGCCGCGGGCAGCCAGCGCGTGGTGTATCCCGTCGGCTTGCGGAGAATCAGCGGATCCTCGACGGTCAGCGTCAGTTTCAGCTCGCCGCTCTCTTTCCAGTACTTCTCCGTCACCTTCTTCAGCGACGACGAGGGGATGCCGTTGTAGTCGTCGAAGCCGGTGATGTCGAACAGGAAGTGATCGGTTTCGACGATCAGGAAGTTGCCTTCGTAGCGTCCAGACGAAAATCCCTGGAGGCTGTAATCCTGGATGGTCGGCTTGCGGCCATCGAGCCAGATGGTCCGCGTCTGGTCGTCTTTCTCGTAGCGCATGACGACGCGGTCGGGCCACTGGGCGAGCTGCATGTAATACGGGTCGTACTGAATCGCCGGGGATGCAGACGGCACGCAGTCGTACTTGGGCGCGATGGCCTCGTCGAAGACCTTCTGGAACGCGAGCCCGCGCTCGTTGAGCACGGGGAAATTGTCCTTGTTCCACGGCGCCGTCTCGCTGTTGATCGGGCGGGCACGTGTGGTGCCGTTCCAGATGCCCTGGAGGTCGGGGAAGCGGCTGACGGGGGCGGCGGCTGCCGGGCGTGCGGCAGGTGCAGCGGGTGCAGGCGCCTGGGCCTGCTCGGCCGAGCCGATGGCCGTGGCCAGGATCGCGGCGACGGCGAGTGCGCAGGCTGTTCTTAGGATTCGCGGACTCTGCATGGCACCAAATCCTACTACGCCTCGACGAGCGGCATGAACCGGGCCGTGCAGCCGCGCAAACCACTTGCGCTGCAGCCGCGTCGGCTGTATACACGGGGGCGGGCGGCTGGACGAATACAGCACGTCGCGTTCCGGAGGTGAGTATGGCTCGCGTCGCGGCTTTGTTCGTGGTCCTGGTGGTGATGGTTCTGGTCCCGGCGTTGCAGCCGGGTCTCGCCGGTCAGGTCTGGCAGACGCCGCGCACGTCGTGGGGCCATGCCGACTTGTCGGGGACCTGGTCGACCGCAACCATTACCCCGCTCGAGCGGCCCGCTGAGCTGGCCGGCAAAGCGTCCTTCACCGCGGCGGAAGCAGCGGACTACGAGCGCGTGGTCGTTGAGCGCACCAACCGGGATCAGCGCCCCGACGACGCCGCCGCGGACGTCGCGCGCGCCTACAACGACTTCTGGTGGGACAGCGGGACCCGGGTGGTGCCGACGCGCCGCACGTCGCTGGTCGTCGATCCTCCCGATGGCCGCGTTCCCGCCTTGACCACGGCCGCGCAGCAGCGGCAGGCCGCGCTGGCGGAAGCCAGGCAGTTGCGCGGTCCCGCCGACCACCCGGAGGATCGGAATCTCTGGGAGCGCTGCCTGACTCGCGGACTGCCGACGGCCATGCTGCCGCAGGTCTACAACAACAACTACCAGATCGTGCAGACCACGGATCACGTCGTGATTCTTGCGGAGATGATCCATGACGCGCGCGTCATTCCCCTTGACGGCCGGCCGCACCTGCCGGCCCACCTCCGCGCCTGGATGGGTGATTCGGTCGGCCGCTGGGACGGCGACACGCTCGTGGTCGAGACCACGAATTTCACCGACAAGACGAAGTACCGCGGCGCGACCGACCAGCTGCGCCTGGTGGAGCGCTTCACGCGCACGGCGCAGGACATCCTCACGTATCGGGTCACGGTGCACGACCCGAGCACGTTCACGCAGCCGTGGACCATCGAGCTGCCCGTGCGGCGGAGCGACGGCGAGATCTACGAATATGCGTGCCACGAGGCCAACTACGGGCTCGAAGGCATTCTGCGCGGACACCGGGCCGAGGAGAGGGTCGCCGCCGAGGCGGCGGCGAAGAAGTCGCCGAAGTAGTCCGTCGGCCTATCGCACGCGCTCCCCACACCACCTTCGCCAAGACGCGGCCCAACCTGAGCTGTTCGCGGTCTCAACCACGGGCAGGTCGAGGACATCGCGGGCAGCCTCCTGGCGGGGAGGGAGCATTGACACCCGAGCGATACAAGACCTGCGTGGACCGCGCGGACGACGACACGCAGGTCATCAGGCTGCGTGATCTGACGCTGGACCTGTGCGCCTCAAATATCCTCCCGGCCATCACGACGCCGCGGTCTCTCGACCTGGCGCACATGCGAACCGCACTCTGGTTTCATGCGGCCGAGCCGATCACGCGCTTTGTGACGATGGATGTGTCGCAGAGGCAGGCGGCGCGGGAACTGGGGCTGCCCGTCTGACGGGTTTCTATTTTCCCGAGAGCACGCGTCCGAGGCTGCCGAAGTAGCCGGTCATCTCCAGGTAACCGGCGCCCGAGATTGGCTTGCCGGCGGCCGACCCCGACAGGTCGATGGCGCCTTCCCAGTACGCGACGCCGGTCGAGCGCTCGAGCGCCAGCTCTTGGTCGTTCATCGGCGTCGTGACCCTCAGGTCGAGCTTCTCGCTTGGGATGCTGATCGTCCACTCGATCGGGTAGACCGCGCCGTTCTTCGACTTGAAGGTGGCGCGGCCGGGGGTCAGCGTGAAGGCGTTGACGTCGAGGTGCTTCGTCTTGCCATCCGTACCCACCAGCGTGCCGCTCGATCGCGGGTCGCGGCTACCATCGTCTCGCCGCAGTTGATAGAGCATCAGCTCGCGGCCGTCCGACAGTTGCATCGACAACCAGTCCCACCCGCGCTGGCCCGGCTCGAGGAAGCTGGTGCCGAACTCGTGGTCCATCCAACTGTCGCCGGTGACCTCGAACCGTTCGCCATCGACGGTGAGCGTGCCGCGCGTCGGCATCCGCGTGAGGGAGTAGTAATGCGACGCGTTCCCGGCCTGCGCGCCTTTCTGGCTGATGCCGCCAGTGCCGTGGATGACCGGTGCCTTGCCTTCGTCCAACGTCAAATCGAGTGACGCCTGCGGACTGGCCGCTTTCAGCAAATGGCGCGTCCTCGGTCCCTGGTCCCCGATCCTTGCCGACCAGTCGTCGTTCCAGACGTGATACCGATCCGTCGCAGCGCCGGCGAGTCCAGGTCCGCCACGCGACAGCTTCTCGGCGTAGCGATAACGGCGTTCTGACGGATCGCTGATCGCCACGTGTGTCATGAACAGATCGCGAATCGCCCACTTCGACGGATTGGCCGGCGCGGGATCGACGCCGACGCGGAAGAAGGTGACCTGGTAGCCGAACCGCCGGCCGTCCTTCGTTTTCACGTTGCCGGTGTAGTACCACCACTCGATCTTGAAGTCGGGGTGCGACGCGTGATCGCGCGGGAAGGCGTAGGTATAGCCGGCCGTAGCATCTTTCCACGCGGTTTGCGCCGACAACCAATGCCAGAAGGGCAGCCCTTCATGGCTGCCGGCAAGAAGCGCCGCAACGAGCATTAACGTGACCTTATTCATCATGCGACAACACCAATTGCGCCGCGCGTCGCGCCGGGTAGATGCCGGCAATCGACGTGGCGACGATGACCGCGATTGACGATTGGATCAGGAACGCGGTCGGCAGGTGAAACTGAATCGTCCAGCCGAAGCTCTGCACGTTGATCACGTAGATCAACACCATCGACAGGGCAAACCCCATCACCAGGCCAATGCCCTGGCTGACCGTACCGATCAGCGCCGCCTCGATGACCACCATCTTGCGCACCTGCCTGCGGTCGGCGCCGGTCAAGCGCAGCAGTGACAGTTCGCGCCGCCGTTCGAGCACCAGTGTCAGCAGCGTGCCGGCCACGCCCAGCATGGCGACAATGATGGCGATCAGTTCGAGGGCGTAGGTGATGGCGAACGTACTGTCGAAGATCCGCAGCACCTCGGTGCGCAGGGTCCGGTTGCTGAAGATGAAGGCGCGGTGGCCCTCGTCCATGGATGCCAGCATCTCCGATCGGACCACTTCCGGGTCGGCGCCCTCCGTCAGGAATGCGGCAATGCCGGTGGGCGGCAGCTCGCCGAAGTAGCGGCGGAACGTGCCCACGTCCATGATCACCACGCCGCGGTCGTTCGAGTAGTCGTAGTAGACGGCCGCCACGGCAAAATCCCGCAGGCCCTGTGGAGTCGGCAGCGTTAGCGTGTCACCCTCGCGCTTCTTGAACTTGTTGGCGAACGCCTCGGAAATGACCACCGCATCCTGGCCGATCGCCTGCCGCACTGCCTCGCGCGCGTTCGCCGGGCTCTTGAACAGCAGCGCGCCATGTTCGAGCACCACGCTGAAGGTGCCGGCGCCGAGCACCGTCAGCCGGCCGTCGTAGACCAGGTCGAGGTTGCGAAAGCTGTCGATGGCCGTGACCGCCGGATGCCGCTGCACGGCGGCGATCACGTCCGGCGACAGCGTCTGTTCCTGGCCGACCGAAGGCCTGATGCCGGGACCGACGAACAGGTCGGCTTGCAGCGTCTGTCCCACCCAGTACACGACCGTGTCGCGGAAGCTGCCGATCATGATCGCGATCGCGACCATCATCGACAGGCTGACCGCCAGCGCGGCCACCGAGATCGACAGGCGGGGGATGGCGGCGGTGAGGTTGGCGTGAGCGAGTAGTCCCTCGACGCCAAGCCCCCGCCGCAGCAGCACGCGGCCGGCGCGGGCCAGGCCGGACATGATGGCCGGCACTGCCAGGCCGGCGCCGATCACGATGGCAAACGACGCCAGATAGCCGTAGATCGGCCTGCCGTTGACCGGTCCCAGTTGCGCCAGGCCCGCCGCGAGCAGCAGCACGGCGATCGGCGCAATCACCATCACCGGCCGCAAGCGCAGCCGCATGTCGAGCGTGTCGTGGCCGCGCATGGCGGCCGTCGGTTCAACCCGGCTGGCTTCGAGCGCCGGAACGGCGGCGGCCAGCAGCGACAGCGGCAAGCCGATCAGTGCCGCCAGCCACACGTGGCCCCAGTTCATGTCGGGCGGTGCCGAGGCGGTCGCAATGTAGATGGTGCTGACGGTGGCCGCGGTCATGCCCACGGCGACGTCGGCCAGCAACCGCGCCAGGCCCAGGCCCAGGACGATCCCGGCGATGGCCAGGACGGCGGCTTCGCCCAGGAACATCAGCAGCACCTTGCGGCGGGTCAGGCCGAGCGCGCGTAGCGTGCCAATCTCCTGCCGTCGCGCCACCACAGAAATAGTGACCGTGTTGTAGACCAGGAACAGGCCGACGATCAGCGCGATCCACGACAGCGCGGTCAGGTTGGTGTGGAACGCCGCGAGCATGGTTTCGACCTGCTCGCCGCGCCGCGACGGCCGCTGCGCCGTCAGCCCGGTCGGGATGCGCGCGCTGATTGCCTCGAGCGCGGCCGGAAGGTTGGCGCCGTCGGGAAGCAGCACGTCGAGACGGTCGATGCGACCAAGACGTGCGAACGCCACTTGCGCCGCGGCAATGTCCATCAGGATGAAGTTGCCGTCGAGCACGCGTGCCGGCCCTTCATCTTTCAACAGCCCGCGGACGACGTAGTTGGCGACGCGGTCGCCGAACATCATCTGCACTTCGCCGCCGATGGTGTAGCCGCGCCGCTTCGCCAGCTTTTCGCTGATCACCACCGACCGTTCGTTGGTCAGGATCTCGAGAAACTTCTGCGTCGTGACGTTGTCGCCGCTGTCCTGTGGCGACAAACCTTTAGGTTTGTCGTCGTCCCCAATATCCAGCAACTGATACTCGCGAAACGGCAAATCCCTCAGGATGTCTACGCCGAGCACGCGCACCGCCTCGAGATCCCGCCTCGACAAGTCGCTGAGGTCACCAATCACCAGCGCCGCATTGCCTTCGATCACCGGACTGGCCACGCCGTACTCGCGCAGCCAGCCGAGGGCCGGCAGCTGGTTTTCGTCGATACCACCGGTGCCGACAATCTCCACGGCCGTCTTGCCGGCCACGGTCTCGAGCGCCGTCTCGAACCCGCGCACCGAACTGTCGTTGGTCAACTGGATGGCGACAACCACGGCAATGCCGAGGGCAACGCCGAGACCGGTGGTGGCGGTCCGGATCTTGTCAGCGATCAGGGGCCGCAGAATGAATTGCCTGAAGAGGCGCATGTCGGTGAGGCGCACGTGGCGTGGCGACAAACCCCTAGGTTTGTCGCTCCCCCTCAAACTTGCCGTCGCGCATGTGCAGCACACGTGTCGCCGCGGCCGCGACATCCGCAGAGTGCGTCGCCAGCAACACCGTCACCCCCATCTCGCGGTTGAGTTCGGCGAGCAGCGCCAACACCTTGGCGCCGTTGTCGGAATCAAGATTGCCGGTCGGCTCGTCGGCGACCAGCAGGGCCGGCTGATGCACCAGCGCGCGGGCGATCGCGGCGCGTTGCATTTCTCCGCCCGACACCTGCTGCGGGAAGTGACTGAGGCGATGCGAGATGCCGACGCGTTCCGCCAGCGCCTTGGCGCGCGCATCAGCCTGGTCGCCCTTCATGCCCGCCAGCAGGCACGGCAGCGCGATGTTGTCGGCGATGGTCAGGGTCGGCAGCAGGTTGAAGAACTGGAACACGAAGCCGACCTGCTCCCGCCGCACGCGCGTGAGGCCGTCGTCTCCGAGCGTGGCGAGATCGCGGCCGTTGAGGACGATGCGGCCAGACGAGGCGCGGTCCATGGCGCCGCACAGGTGCAGCAGCGTGGACTTGCCGCACCCTGACGGGCCCATCAGCGCAACGAAGTCGCCTTTCTCGACCGCAAATGACACTCCGGCGAGTGCCGTGACGTTCGATTCTCCGCTGGCGTAGCGTTTTTGGAGGCTTTCGGCGATGAGGACGGGCATTTTAAACAGTAATATGACGCCTTCTGCGGTTGACCCGGTGCACCAGCCCTCCCCACGATTGGCCTTGCGCCGTTCGGCGGTCGGCCCTAGAATCCGCGGCTAAGGGCCTGCGGCAGGCCATTTATCGGCGCGTCGGCGGATTTCAGCTTTGCACTCACGAAAGATTTGAGGAGGCGGAATGGCGAGAATCATCGCGGTCGTTCTAAGCGTGTTTGTGGCGGGGATCTCCGCGCCGGCATTCGCTCAAGTCAGCGCCACTACCGGCGCCATCAACGGGAAGGTCTCAGACGCCACCGGCGGCGTACTCCCTGGTGTGACCATCACCATCACCAGCCCCGCCATGCAGGGCAACCGCACCGACGTCTCGGGAGTTGACGGCGGCTACCGTTTCCCGGCCGTGCCGCCAGGTGAGTTCAAGATCACCTTCGATCTGACCGGGTTCGGCACCGTGGTGCGCGAGGGCGTTCGGGTCGGCCTCGGCTTCTCGGCCACCATCAACACCGAGTTGCGGGTGGCCAGCCTCCAGGAAACCGTGACCGTGACCGGCGACTCGCCGGTCGTCGATGTCACCTCGACAACGACCGCCACCAACTTCACCCAGGAAAAGCTGGCCTCGCTGCCCAATGCGCGTGACTTCTGGACGGTGCTCGCGGCCGCGCCCGCCATTGTGCTCACCCGGATTGATGTCGGTGGCAGCGCCGCGGGCACACAGACCGGCTACGCCGTCTACGACACCAAGCAGGACCAGCACCGGCCGATGGTCGAGGGCATCGTCAACACCGAGGGCACCGGCGCCGCGGGCTTCTACTACGACTACGGCGCGATCGAAGAAGTGGCGGTGCAAACGAAGGGCCATACCGCCGAAATGCCGTGGCCAGGCGTGTGGTCCAACTTCATCGCCAAATCGGGCGGTAACGAGTATCACGCGAAGATCTACGCCGACTACCAGAACAAGGGCGGACAGGCGCGCAACATCGACGATTCGGCCACCTTTCTCTGCCCGGGCGGCCGCTGCGGCTTGCTCCAGCCGTCTGACCTGAACCGGCTCGAGAGCTACCACGACCTCAACGGCGACGTTGGCGGCTACATCAAGAAGGACAAGCTCTGGTGGTACGGCTCGTTGCGCGATCAGAACGTCAAAGTGCTGCTGCCGAACTTCCCGGTCAAGGCGTTCGAGACCGGGTTGCGCAACATGACGGGGAAGGTCACCTATGCCCTGTCGCAGGGCAGCAAGCTTACCGGCTACGCGCAGTGGGGGCAGAAGTCGCAACCGAACCGCCTCGACACGTTTGCGATCGGCGCCACCTCGGCGCGGCACACCTCAGAGGAGTCGACCTGGAACCAGAACTACTGGGCCCATACCTACAAGGTCGGCTACGACTCGGTGGTGAGCGATTCGACCTTCATCGAGTTGCGCGGCGGGCAGTTCAGGTACGTCTGGCCCAACACCCGCTATAGCGAGTCACCCGCCTTCCAGGACATCGGCAACCAGGTCGTCAGCGGCGGCAATCGCGACGGCTGGTTCCGCACACCGGCGCGCAACCAGGTCGCGGGTTCGATGACCCGTTTCGTGAGTGGCATGGGCGGCGACCATAGCTTCAAGGTCGGTGGCGAATGGTTCCGCGAGACGTTCACTGACGAGCGCGGCATCGGCACCAACGGCTCGATGCCGGGGGACGTGCTCCACATCCTGAACAACGGTGTGCCGTCCGAGGTGTACTTGTTCGCCAGCCCGTCGATTTCGGAGCAGGGCCTGCTCACGGTCGGCGCCTACGTGCAGGACAGCTGGCGCGTGAATTCCCGCCTGACGTTCAATATCGGGTTGCGCTTCGATCGCTATAAGAGCTTCCTGCCCGAGCAGGAGGGGCCGCCCGTCGGCAAGTTCAACACCACACAGCTCTCGTTCGCCGAGATCAGCGACGTCAAGACCTATAACCACCCGGTTCCCAGGCTTGGTATGGTGTTTGACGTCACCGGCGCGGGTCGAACAGTCATCAAGGCCAACTACGGTCAGTACTATTGGAACCCTGGCACCGGGCTCGCGTCCGACACCAACAACAACCCGGCCGATTGGTACCGCCGCTATCGCTGGACCGACACCAACGGCAATGGCACTTATAACGCCGGCGAAGAGGGCGTGATCATCGCCCAACGCGGCGGGGCGGCCTCGTCCTTCCTGGATCCGAATCTCAAGAACACCAGGACCGACGAGATCGCCGCCTGGATCGAGCATGAACTGGTACCGGGTCTGGCGCTGGCCGGGGGCTACGTTTACCGCAGCATCGACAACTTCCGCGTGCTGGCGAATGAGAACCGGCCCATATCGGCCTACAACGTGCCGACTACGATTCGCGATCCCGGCCCCGACGGCGTGCTGGGAAATGCCGACGACGGCCCGGGCATTGCCGGGTTCAACCTGAGTGCCGCCGCGTTGGCGTTGCCGGTGCGCAACGTCACGACCAGCCTGCCGGGCAGCGGCGAGTATCAGACGATCGAGTTTTCAGCTACCAAGCGGCAGTCTGGCAAGTGGTCGCTCCAGGGGTCGTTCTCGAAGCGCTGGAACAAGGATCAGGACACCGGCTACTTCGGCAACAACCTGCGGGCGCTGTCGACGCCGTCGACTCCAAACGACCTGATCAACACCAACGGCGGGCGCTACGAGTTCACGATGTGGACGATGAAGATCAACGGCAGCTACGACGCGCCGTGGGGGATCCGCGTCACACCCGCCCTGCGCTTCCAGCAGGGCCAGCCGTTCGGCCGGACGTTCCTGGCCGGTGCTGCCAACGGGATCAACTACGGCTCGCAGCGCATCCTCGCCGAACCCGTGACGTCGCAGCGGCAGGACGACATCGCCATCTTCGACATCCGCGCGGAGAAGTTCTTCCGCTATGCGCAGGCTCGCCGGTTGGGCTTGTTCTTTGACGTTTACAACCTGACCAACTCGGATGCCGCCCAGAACATCACCTGGAACAGCGGCACGGCGTATCTCCGGCCCGTCAGCATCATCGGGCCGACCATCATGCGCGTCGGCGTCAAGCTCGACTTCTAAGCGCCGTGAATCAAGGGCGGGGACCGTCGGGTCCCCGCCCCGCTCAGCGAGGGCCGCTCGCCGCCGTCACCTCCCGTCCTTCCTCGATCGTGATGTGCTGCCGTGCCCGCACATCGGCGACGCGATCGCGGACGCCGCTGGGCCACTCGACCTCGATCGCCGAGGCCGCGAGAATATCGGGCCAGCCGTCGCGGTCGTCGTCGACCCAGGCGGCGCTGGTGCCGAAGCTGGTGTTGGCGAGGGCTGCCGTTTTGTGCGGCGTGCCTCCGGCTTCTGAGTCGCTGCTTCAGCCAGGGCCACAGAGGAGACAGAGAAGACCCGGGCCTGATTGAGCCTTCTGTGTCTAGTTGGCGGCTGTTGTCTTGATCTGCGTTATCTGCGGCCCTGGCGTATCTCGACGATCCGATCGGCGTCGAATGGCCCGAAGCGCTCACTTGTCCCGTCCACCCAGCGGACGGTGATCGACTCGACCCTGGTCAGGTCGCCCAGACCGACGTGGGCTCGCGGGTCGTTGGCGGCGAGATAGCTGTAGCCCGTGCGCACATCACGGCGGAGCGTGCGCTCGCCGGCGGCGATTGACAGTGTTGCGCCAATCGCGTCGCGACCGGTGCGGTCGAGTACGCGCACCAGCAGCCAGTGGCCGCGCTTGGGCGCGACATTCCTGAGCAAGTGCGGGGCCGCGTCGCGGTTCGCGACCAGGATGTCGATGCCACCGTCGTTGTCGAAGTCGCCGAAGGCGGCGGCGCGGCTGGTGGCCACCAGCGGCTGGGCGGTGCCGCCGCGCGGGCTCACTTCCTCGAAGCGGCCGCCGGCCACCCCCCGGAAGAGCAGGTTGGGTTCGGCATAGGGATCCGCGCTGAAACTCTCGGCCTGGAGCCCGACGCGCCCGTTGGCTTGGTACAAGTCGATCCGGCCGTCGTTGTCGAAGTCGAGCAGCCCGACACCGAATCGGGTGAATCGGCGGCTGGCGATCCGCAGGCCCACGCTCGTGGTGGCATCGGTGAAGAACCGCCCTTCGTTGCGAAAGAACGAGTCGGACTCGGTGTCCAGGTTCATCACAATCAGGTCGTTGTCCCCATCGTCATCCAAGTCGGCCGCGTGGACGCCCATGCCGGCCTTGGGCGCGCCGTCCTGATCGATAGCCACGCCCGACATCAGCGCCGACTCGGCGAAGCGGGCGTTGCCCTGGTTCAGCCAGAGATGATTCGGCGTGCCGTCGTTGGCCACGAACAGGTCGACACGCCCGTCGCCGTTGACATCGTCCGCGATGACGCCCAGGCCGTTACCGACGGCCGTGCCGAGGCCCGCCGCGCGCGAGATGTCGGTGAAGGTGCCGTTGCCGTTGTTGCGGAACAGGAGGCCGGAGGTCGGTGCGTCGTAGTTCTTGGGACTGCAGTAGTCGATGAGGCCGGTCAGGCTGTAGCACTCGCGCTCGACCTCGAGGCGCCAATCGAGGTAGCGGGTCACGAACAAGTCCAGGTGCCCGTCGGCATCGATGTCGACGAAGGTGGCGCTCGTGCTCCAGCCCGAGCCCGCCGTGCCGGCGCTCTTGGTGACATCGGCGAAGTGTCCACGCCCGTCGTTCTGCAGCAGTACGTTCGCGCCGAGGCCGGTGAGGTAGACATCCACGTCGCCGTCGTTGTCGTAGTCGCCGGTGGCCGTACCCATGCCGTATCCGGAGATGGTGCCGATGCCGCTGCCGGTCGAGACGTCCTCGAACGTGCCGTCGCCTCGATTCCGGTAGAGCCGATGTCCCGCCGGCGTGCCCGCCGGCGCCGCGATGCGGCCGCTCTGGACGAGAAGGATGTCGAGGTGTCCATCACCGTCCATGTCGAAGAGCGCGGCGCCGCCGCCCATGATCTCGGGCAACCGGTAACGGGTCTCGTGCCCGGAGCGATGAACGAACGTGATCCCGCGCGCCGCGGTGAGGTCTTCGAACCAGGCCGGCCCCTCCGGAGCCGCCGCGGCTGGGGACGTGGCCGCGTCCCGGGACGGCGGCTGGCTGCAGGCCACCGCGCACAGCATCACGACCGCGACGCCCCTTCTCATCGGTTCGCCCTGGCTGCCGCGAGAATGCGCTCGCGCGCGGCCGGTAGCCTCGGGTTGGCCGGCTCGGCCTGCTCGGCGCGTTTGAGCGCCGTCTCGGCGGCGGCGAACGCGCCGGTGGCGGCAAAGGTGTCGGCCACGCCGAGCAACGCATCGCCGAGCAGCGGGTTCTTCGAGAGCGCGAGCTCGAATCGCTGGCGCGCGTCGAGGTAGCGCGCCTGCTGGCCCAGGATCATCCCCATCCACAAGTGCGGCATCGGGTCCCTGGGATCGGCAGCCGCGGCGGCATCAAAGAGCACCTCCGCCTCACGTAGCCGGCCCTGCTGCCAGTGCACCATGCCTTGCAGCTTCGCGGCATCGGCGCTCGAGGGCCGCAGGGCCAGCGCCCGCGTCGCGTACGCCGCCGCCTGGTTAAGGTTGCCGGTGAACAGATAGCCGCTCGCCAGGTGCATGGTGGCATCGAAGTGGGACGGGTCGGCCACGAGCACGGGATCAAGGATCGCCGCCGCTTCACCGACCCGGCCTGCCGCTGCGTACATCCCGCCACGGTAAATGCGCAGGGCCTGGTCATCCGGGCGCAGTGTCACCAACTGGTTGAGGAGGGAGATCGCCTGGTCGAACTTTCGTTCGAGCCCGAGTTGGGTGGCTTCCTTCAGCATGGCCGCGAACCCGCGGCGGTACTGGCTGACGTCATCGGACCAGGGATCGGTCCACACCGGCTGTCCCGTCGACCCCACGGTGAGGGCGAATCGCGCATCGTCTTCGCGGCCAAGCCGCCGGTAGGCCGTGCCCAGCAGTTGCAGCGCGTAGCGGTCGCCCGGACTGGCGGCGAGCAGTTTCTCCAGCGCGGCGGCGGCCTCCGCGTCTTCGCGCTTCGACAGGTGCACCAGGGCCGTGCCAATGTGGCCGGCGGGATCGCCCGGTGCCACCTGCACGGCGACCTGAAACGCGGCCTGTGCCCCGGCGGTGTCGCTGCGATCCAGGAGCCACAACCCTTGTCGCCAGCGCGCTGGCACGTACTCGGGCGCCAGCGAGACGACGCGTTCCAGGTCGGCGAGCGCGGCGTCCAGTTCCCCCCGTCGTGCGCGGAGCAGCGCCTGACGGTACCGCCAGCGCGGCTCCTTGTCGTCAAGGCTGACGGCCACCGCGTAGTCGGTCGCGGCCTCGACGAGCAAGCCGTTTGCCTCGAGCCCCATGGCGAGACGCCCCCAACGCGCGGCGTCGGAGCGGTCGGCGTTCACGGCCGTCGTCAGCTCGTTCAGCAGTGTCATGACGGCGGGGTCGAGATCGCCGAAGGTGCCCGGCTCGGCCGGCGCCGGTCCGCGGCCGCACGCGGCCGAGAGCAAGATGAAAACGATGAGAGTGGCCCGGATATGGTCAGTAGGCCATGACATAACTATCGCGCGTCGGACTCACCCCGCCCATCAGGACGCCCGTTCTGGGATGGATGACGATCGCCTTCACCGAGCCGACGCCGCGGACGTTGCGGATGTCGAGCTTGTGACCCATCGCCGCCAGTTCGTCGAGCACGTGCTTGGGCAGGCTGGCAGGGACCTGGAGCGTGCCCTCCGCCGGGTGTGGATAGGTGGAACTCTTGAACGATGTGCTCACGATCGACGCCTGCTCGAGGGCCTGCTGCACGTTCATGCCGAACTCGGTCAGGTTGAGGAAGAACTGGAGTTGTGCCTGTGGTTGCGTGTCGGCGCCCGGTGTGCCGAACACCATGTAGGGCTTGCCGTCCTTCAGCGCCAACGCCGGATTGATCGTCTGCCGCACGCGCTTGCCCGGTTTCAACACGTTGACGTCGTCTTCGTCGAGCCCGTAGTACGCCATGCGGTTGTTCAGCACGAAGCCGGTGCCGTCCACCACGTGGCCGCTGCCGAACAGGCTCAAGAGCGACGAGGTGACCGATACCATGTTGCGGTCCTTGTCGATCACCGCCAGGTAGGTGGTGTGGCCATCTTCCACGCCTTGCAACACGGTCGATCCGTCTGGCAATGGCTGTGCGGCGGCGTACGCCGGCTGCTTGCCCACCGACCTGTCCACCGAAGCGTGGTGCGCGTAGGAGGAAGCGCCGGTTGGCGCGACGGCTGGGCGCGGGTTCCCCGCGGGCGCCTCGCCGGCGATGGCTTTGTCGGGGTCGATCAGCGCGCGCCGGGCCGTCGCGTAGTCCTTCGACAGCATCTCGCGCATCGGGATGTTCGGCGTGAACTTTGGATCGGCGACGTACTTGTTGCGATCGGCAAAGGCGAGCTTGAGTGATTCGGTGACCGCGTGCAGGTAGGGGGCGCTGTTGTGGCGCATGTAGCGAACGTTCATCCCCTCGAGGATGTTGAGCGCCTGCAGCATCACGAAGCCCTGCGAGTTGGGCGGGCACTCGTAGACCTCGATGCCCTTGTAGTTGATGTGGATCGGCGTGTCTTCGTTCGCCCGGATCGCAGCGAGGTCCTGCTGATTGATGAGTCCGCCCTGGGCCTTCATGTAAGCCGCGAACTTCTCGGCGGTGGGACCCTGGTAGAAGGCGGTGCTGCCCTTGGCGCCGATCGCCTTCAGCGTAGCGGCGAGGTCCTTCTGGACGACGCGGTCGCCCATGCCGAGCGGCTCGTTGCCCTTGAACCAGATCGCCTTCGCCGACGGTGACATCTTCTCGCGGCTGCTGCGAATGGCGCCCGCCAGCGATTCGGTGATGGGGAAGCCGCGATCCGCCAGCTCGACGGCCGGCGCCATCAGCTCGGCCATCGACTTGGTGCCGTAGGTCCTGGCCGCCAGTTCCGCGCCGGCGACCGCGCCCGGCACGCTGACCGAGAGGATGCCGTCTTGCGGCAGCCCGCCCTTGCCCTTGTAGAAGTCGACGGTGGCGGCCATCGGCGCCACGCCGGTGCCGTTGATGAACTTCACCTCGCCGGTCTTGGCGATGTAGATGAGCATGAACATGTCGCCGCCGATCCCGGTCATCTCTGGTTCGGTGAGGCCTTGCACGGCCCACGCCGCCACCGCGGCGTCGACGGCGGTGCCGCCGGACTTCAGGATGCGGATGCCCGCCTCGGACGCGAGCGCGTGGCCCGAGGCGACCATCCCGGTGTCGGAGAGCACCACCGGTCGCCACGTGGACGTCTGGGCGCTGGGAGAGGTCGTGAGGGCGGCAAGGAAACAGACGGTCGAGAGCAGGCCGTACCGGCGCATGGATCACCTCGGCTGTGGCGACAAACCGTTCGGCTTGTCAGGATGCGCGCATCCTACCTCTGTGCGGCCGCCATGAACAGGCCTTTCGGCCGCAAGGTGATCCGCGGCTCGGTGGTGGGCGCGCCCTGGGGCACGAACCGCCACCGCTGCGCGATGGTGGCGAGCAAGAGGATGGCTTCGGTCCACGCGAACGCCTCGCCGATGCACACCCGCGTGCCACCCCCGAACGGAAAATAGGTGTACTTCGGACGGTCGGTGGGGGAGAGCCATCGCTCGGGGATGAAGCGTTCGGGCTGGGGCCACCAGCGCGGATCGCGATGGACGACCCACTGGCTCAGGATCACCAATGAGTCCTTCTCGACAATGTGACTGCCGAGGGCATGATCCTGCAGCACGCGCCGGCCCATGGTCCACGCCGGCGGAAACAGGCGCATCGATTCCGAGACGATCGCGCGCGTCCACTCGAGCCTGGGGACGTCTTCCATGGTTGGCGTACGTGGCGACACACCTCCAGGAGTGCCGGTGCCGGTTCCCAGCACGCGGTCCAGTTCGTCGTGCAGCCGTGCCTCAGCGTCCGGTGAGGTCCCCAGCAGGTGCCACGTCCACGCCATGGCGTTGGCGGTGGTCTCGTGGCCGGCGAGAAAGATCGTCATTGCTTCGTCGCGAATCTGCGTGTCGCCCATCCCGCCTTCGTTGGGGTTCTCGGGATCGCGCGCGGCCAGCAACATGGCGATCAGATCCATGCGTGGCGACAAACCTTCAGGTTTGTCGACCCCCGCCCGCCGCGCCGCGATGACGCGATGAATCACGCGGTCCAGCCGTTCGCGCGCCGTGCGCATTCTCACGAACATCGGCAGCGGCAGCTTCTGGAGATGCATCAGGCCAGGGATGAACGCATACGCGAAATTCGAGACCGCATCGGTCAGCGCCTCGCGCACTTCGTCGGCGTCGCCCTGCACATCGCTCGAGAACATCGTCTCGCCGATGATGCCGAGCGTGAGTCCGCTCATCTCCCTGGGGATGTCGAGTTCGGCGCCGGGCGTGACGTGATCGCGCCAGCGGGCGGCGTGTCGGACGAACGCGTCGGCGAACCCTTGCACGTGTTGGCGATGAAACAGCGGCTGGATGGTGCGCCGCTGCTTCAGGTGGTGTGGGCCCGAGGCGGTCAGCAGCCCTTCGCCCAGCAGCGACTTGGCGCGCTCGAGCACGATGCCCTTGGCGAACTTGCCCGCCGACTTGACGAGGACGTCTTCAATCCACTCGGGCCGGCTGACCAGGTAGACCTGCTGCGGGCCGAACTGGTAGCCGGCGATGTCACCGTAGGTGCGCGCGACGTTGGTCAGGAAGGCGAGCGGGTCCTTGCGGAAGGCCCAGAACGAGCCGCCGGGCAGCCAGGTCGAGGGGCCGGGCACCGGAGTGCGGTCAGGCGCGCAGGACGTCGCCACGTGGTGCCTGATTCTACGCCGTCATCGCCTACGCCAGGGCCTTTCCGTACAAGGCGAGCAGGCGGCTCCACGCCTTCTCGGCCGCCGGCTCGTTGTAGACCTGTGTATCGGGTGGGCACCAGCCGTGCGCGGCCTGGTAGACCTCGATCTCCGCGGCCAGCTTGGCCTGGTCGAACGTCGCCTTCAACACGGTCTTGTCGTTCGGCCGCGTCTTGTCGTCATTCTCAGCGATGGCAATCAGGAACGACGCCTTCGTGGCGGCCGCCAGCAGATGTGGACTGTTCGCGCCGGCCGTGTCGTTGACGAGCCCGCCGCCGTGGAACGACGCGACCGCGCCGATGCGGCCGGGCATCGCGGCGGCCGTGTGGAACGACATCGGGCCGCCCATGCAGTAGCCCTGCACGCCGACCTTGCGGTTCTTGTTCACCTGTGGCTGCGCGTCGAGCCAGGCCACGAACGTCTTGGCGTCCGTCATGTCGGTCGCCGCGCTCATGCCCTTGCGGAACGCCATCATCTCTTTGATCGGGGTCGCGCCAGTAGCCGTCGGTTTGCCAGCCCTATAGAACGGGTTGACCACGAGCACGGCATACCCGGCCCCGGCGAGCCGCTTGCCCATGGTACGCATGGCCGGACGCAGGCCGAAAATATCGGGCCAGATCAGCACGGCCGCGCCCGTACTGGAAGCGGGATGCACGAAGTAGGCGTCGCAGGTGCCGTCCGTCGTCGTGATCTCGACCTCGCGTTCGCCGGTCGCCTGCGCGTTGGCGAGCTGAGGCAACGCCATGACCGCGCCGGCCGCCAGCAACACGCCGAACTGCCGCCTGGTGACCAGTCCCCT
>SXGQ01218704.1_pt1 | contig 18820 bp, 22 predicted proteins | sample 3178371 | NCBI WGS metagenome assembly SXGQ01 (sample SAMN11356859, study PRJNA531348) | freshwater metagenome | isolation source: freshwater sample F1-20 | place: China: Fuxian Lake, Yuxi | collected 2017-12-25 | reverse complement strand
TCCTTTACCAACAGATTGAATTTTTACTGGCATAAGATCTCGTTCGGTTTAACTACATAGTTAGAAGCGAAGACGCCAAACAAAAGTGGGAGCCAAGCTAGAATCCTTGTTGTAGCCCAGAATAACCTTTCTGGCCAAAAGAGTATTTCCACCACCGCCACTAGACCCTGTGAATAGGCCTAACTCAGTGATAAGGTATGTGTTTGCTTCACTATAGGCTAGAGCCAGCTCTATGTCGACAATGAAAGGATATGGAAATGATGCCTTGGATATGGGCTTGTATTGACTGTCAGGCGTACCACTGGAGTCTGAATCGTAGAATGTCAGAGGAGATTCCAAAGCTACGTCTGTGACCTTGGGTGGGGTTGTGCCAGTTCCAATGCCAAACTGGGTGCACACATAGTTGACGATAGGACTACGAAAGCCAAAGGCATAGGCCATTGTCTGTCGTCCCTCATCAGTAAACAGGTTATGACCCAGAGGTATCTCGTGTTTCTGAATACCCCAACCAGATGGCTTTATGGCCAGGGGCTTGATGAGACCCTTGTCAATAGCCTCCTGTGTGGATACTTCCCGTCCGTCTGGACGAGTCAATTTTGAAATGGTTACAAAACCCTGAGGTCTCATGCTCTTAAATACTTTTACGGGGTTGACAGATTTTCAACTTGGCTGATCACATTTTTTACCTCTTGAACTTTGGCTTTGCCCCTCTCAGAGAGAACAGCTGAGGTGGTGTTTAAAATGTTCTTGCCGTACTCGTCAACGACAGTTGCATTTCTTTCGAGTGTGGCTGATATCTGGCCGGCAGCTTGACAGGCAGCTTGAGCACACTGAAGATACTGCAGAACACACCCATAATCAATACCAGACTGAGCGATCAACCTGTCGAGCTGGTCAACTAATCGTTGAAGTTGAAGAAATGGGTGAAGACGTAGTCTAGCAATCAAGGCATTATAGGCCTGATTGAGATCTGACTTTAACCTATTTAGACCCTCTGCTGCAGATGGCAGATCTAGAAATGGACAGGATTGTTTAAGATTTTCATAACTGTCTACATCAATTCTATCAATCGGCACAAGCTGATTGATGTCAGGTATCAACGTACGTGGGTCAGACGCTTGCTCAATCAACTCGGCCAATCGTCTAAGACCATTGACTTTGTTGTTCAGTGTGTTCATCTTTGACACCATGCCACTTACGGCTGCGTCGATGACTTCACATCCATTATAATTTGCCATATTACTTGTTGCTCTTGTTACAGAGTGTCAAAGCTATTGTAGCGGCCAGTGCGTCAGCTGTGGTGAATGTTTCATCAATCACCACGATTGGACCCACCTTAACAATTAACCGTATTGCCGCTTTGGGTATGAGTGACAGCAACTTCTCTATGATCTTCTGTAGTTGAGCCAGGGTTTTTGCAATTGCTCTCAGTGCTTCTGGTATGAGCGGCACTTTTAACAGGGGCAACTTTGGTGGAAATCCAAAAGAAATGGTAGGCAACGAAACTGTCGGCAATGGCAACGATATTACAATCGTAATCGTGTTCGATGCCTTGTCAACAGATACTGATGATCTAGGCCAATTTAGACCGACTGAAGGTGTTGCCATACTATTGGGCTATTGTTGTGGTTGACCCTATCATTTCTGGCGTTATTTGCACAATAGGCGGTCCAGTTGGAGATCCATCATTGCCATTTGAATGGGTATGGGAATTGAAAGCCAAAACGAGTAAATCGCTGAGTGTGACCGTACTTTTTGCGAGTGCGCCTAGTGCAATGTTTCCACCATTGATCAATATGTTTTGTGCTGACACTTGAATTCCAAGTTCACCCACAACAACAGATGATTGATCTGGTGTCGATACTGTAACAGTTGTAGGTGATAAACTTACATAACATCCACTGCCTGTAGAAATCGCAATATTGCCATCACCATCGAAGGCAAGAGTTGATCCAGCGGCATCCGCAAGAGTTACAGTGCCGTCAATTATCGTGAATAAGGCTGCGCCGACGAAAAGAGAGTATCGTCCAACAAACTGAATAAGGTCCTCGTCCAAAGAGATAGCCATGTCAGTGGCTTTGATTGAGAATCCTTTGTTTGTTTCAAAAAAGATCTGGTCCTCTGCACTTACTTGCAGTGAGCTAATGATTGCATTGATGTCCTGAACGCTAATTTGAAAGTCTTGATTTGTTCTCAGCAAGATTCCATCGACCCCGTCATCCAACAGTATGACGTTGCCCTTGGCTGTTGCAAGCAGAACAGAAGTTTCATTTAACTCAACTGTGTGGCCATACTTGGTGAGTGCTGCCCTGAATGGCCGTCCACTCTTGTCATACTGATGGAGTGGAAACTTTTGCGCCTGTGATCTACTTTGAGTTGCCCACTCCCACAGTGGCTTCTCTGGCTCCCCGTCAAGAAAGGTCACCCACACCTGGTCACCCACACCTGGAATCCAGTCAATTCCACCAGACTTGGCTGATCCACCAGCTGGAAGTCCTCTTGACAGCGCCCATGGTAGTTGGGCAGTGGACACTTGGCTTGAGTTTCCATAGACAATAGGCACTCTTACCTTTAGCCTTCCAAGCTTTTCTGGGTCTCTGTTGTCTTCAACAACTCCGGTGTAGACTCCTGGATATTGTGCTTCCATTTAGTTATAGTAGAATGCGTATAGTTTCTAAGAACATTTGGGGATCAGCTTCCACAGAGGGAATTGACCAACAGAGAGATGATCTTTGGTTCATTGATTTCAAGGTTGTGGCAAATGGTCTGAACTTTACACTGGACAACTCTTGGCTGTACGTTAAGTCTGTTAAGTTGCCTAATTTAGACACCATAGGTGAAGCCTTTAGGCGTGATTCACGCCCATATTACTTACCAGGCTATGACAAACCCATGGATATGGTTGATATATCCTTTCTCTACTCCATACCCCAAACAGGCCAGATATACCCACCAATCTACCACCTGCTTTACAAGTGGAGAGCCAGAGTTAGAGCCGGTCGTGGTGCTATGTCTGGCGAAAAGGCTGAGTACATCTCTGAGGGCAACAACTATGGAGCCGCAATGCCTTTCAGGTGGGATCTTCCTTTAAGATTCTTGCGTGGCAACAGACCCCAAGAAACTTCTACAACCTTTGACACTTCTTCAACTGTTGGGAGTTCTTTGTCGACATCATCGGCCCACATAATGAAAAATGCCTGGCTATCAAGCCTAGGCATTTCCGAAGTCGACACTGGTAGCCCAGCAAAAGGTGTGGAGATCAAAACGTCATTCTACTGTGAAGACGTTTTACTCTCTACACCCGATGGCGTAAGGTATGTTCCTTAACTAGGAATTGGTGTGTGACCCAACTTGTGTGGGGCCTCTTCCTTCTGTTTGGCCTCAGTTGACTTACGAAGTGTCTCTAGCACTCGAAGACTGTCGGAAAGAGACGGGCCAGAGGTACGAATCTTGGGCTTCTTCAATCCGCCAAGGCTTTCGGCAATTTGGATATGGTCGTTGACGTTCTTCACATAGTATCTACACATGAATGGCCAGTCTCTCATATCTGAGGTTCATGCCATATTCTCAGTGGTTCCCGACAGATCTACTAGAGAGGAACTGATCATTCTGTGTCCTGAGCCCAGCTGTGGTGACAAGACAGGCAACAGATCAATCAACGTCAAGTCAGGGAAGACAAACTGCTGGCGTTGCAATAAGGGTGGAGACTTTGTAAGATGGGCCAAATCTCTGGGTTACTCAATTGAAGATGGGGAAACTCAAGCTGTTGGTCTTGATACCCTTGAGAGTCTTTCAGACGAGGTTGACAGAGTGGAGAAATCTTATCTGCCATCTCTCATTGATGTAAAACTTCCGAGAGGCTTCATTGCCTTGAGAGATGAGCCTGACTCCGCCTACTACCGTCTTATTGCTAAGATGGCAAAACGTAAGAATCTCTCTATTGAGATTTTTGCCGATGCAGGTGTTGGATTTACCAGAGATTCTGACCTCTGGGAACCCTATGCCATATTTCCAGTCTATGAATGGGATAGGGTTGTCTACTTCCAGGGCCGTACATACGTTGACATACCAAGTGAATCCACGAAAAAATTTCCTTCAAAAAATGAGCTAAAGTTTGGCTCATCATGCTGGGTTTACAATCTAGACGAGGCCCGTGAGAAACGTGCTACAACTGTGGTGGTTGTTGAATCCATACTGAATGTCATGTCCCTGCGACAAGAGTTTCAACGCCGTGGCATAAAGGACGTTGTTCCTATAGCAGTCTTCAAGCATTCCATATCAGCCATGCAAGAGCGTAAGATTATGGCCATACGCTCAATTAAGGAGGTATGCATAATGTATGATGCTGATGCCACGCAATCTGCATTCAAGGAGTCAAGGAAATTCATAAATAGGTGTAGATTCTCTGTGGCCCACATACCACAAACACCTGAAGGTAAAACTCAAGACGCAAATGACAATGTGGCGTTTGCCATGGACCAGTTTCTAAATCGCAAGTTCTATGACACAGCGGTCTCTCAACTAGAGATTGAACTACTTAAACTATGACCAAAATTCGACCAATTGGCGAGCGCATTGCCATTGTCAATACTGAAGTGGCTTACGAGGGCAAGATTACTTTGCCTGAGAGTGCTCATAAGACTCACGTTCACGGCAAGTGCATTGCAGTGGGATCCGGCAAATACCCTGATGGTACCACCAAGGAGATGTATGCCAAGGAAGGTGAGGTCTACCTCTATCAGATTGATGGTTCTCAGCAAGTCAATGCGACCTTCAAGGTTGACAACCATCCTGTGCTTCTGTTACATCAGGCTGACATGATTTGTCGTCTAAATGACCAGGTTGTAAGCTTTAACACCATTGACATGATGGGTCACTGGCTGTTGGTTGAACCTTACTTTGAGAACAAGAGTGAAATCATAATCCCTGATTCGGCTAAGGACACACAACATGATCTGCACCACTTCAAGTTGGCCAAGAAAGGCCCACAGGCTGATATCAAGGCCAATCTAGGAGATGAGATTTTCCCTGCTCGTGGACGTCTTACACCCCTGAACCTTGATGGCAAGATCTATTGCTTTATCCAGGACAACTTCATTTACGGTCACTTGGAGTCGTAGTTTCACTCTAATAAGCATTTGCATCGATCGGTGAAAACTTCGCTTTAAGTGAAGACAAAAAAACGGCCCGCATTTTTGCGGGCCGTTTTGCTGTGTGGAAATGGCTTAGTAGCCACCGCCACCGGACACACCACCGTAGCCATCGCTCGGAGGCTGAGTGCCATATGGAGCATCCGGAGGATTGCCCCAGTACTGGCCGATGACCGGATCGTTGAAGATCGGATCGTAGCCCCAACCACGCTTGCCAGCGTTGACGATGTCGACCTGAGCGCCGCGCAGATCGCCCTTGTTCCGGAATACGGTCGTTACATTGGCCGTAACAGACTTAGCATTGCCGGAACCATCAACACCAGAACCGAAGAAGCCAAACTTCTTCGCGAGGATGTTGTAGCTCAGGGTCTTTACACCCTTAGGCTTGACTGTGACTGCCGAACCCACATTAGTGAAACCACTAGCAGTAAGCGTAGAAGCAACTTTAGCTTGGAAATACAGATCGTAATCCGATGTATTCTCGATGATAAGATCGAGATTGCCAAGGCGCTCGTTAGCATACTGCAGGTAGCCATTGCACTTTGTGGCGTCCGTCCCGAAACTAACTTGACTGACTTGATTCATATTTTTTTGTGTTAAGGGTCCACTTAGACCCGTTAATGTGCAGATTAAGTGCTATATTTCGGAATACATTCCTCCGAAACAATTCAAGATCAATCGTGTAAACTAATTAGCCCATTAGTTCTTGGCCAAAGGCCAACAAGTCCTCCTCTATAACTTGAATGCCTTTCTTGTCTGGAGGGGTATTTTTAATGTAGGACTTCATAAGGCTCTTCACATCAAATGTCACATCCTTTTGGACTGTTTCAACATTTGCTTGACCGGGAGCTGACTCAATGTAATCATAGACTGGAATAGCCCTGTGGCACAGTGGGTTGCTATAAAATCTTTGAGCCTCTTCAAAAGATTTTAGTCTTACTTCAAATCGATCCTCTAACTCTTGTCTTACAGTAGCTTCAAACTGTTCCAGACTCTGCCGATGATACTGAGGCATTTTGGTGTCTATCGCTTCAGCTTTTCCAGTCTCTGTATCGAGAACCATTACATACTTGGTCTCATTCAGCTCACCAAAGTCTTGCTGAAAGGGCGAACCAACGTAGAAATGATTGGGTTTAAACTGTTGAAACTTGTGTATGTGGCCTAGGAAGGCAGCATCAACTTCTGGAATGTCATCTACAGCCAGTCCGTCTTTTAGGGCCATGCCATGGGCCATGGCACCTTGAATTGAGAAGTGTCCGAGTAAGATAACCTTACGATGCTTTCCAGCAACGTCTTTGGCTCTCTTTATGGTTTCCACCAAAGTCTTTTTCAACTCATCCTCATTGTCGATGTACGACACACAGGCAAAGACAGCCTCAGAGCCAAAGTTAACCACACCATGTGACTTGATTACTTTAAAGATACTATCATACATCACGCCTGGGTGCACCTCAGTGCTTCTTAGCCACTGCTCGTGGTTGCCCATAAGTTTTATGTTCAACTTTAAAGCGAACGTTGACAGCGGTGTCAAAACTGAGTGGATTGTAGGGATGGGTATGGCCTGACGATCATCTGTGGTGTCTCCAAGATCAATTAGACCATCACAGTCATACTTTCTGTAAGTTTCTTTAAGAAACTCCATGAAGGTATTGACACGCCACCTTTGCAGTGGCATGCTTAGGTCATTGAAGCACCTCTCATGGCCATCAGCGGCCTGGAGATCACCATAGATAAGGAATCGCATTACAGAAGGTCAACAATCGTTTGACGAATGGTCTGACTGTTATCTTTTAGAAATGGTCTAAGTGAAGGGGCCCACTCCAGACTCAAAAGCTTGCCAATCTCTGTGTAATGCACTTTACGCATTTCTGGGTGCTTTTCAGGCTCCTTGTTGACCATGGTATCCAGAGTCTTCACTGGTACAGCCATCACAGTGATCACCCAGTGCCAGTTGTCTACAGCCGCGATATTTTCGTACACACCAATCATCTTCGACCTGGTGTAGTCAGCTTCCAAATTCAGCTCCTCTTGTAGTTCAACAGCAAACTGTTGAGCCAATGAAAAACCGCACTCATGCAACCCAGATGGTAATGACCAGCAGTTCTTAGCTGAGCGGACGTTTGGCCCACGATAGATCAAGGGGAAGTAACCCTCTGGATCAACTGCAAAGCCAGACACAGTTACATTGGGTACTGGCACGGCAGAATTGCCATCTGTGCGCCATTTCCAGTTAGCTTGGATAGGTTCAATCACAAACTCAAGAACTGTACTTAAGTCGTGACAATTGATCGAATACTTCAATTTCTGATGGAGGACACGGAGGCCGAAAAGCTTGATGAGAAAGCCAAGGCTTATGTGGACCGCCTGCTTTTAAGGTTGATGACGTCACCAGCCTTGATGTCCTTTTTAGAGGCAACTCAGCTCATAAAAGAGGGCGATAACTACACAGTCGAACTGCTCTTCAGAAAAGTTCCTGAAGAGCAGGTCGATGTCATCAAGCAATTTATTGCTGAGCCAAACACATCTTTTGCTTTTGAGCAGAGAGGCCAGACTCATTTTGCCTTCAGAGTCAAACTAGCTCCAAAGGATCTTGTAGATGATTCCGAGCAGGGTCCAACAACTGGTGTTGGGGCGTAATGTAGACTAGTCTCCCCATGAGAAAGTCTTTGACAATCTTACGGCACATATGCCCACGTGACTTGACACTGCGAATTGACAAGTCATCACGAACCTTGTCCAGAAGTTTACCATCTTCATTTTCCAATCTGAAGGCGATGATGGCCTCTTTACCTGGTCGCTTGGCTTTTACTTTACCTTGTTCTGTCATGGTTAAGAGAACATAATCTACCCAAGTTTACAAGAAAATATGAAATTTAGCACCATAGGAACAGAGCTGCTACGCAGGATGGGCTTCATCGGTTCGGGTGACCCTGTCAGCTCGATTATTCCTCGTGCAAATACGCCTTCCGCTAACCAGGAGCTAGTCGACGACTTCATGGACGCTAGCCGCGTGGCTAATCCAGATACCTGGATGAAGTACGCGACTATCATGAAGCGGCCCTCATCCATGGATCAAGTGCTTGATCTTTGGGAGGAAATGGGCACTTGGGACTTGATGGCTGCTGCTCTTACCGAGCTTGTTGAGGAAGCCACACAACGTGATCCTATAAATCCAGGAACACTTTGGTTTGAGTGTAACGACGCCCAGTTTGAGGATGACCTCAATGAGATGCTAGATTTGATTGGCGTTGAGGATATTCTCAACTCTCAGGTCTGGTATCTAGCTGCTCTTGGAAACCATTATGAGAAGATTGAGTATGCCCAAGGTGAGGGCGTGCTAGGTCTGCACTTCATTCATCCAAAGCTTGTTCGTCGTTACTGGCTTGAAAAGAATCGGCAGTGCATTGGTTTCAAGTGGTGTGACAGAAAGCCTAGAGCCAGCGATATTTTCGTCGCTGCAGATGGCGTAACTGAGATTCCTCGTGCGGCCATTGCCAGTTCACAGGGACGATCTGAGGATCTCTGGTATCCGTGGGACATACTTCATATGCGTCGTATGTTCCGCATGCGCTCTTCTGAGTATGGCGAAGCCATCTATGATGAAGCTCAGGGCATCTACAAGAAACTACGCATGGCTGTGGACCAGATGGTTGTCCACAGAGCTCAGGTTCAGCCTGATCGTTATGTAATCAACATCGACGTTCAGGAACAAGCCCCTGCTGACCAGATGCGTACAGTACAGCGGTGGAAGCAGATGCTTCGTTCAAAGCAATCATTTGGTGCGGGTGCCACAGACAACCTGGCAGCTCCCACTGATTTTAAGAGCTTCTACAACCCATGGGCCCTTGATTCTGTGCTGTGGGTGGCCATGCCCAAAGGCTTTCAACACACCATCTCGAAACTGGCCGGTACTGCAAATGTGCCAGATGTCTATGACATTGAGTTGTTGACTGACCTCTTCTACTCTATCCTTGGCATGCCCAAGAGTTGGTTTGGTATTGGTGAATCTGGCGGACAGAACGCTCCATCAGGCAAGTCTTTGCTTGCTCAAGACATTCGCTTCCTCCGTAAGGTTCGTTCGATTCGCAAGCCAATCCTATCACAGTACACCTGGTTGGGTAATTTTCACGCGATCCTTAAAGGCAAGACCAATCTAGACTCGTTGAACATTCAGGCCAAGATGGCTGACGTCGGTGGCCTTGAGGATCAGATGAAGCTAGACTTGTTGTCAACACAGGCCGACATTCTTGGAAAGTTGGCTGATGTGATGGCCGCATACAACCTACCAAAGGAAGCCTGGATTGAGTTGATCTTTAAGCGGTATCTTCGTCTGCCTGACAATGTAGTCAATGTCTTTATGACTGCCTTGCCATCCCCAGTCGAGGCTCCAGCGTTTGAATCTAAGGGCAAGGGTGATGACTTAAAGAGAATCTTCGAGACCATTCGTTCCAGACTTGATCCTGAAAAGACTCAGATTATGATGAAGATCAAGGCTGCTGTGGAATCATCTAGCATCGACAATCATGTGAAGAAGAAATATCGTGGAGTGCCAGATGTGCTGTCTCTTCCTCAAATCAGAGCGGGTGACAGCATCATTGTGGGTGACAGTGCTCGTATGGTTGCTGGCAATGACTTCAAAGTAGACAAATCAGCTTTGACAGGACCAAAGAGAACTCTTAATGAGAATCAGCAAAAGCCTGTTGTACAAAAGCTGGTGATCAACGAGTCCACAGAAACCAAGACAAAGACTGAGGAGAAGTCTCAAGGACCAGCCCCAGTTTTTGAGTCTAACGAGACAGACAATACAGCTTGGCGCAAGTACACTCGACTCCATAAATGACAACATCAACAGCCCATACCTTAAAGGGTCAGACGGTCACTGTTTCTGTTACTCTAACAGAAACTGATCCAGCTCTTACGTATTTGGCTGGTACGATAGATTGGGGAGATGGCACAACGACAACTATACCTAGATCTCTTAAAGTGAGCAATGAGTACTCTAGCTCATACACTCACACATATGTCAACAAGGGTTTTTATGTAATCAAGGTTTTAGGCAGGAACTACAAGTCACCTCAGCCACAAACAGACCTTAACATCATCTATTTGGATGTAGGTGCAGTACCCATAATCACTGACAAAAGAGGGTTTCTAAGAGGTCCATTGTTGCCTGACAACTCCTCAGTAGGTGACTGGGTGTTAAATGGCGGATCAGATGTTCAAGTTATCCTATCTGATTTAAGGAACCTGTTACTCACACAAAAGGGTGAGCGCCTAATGAATCCTGACTTTGGAACTCAAATCAACAAGTTAGTATTTGAGCCAGACACATCAGTTCTCGAGGCCCAAGTTCAACAGGAGGTCACTCAAGCGATTGCAAAGTTTGAACCCAGGGTCAACATTCTTTCGATTTCAACTGAAAGGCTACCGAATGACAGACAAGTCACTGTTGGAATTCAGTTTCAAGCACTGAATCAGTTTCTCACTCTTGGTCTCAACTACTCATGACCAAAAAGCCAAAGTCAATCACCAAGTCAAAGATTATTCGACGTTTAATGACGGATTGCGAATTATCCTACGTTGATGCCAATAAAGTCCATGACTGTCTTGTTAGTACTATCGAAGAGGCTGTGATTAATCTAAACAAGATAAGTCTTGGTCATGTGGGCTCAATTACTCCCAAAGTAATTAAAGGAAAGTCTGTTTCGATGAATTTTAAACGATCTAAGAAAGGAGTTGAGAAAGTGCAACGATACTTTTTCTTGGACGAAAGAGTCAAATTCCATCTAAAGCTCTATAAGTCTTTTGCTGATAGGGTCGAATTCAATTACAACCCATGATTACTCCACTCATACTTCCAAAAGCCGCTGGTCTAGATTATGGCAATGGTGATGTAAGACATCTTACATCTACTGATGCAAACTCGGCCTCGACCATATCATACGCCACACGTAATCTGGCTGAGAGAGACAACATTCTAGCTGAGGTAATAAACTCCATAATCTCAGAAGTCAATAACAAGGAGCAAATTATTGACTTGCAGGTGCCTCGAATCTCGTTGGCTGCATCGCAGTCAATTGTGGTTCTCAACTATAGAATTCCTAGTGGTTTTGAGGCCAGAGTGTTGAATGCTGTGGTGTCTTCAACACCTAGCAATCTGGTTCGACTGGAGGTGCTGTGGTCCTCAGTCTATGGTGCCACGACAGGCACCTCTATTACATCAACTCTTTCTGAGGTAAGTGGACAGACAGTTTTCTACGGTGAAGGTGAGTTCATTGTGAAACTCACAAACATTGGTAGTGCAACTGCAGCTGTTTGTGGCGATGTTCAAATTACCATGAGACCTGTGGCTGAGGTACAGGGTTCATTGCTGGTTCCAACACTGGTCACACCCATAAGTGGAGGTTCAGGTGGAACATCAGGTTACTCTGGTTTTTCTGGTGTATCTGGTTTCAGTGGAACTAGAGGCGCTTCAGGTTTTAGTGGTTACTCAGGTGATGCTGGCACAGACGCATATACGTCTACTACTGCTCTGTTTATCATGCCGTCACCTTCATCAAATGTGACCGTTTCAGTGGCTGACACTAGCTGGATAGTGGCTGGCCAAGTAGTCTATGTTCAGACTGCTGGTTATTTCTTAGTCGCCAGCATTACTAATTCCACAACTGTCGTCCTGACTAACACAGGTTATGCTGGCAATGCTGCAGCGGCAACTAGCATTGCCTCGGGTAAGAAAGTAGGTACAGCTGGAATTAGTGGAGCATCTGGCGCATCTGCTTCTTCAAACACAATTACCACAGGTACAACAACAGTCTCAACCAATTACACTGGAACAACCACCGCCGGATCTGGAAGTTATTTGGCTGTGACTAATGGCGCCAATAGCTATGTGGTGGCCACAACTACCTTAACAATTGGAGCCAACACCTTTAAAATAGTACAAGGCCAACTTTTGGTGATGCTGCGAAGTGGTGATTTGACTCTTACACTAGCAGCACCATTTACCACAGCTAATACCTTTAACACTGTGACTGTAGATGATGCATTTCAGGCTAGTGGACAAACCTTCAAAACAATCGTGTCTTCCTCTCAGCTAAAGATAACACTCCCTGCTGGATACGTTGCTGACACTCGTGTGTCGATATCATTTATTGGCATCGTTGTCACCTAATTTGCCTTGCACGTATTTGTCAGGACAATTTGGCCAATATTTTACAAAGCACTCTTTAATAAGCGCTCTGTAGCACTTAAATCTCTGAGTCATCGTCATGCTAGTATTCAGCATGACGATGACTTTTTCTTTTATGGGATTAAAATCAGCTGATTTTTCTACCATTCTCCGAACAAGTTCCCGGCCAAGTGATCCACGATAAATGGCGGTCTCGCATGGATTGTATTTGTATGACCACGTTTTTAATCTAAACAGACGATTCAGCTCTAAAGGTGTCCATGTGTGATCTAGGGCTGAAACAATCCAGGACCCCGTCTGGTCTTCTAAATAAACCATGCACTCTCCAGAGTAACGTATTCCACCACCTACGGCGCTATTATCAATTTTCAGACGAATTTTTCCAATATTTATTTTTCCACATGTATCACCAGAGATAAAAGACAATACTAAGGATGCAGTTTGGGCTGAAACATTACTCAGATAGTTAGGCGTAGTGAAGTTTACATCACCTGAAGTTTTGGTAGTTGATCCATTTGTTCCATCAGCATTTTTATATGTCCATGTGGCCGTTGTTGGTTGGAAAGTATGTCCACCACTTGGAAATGCTGCGTACTTAATTCCATTCTGATAAAAGAAGGAAAAATTTAAGCTAGTCCAGCCAGTAGAAAGATACACTTCCCAAGTAACCACGGTAGACTGAGTAGCTTCAAAATCACATGTTACTCCAACGTTTGGTTGGGCTGCACCCTCCGAGGCCAAACTAAAAGCTTCTGTATTAAGTTGTGCTGTTATTGTTGCAATTCTAGGAACGCCAAAAGGTGAAAGACTAGCAGGAATTTTGTAGATTATTCCACCTGATCTTATCTGCAAAGTGACAGTTCCAACCTTGTTGCCATATTGTGTGGGAACTGAATCATCATAAGGCGTTGGAGCGTTGTCAAATAAGGGCTCATTTAGTACTGTGACACCTAGGTGTGATAAGTCAATAGGCAGTTGCTGGTGATTTTCAAGATTCTGAAGAAGTTTATTAACACTGCTACTTAGAGTGTCTGTGGCTCTTTCTGTGACTAGATTTGATGAGTTCATGGCACGATCTTGGAAGGAACGTAGTAAAGTACGTTGTTAACTTTTATTACACTCACTCTTCCACTTGAGCCTGGCCAGGATTGACCCGAACTATCTTTGTAGGATGTTGCTGGGTTTGTTATGGCATGCCCCAAATGCGTTTGGCCATGGGTCTGTTCAGCATGAGTTTCTAACAAATCTCTAATCTGGTTAATTCTCTCCTGCTGTGTGGCGAGTTCAGCCGAAGTTATGATTCGTGTGTTCATGGATTATAGACCACTGAAATAAAACCAGTTGATGATATAATAGTCACTCCAAATCGGTATGTGACTCCGTTGACAACGACAGAATATGCTCTGTCAACATCTTCAAAAGGTTGAATAGAAAGTTGAGTTACGATGGCTGTCTTGGCATCTGACGTCAGGTCACTGTTCTGTACGTCCAAGATTACAGCAGCCATGCCGGCCTCCATCTCATCTTGGTTTGTAAATAGAATGCCTTGAAAGCTGAAAGTATTAGATGCAGACTCGTATGACTCAAATAGGTCCAGACCTGTTGGAACAAGTGTTCCATATGTTATGCCAGCTGGAAGGTTAAAGACTAAGCCAGCGCCAATTGTATCTTGTTGGTTTACTATCCTTATTGAGTATGTTCCAGCGTTCAGATACACCGTCTTTTGGTTTGATACAACTCCATTTTGTGTCCATACACCAAACCCGTGTTCCCAACCATACCAACCATCTGCCCATGAGTTGTCTATGATAAGATTTCCATCAATGTACAACCAAGATGCATCATCTGAGTTTAAGTAGAAATTGTAATTTCCTGATGTCTCTACAATGATGTCACCCGTGATAAGAGCGATGTATGGAACTCCACCAATAGGAAGCCATGAGTAGCCAAAATTGGCTTCAGACACTGAAAAGGTTTTTCTGAGGTCAATGAAGCTAGCCTGTGGGTTGATATGAATTCCAGGGCCATCACCACTTGTTGCAAACTCATGCGCATAGTATCTTCCAGGTATTCTTTTTGTGGTGTCTGGTCTGTAGCCAAGTGACGGATTACTTGGATTGATATACATGTTAGATATCAATCCATAGATTCTGACAAGAAGATTGGCTGTTGTGGGTATGAACTGTGGGTTTTGTGCCACAGGCAGATACACTTTTTGAGGGGTACCAGTATTGGCTTGGGCCCCTCCAATAATTAAACTGAATGGACTCAGACTATTGCCACCTGAATCTGCAAATAGATAGGACACAATACCTTCATCATCATGAGCATCAATTCCTTTTGCTGCATGACGAGCGAGGGTGTTGTTTATGGCATTAACCTGAATTTGGCCAGATGAGGCCTGAAAGTCCGTCAGTAGTGGTGTATTCATTATCTAGTGGGTGGCTCTGGAAGCTCTTCTTCCTCCTCAGTGGCAGCCACACCCAATCTGTCAGCTAGTGTCTCTTCATCCTGTGCAATCTCTTCCTCTTGACCAGGAGCTGGTTCAAGAAGCATTGGGCTGAGAGCATCATCAGCCTCAGACTTGGCCATGTTTGGATTGTCTGATGTGCCTTCCTTCTTGTCGCTGTCTTGACCAGGTTCTGGCATCTTTTCCAGGTACCAGTTGAATCCTTCGAGCATTTCATCAGCCTCTGGTCCCATGCCTGGGCTCTTTTGAAGGCCGTTACGAAGCACTAGGATTTCTCCGTAGGTTAACTCAGCACTGTAGGTGTTGAACTGTCCAGCTTGTTTCTTTAGTTTCATGCAGCATTAACTACAGTTCTTGTCCTTATGAAAGAATTCCTAGTCAAGGTGAGGGATAGGGACTTTAGTATGGATGATCCAGAGTTTTTGAACCAAGCTTTGAAGCATAGAAGATTTCTACGCATTGAGGGCACCCTAAGTGAGATAACATCAGTTCAAGACATCACTGAAGAGAACCAGATAAAGGAAGTAAGACTATCCAGCCGTGGATACAAGATAGTTGGCCGTAGAAAACTTTTTCGATGAACATTATAACGTTTCATAAGCACGTTGAGCTTCATTTTAACAAGAGCTCAGGCCAGTCAGTGTTCAAAGGTCTTCCTGGACTAAACTACATCTTTGGCCGCTCTCAAATTGTAAAACTGGCTGGAAGTCAAGAATTTAACTCTTCCATCCTTAAACAATCACTTCTAGAACCTCGTCTTGCTAATTTTGTGGCCAGAGAGGGTGAAGGCGGCACAGTCCTAGTTTACAATGGGTGTGGTGGGTATGGTGACCAGATAATGACCTGGCCACTTACACTGATACTACACAACATGGGCTACAAAGTTCATGTGCTCGTGGATCCAGGCAATGCGGAATGCTGGTCTAACTTTCCTTGGATTCAGTCTGTAAATGTTTTGCCTATTGATCTCTCTGTCTTCAACCTATTTGACCACCATATCATGATGGAGGTTGTGGCAAATCTGGACGAGCATTCTCCACAGCTTCATCCATTGGACTCAATGCTTTTTAAGATTGGGGTTAATCCAGATAAGGTTGATCCTGCTCTAAAGTCTGTGGCTCCAAATTTTACTTTGGATGAGAGAGCCCTAGCTGATAATATTGTTGGACAAACGCCAATCGGCATATTTCAACTGTCGGCCGCATCACGTGTCAGATCTCTGACCCCAGATGAATCTGTAAATCTTTTATTTCATGTGGCCAAGTCTTGTCCAAATTTAATGTGGTATGCCATCTATGATGGCATTGGTCATACTCATGTCTTCAATGACATGCTTAAAAATCATCCCATAAATGTTGTGCCATACGTTGCACCGAACTTGAGAGTTTTGTGGGCGATGATTCAAAAAGCCAGAGTTTGTGTTGCACCCGACAGTATGGTTGTCCACATTGCCGGGTCCATGAGTGTTCCATGCGTTGGGCTTTGGGGACCAGTAAGGCCCAGTACTCGAGTAAGTTACTATCGTCACCACTACCCCATCTTCAAACAAGACGCCTGTCATATGGCACCATGCCATGCTTACACGTCATCTTTTCCACGGTATTGTCCAACAGCTCAGATGCCACAATGTGCTGTTTTGTCCGCAATATCCTTTAATGAAGTTGTTGACAAAATTAAGTGTGTACAAGACACTATAACCAAATAAAGGGGCATCCCGCGGAGTAGATATGTCAAGCATAGATGTAAACTTCCTGAGAGATGGCAACCCAGGGGTATTCGATGAGGTTGTCACACGCAATGGCTATGGAATCAAGAAAGGTTGTTTCAAGGGTCAATTAGTGATTGACTTTGGGGCCCATATTGGAACCTTTGCCTATATGGCTCACTCATTGGGTGAGGCCGAAAGGGTCGTCTGTGTGGAACCCAACCCCAGAAACTATGAACGTCTTGAGAGATGTTTTGGCAGTCATCACCAATTCGTTCTTGAAAATAGGGCCGCAAGTCATGATTACACACCTGTGAGAATCAGTGATTCTGACAATGTGTCGACGACTGGTTCTGTTGGCCATCTTGTGAACAGTGTGCCACTTCAGGAATTTGTCCACAGATTTGCTGAGTACAGAGGAAAAGCCACACTCAAGTGTGACATCGAAGGTGGTGAGTACGACGTGCTATGGACCTGTCATAGAAAAGAAGTCACGTTCTTCAACACCATCCTGCTTGAAACCCATGACTCTATTGAAAGACACTTAGCCATGAATGAGTACCTTAAGCTTTTTGGTTACAAGATTTCTAGTCAACACCAGATGTTCAAATGGGACGTGTTGCCAGATGGTAGTACCACGAACTGGCAACCACTCAATGCTTGGGTGTCTCGATTCGATCTATGATTTTCCTTCGCGAAACAGCCATTTATCTCCACATTGAAGGCGATGCCAAAGAGCTGTCAGCTCTTATTGACGAAACAAAGATAAGGCCACCAAACTATTGGCGTGCAGACTCATACCAGCTTTACAAGATGACTGGCGGTAACAAAGGCTGGGATGGTTACATGCGCCTTATTGAACGTTCAGCCGCTCAAGCCAGTAAGGCTCTTCGTGGACTTCAGGACTCAATACTTGAAGCCTGCAAGAAGCTTCACATTGAAGTCAATAAGGACAAACTGATCAAGAGTCCATTTCATGGTTTAGTTGTTGATGACATTCCTGATGATTTGCTTGTTGCAGACTTTGATCTTGATGGCAACCAGAAGTCATGCATTGCATCCTGGCTGAACCATGCTCATGGCGTGCATAAGGTCACAGTCAGTGGTGGCAAGACTGCCATGTTTTGTGCTGCGGCTGCTATGATCAAGAGAAGGTTTCCTCAGTCAAGATTCCTGTATCTCACACCCACTGAACGACTCATCAACCAAGTCTATCGTGAGTCACGAAAGTTTCTTCCTGACTGGGACATCACCCAGTTTGGTGGTGGCAAGAAAAATTGTGAAGGCAAAGACATGGTTGTGGCGACTGCAGCTTGTATGCACGCTAACTATGATGAGTTGACCTATGAGAAGTGGTTCAGAACTTTCATGACAGTGCTTGTAGATGAGAGTCATCACTCATCAAGTGAAAGTTGGCAACGCATCCTTCTTTCAACTCCGGCCTTCTTCAGGCTAGGTGCCTCAGACACCACTCGTGAGGATGATGTGGTGTCCTTTTCAAGGATCCATGGACTTGTAGGTCCTATTAGGAATCGCGTTGAGGTTGACCCACTGATTCGTGTGGGTCGTGTGGCCAAACCCACCATCTATATCGTTGATAACCTAAATTGGAAAGACAGGTTTGCTCATCTGCCTCATACAGCCAGACCTGAAAGTCCAGCTTGGGCGTTAATTGACAACGAGTGGAAGAAAGCCAAGTACATTGGTCCAGTCTTTGAGAAAGCTGAACCCAACAAGAGCACTGGCAACTATAGGCAGGGTGAGGAGGATGGCTATGCTAGAAACAAGAAGGGTGAGCTGATACCTACTCAAAACATGCACCACATCCAAGTGGATGAGGATGACATTGAGATTGAATCTCGTTGGTGTTTGCTTGAACGTACCAATGACTTGGGCATCATCCAGTTCAAGGAACGAAACAACTTGATAGCTGAATGGGCCAAGCATTTCTCTGACCAAGGACACCCAACACTTGTTGTTGCCACGCGGACTTTGCACATCCTTATCTTGCAAGCCTGCATCTCCAAAGTAGTGGATCCAAGTCTTGTAAAGATCCTTTTCTCAACCCATGATTCAACTGAAAGAGATGAGACTTTTGAATGGCTCAAGAAAACGCCTGGAGCTGTCCTGATCACACCTCTTGTCAAGGAGGGTGTGAGTATCAACGAGATCCGTGGTGGCATCGTGGCTGACCATGTGGTTTCTCACGAGCTAATGTCTCAGATCATTGGTCGCTTCATTCGCCAGAAGAAGACTGGCAAGAATGAATGTGAGATCGTGATGTTTATCGACAGACAACACCCACG